>Ga0207714_1000921_pt1 | contig 19731 bp, 12 predicted proteins | sample PonA232FremontCA_2_FD_187270 | JGI IMG/M metagenome (GOLD analysis project Ga0207714, IMG submission 187270) | Marine sediment microbial community from Fremont, CA, USA - Pond A23 Sediment 2 (SPAdes) | ecosystem: Environmental > Aquatic > Marine > Unclassified | place: USA: Fremont, California...
GAAAGCCGACGAGATCGCGGCGGCCTCCGAAGAGCAGTCCACCACCAGCGAGCAGATCGCCCGGAGCGTGCAGTCGATCTCGACGGCGGCCCAGCAGTCGGCGGCAGGGGTTGCCCAAGTGTCCGAGGCGGCCGGTCACCTGGACGACCTCACCGATCGGCTCCGTGAAGGCGTCGAGCGGTTCGCTCTCGAAGAGCAAAGCAGAACCGGACGTGACTCGAGACCGGCTGACCACGGAGGCGATGGATCCCTTTCTGGAGCTGGGCATCTGGAGGGCAAAGGATAAGAACCGCGGTCCGGCAAGCAGTGACGGGCGCTGTTTGAGCGATGTTGCGTCCGGCTCACCAGCCCACCCCATCCGATGATCCGAGACATCCACGAGGGGCAGAGAATGCCGCTTCTCGAGGCGTTGTCGACGAACGGACCCAGCGCCAGCGGCGCCCCGACGACACGACTGCACGGGTTGCGAGGCCCAGAAGGTGCCCAGAATCTGCTTTGATCTTTAATTGGGCCGACCAAGGGCAATGCGGGGCATAGCAGGCTTGACCATCGTCTCTTTGGGGTCGGTCCGCCGCTCATGCGTCCGGACCGGCTGCCGCCAGTCTCCGACCCATCGGTAAGTTCCGTTGGGCGACCGGTCACGTTGGGTCCACGAGAAAGCCGGGGCCGTCGCCAGATTTCACAACGTGGAGCTCCCAGGCACCCTCCTTCTGCAAGGGCGTTTCGAGAGTTTAGAAGGATTGGTTTGCAAAAGCCCTCTCCACTCGACCCAAGCCGGAGGCTGCCGGTCTGAGAAGCTGCAGGGCCCATTCCGTTTCGTGATCACTGACCGTGCAGGCGACCAGTCCCCAGAGCAACCCCTTGCGCACGGGCAGCAGTATGTCGTTCTCGTCCATGGGCTTCCCTGAAAGCGCCGAAACGCCGGGCCCTGCCCGCGCGCTGGACGCCGACTGGCAGCCAATAGTCAGCGCACCGGGTGCTCCACGCCGCCCGGTTCGTCGCTGGACCGACCTGCATGTGATGCTCAAAATGCAGGAGACTCGTCCGTTCTCGCGCCGCCGCTGGAAACCATACTAGAGCGTTTGGTATGGGGTAAATTCATTGGGCAAAACGCGCCACTGCGTTCCTGGCTTAACTACGTGCAGAATTGCATCCAACACGTGGTAGCAAGGGGGGAGCTCCGCCTGTGACCGGTCGTGGAAAAGCGGCTGACCGTTCCCGCTGGGACCCGAGTGGGCGGGGCCGTAGCGCTTCTGGCGCATGGATCCGATTGTTCGTTGTCGGAGGGGCATGCTGACTCATTCCCTTCTGTTTTTTGGTGCCCGTTACCGGAGCCTGAAATCAAGACAATCTCTTGGGCTGGTTGCGAAGCCGCCCCCAGAGAGCGCCGACAGATCATCCATCAGGTCGATTCAGAGACCGCCCCGTGACGCCGCCCGACGGGACGAATGATCGCCGGTGGACGGCCACACCGTCGGACGAGTCGACGAGGCGCAGGGAAGCGCCGGCTGCACGGCGCTGACGGGTGCGCGGCCCAGAGGCCCGTCCCGTGGTCTTGCGGCCTCCGGGCTCGTTTTGTCCCCCGAAGGTCCGTCTGTGGCAGTCCGGGCCCCCTGGGCGGTAGCATCACCCGTCCCCGACTTTCTTGGGGGGACCGGTCCCTTGGCGTCCCGTTTGTCCTGTCGGGGCCGCATGGTTGATCTATGCGGGCCGTCGGGGCCCACCCTCAACAACAGTCGGGCGGCCATGGCCACTGATCCGCAGAAGCGGGGGATCGATGCCCGTACTGTTCTTGCCCGCCGGCGCACTCGCGGTGGCACCCGGACATGCACGATCGGGCCTACGAGAACGGCCCGGTTGTCCGACTGGCCTGTGGGGCCACACGTCTTCGTGCCAGGTGAGGCCTTCCGACCCCCTCTCCCTCGGTTGGCGAACGTCAGCGACGTTCTCTCAACGGCCAACTCGCCGGGGGGCCCCGCGGCAAGACGGTAGCGGAAAGGAGGGATTCCTCGGGCAGTGCGCCAGACGCCAGGGCCGTATTCGAACGGTGGCGGGGTGTTTTGGGGCGGGGCCGTCTATCAGATTGCGGGATCGCGCTCTTTCGATACGAAACCTAGACCTGTATTGGGCTCCCCAAATGCCTCTTTTCGTTTCGTTTGAGTTAAGATAATGTTAAACAAAATACTTTAGCAAGAAAAAAGTTGACGGTTTGTAATGCTAGCGTTAACAAGTGACTGTGAAATTGTAAATGAAGCTCGCCCGAAGGACACGTGCCAGACGAGGAGAGCGTCCCTGAGCCGACTCAAACTGGTGCCTTCCGGGCTCGCAGAGGTCGGTCGGCTCAACCACCACAAGGTCCTGCCGAACAGACAACCGAAGCAATCACGATGGATTGTGCTGTCCAACTTCTCCGGGGGCTGACGAGAATGGCCCGTCAACGATGGTCTTATCAAAGGGCTGGGGGCCTCGCGGGCGTCGCCTTGCTCGGGGCGGGGGGCGCCCTTCTGGGCCTCCTTCTAGTAATGCCAGGAGAGGCCTTGGGGCAGGAAGGGGGGCGAATTGAGGGGCGTGTCACGTCCACAAACAATGGGGAGCCGCTGCCGGGGGCCAACGTCGTGGCCCAGGGCAGCGACGAGGGCACGGCCACGGGAGCCGAGGGGACGTTTTCCATCGAGAACGTGGCCCCTGGACAGTACACCCTGAAAGCGTCGTTCATTGGGTTTCAGGCCGAAGTTCGTGAGGTCACCGTTGCCAGTGGGGAGACGACGCAGGTACGTTTCGCTCTTCGGCCGTCCGTGCAAAACCTTGAAGAGACGGTTGTGGTCGGGTACACGGAGAAGAGTCGTCGCGAGATTACGAGCTCGGTGGAGACCGTCGGGGAGGCCGAGTTGAACGACGTGACGGTCAACGACGCGACCAGTTTGCTTCAGGGCAAGAGCTCGGGGCTGTATGTGACGACGGGATCCGGGGACCCCGGAGCAGACCCGACAGTCCGGATTCGCGGGACGGGGTCCATCAGCGCCGGCGCGGATCCGCTCTACGTGGTCGACGGAACCATTTCCGGAGGCGTGCTGCCCGACCCCAGCAACATCAAATCGGTAACGGTTCTCAAAGACGCGGCTGCGAGTGCCCTTTACGGCTCGCGGGCGGCCAACGGCGTGGTGCTTATCAACACGAAGCAGGGGGAGCGGGGCAGTGAGACTGAAGTGAGCATTCAGGCAAGCACAGGCTTCAACAGGAAGACGACGGGCAACTTCAGCGTCATGGACGCTTCCCAGCTGGAAGGGCTTCACGACCAGATGGGATCGGCCTACGCAGACCGAGACTTTAGTCAAAATACGGACTGGCAGGACCTTGCCTTCCGGACGGCCATGACCAACAGCATTGAAGCGTCCGTCACGGGCGGGAGCGAGAACACGTCATTTTATCTGTCCGGCAATGTCTACCGCGAGGAAGGAACCCTTGCGGAAGACGAGTTGACCCGGTTTGGCGGGCGGGTCAACGTCAATCACTCCGTCACGGAGGACTTTACCGTTGACACTCGTCTCAACGGGCGATACACCGACGAAGCAAATAATCCGACGGGGGCGCTCTACGAAGCGTACACGAATCTCCCGTGGGACGCACCTCGATCGGAGGATGGATCCCTCCGTACTGGTCGGGAGAGCGATTGGATTGGGCGGGACAACACGAATTTTCTCTACCCACTTCAGTACAACGAGGACAAAAGCCGGCAGTACGACTTCAACGGCACGCTAAAGCTCGACTACAGCCTCACGTCCTGGGTGTCGTTCGAGACCACGAATCAGGTCACCCTTCAACGAGACGACGCGGATCAGTATCGAGACATTCGGACCCAGGCGGGCGGTGACAACGACGGGGAGCTGTTCAATTCCTACGCGGAGAGCACGACCCTTCTGTCGTCCAGCCAGTTCTCGTTTGATCGGAGTGTGGGAAAGCACAGCACCGGAGGCATTCTCGGGTTTGAGTACGAGAACAATCACTATAGCGGATTTGACGCCGAGGGAGGAGGGGTCTTCCCCAACCTCCGTGCCCTTGACGTGTCGGCCGAGGCCCTGAGCGTCCAGGGCACGATCACGAAAAGCAACTTTATTTCCGGATTTAGCCAGTTCAACTACAACTACGACCGGACCTACTTCGCGTCGGTGTCCTTCCGGCGAGACGGGTCCTCGAAGTTTGGGGAAAACAACCGGTACGGAAACTTCTACTCGATTGCCGGCTCCTGGGCCCTCAACAACGAACCCTTTCTCGAGGGGCGGGACTGGGTTCAAGAGCTCAAGCTTCGGGCCAGTTACGGAACGACGGGGAACGCGAGCATCGGGAATTTCGTCGCGCGGGAGCTCTACGACTTCGCGGCGCCCTACAACGGCGAAATTGGGGCCCGGGCGACCCAGCAAGGCAATCCCGATTTGACCTGGGAGATCGCCCGCAAGACCAACGTCGGCGTCGACCTGAGCGTCTTCGACCGCGTCGACCTCAGCGTGGACGCGTACCGCCGGATCAACGACGACCTGCTTCAGAACGTCCCCCAACCCTCCGTGACCGGGTACACCAGTCAGATTCAAAACGTGGGGAAGGTCCGGAATCAGGGGCTCGAAGTATCGCTTTCGACCATCAATCTCCAAGAGGGCGTCCGCTGGACGACAGACTTCAACATTGGATTCAACAGCAACGAGGTGCTTGAGCTGGCCGGGGGAGAGCCCGTGCTCGACGTGCCCAACGCCAATCAGCGACTGCAGGAGGGCGGAGAAATTCGGACCTGGTACATGCGCAAGTGGGCTGGTGTGGATCCCCAAACCGGAAAGCCCTTGTGGGAAAAGCAGATCACGAACGACCAAGGGAAGGTGGTCGACACCGAGTTGACCAGCAATTACAACGAGGCGACCCTGCAGATGCTCGGCAGCGCCAGTCCCGACTTCACCGGCGGGCTGCGCAACACGGTCGAATACAAAGGCATCACGCTGAGCACGTTCTTCAACTTCGTCTACGGCAACAAGGTCTACCACAGCGCCCGCGAGCTCTTCGATTCCGATGGGGGCTACCTGACCTACAACTACATGGAGCTCGAGGACGATTGGAGCCGCTGGCAGGAGCCGGGGGACGACGCGACCCACCCCAAGCCGGTCGCAGGGGGGAACAGCAACTCGAACGACGTATCGTCCCGGTATATCGAGGACGGGACCTACCTGCGACTGAAGAATGTGCGGCTGTCGTACGACCTCCCGAGTGCGTGGACTCGCTCGGTGAATCTGCGGTCGGCGAGCGTGTACGTGAGCGGCGACAACCTCCTTACGTTCACCGACTTCTCGGGAATGGATCCGGAGGTGGGGCTCGACGGCGTTGCTGGCACAAAATACCCGATTAGTCGAAAGGTGATCTTCGGACTCGGGGTCCGCTTTTAGTCCCCCGCGATGCACCTGTAATCCCGGGACGAAGACCTGCCTCCTCACGAGGGGGTGGGGGGTCCCACACATCCTCCGTCGCCGAAGCCATTTCGGTCAACCTGGACAATCAAAACACTCTGGACATGACTTCTCAGGGCCGACCCGTTCCTCGCGTACTGTTTTTCCTCATCCTCATGGTGGCCGTTGTTGGCTGTGATGGGCCCAGCAACGTAAGCCCGAAAGACCGGCTTCCTCCCGAAGAGGTGGTAACCTCGCTCGACGGTCTCAGAGCGGCCACACAGGGCAATTACAACCGCTTTGTGAGCGGAGGCTACTACCATTACGCCCGTCACCTCTTCTACATGAAAGAGTTTCCGGGAGACAACGTCTCGTTGAGCGGTGCGACGACGGATCCGCTGTTTTACTCCTACACCCTCGGGCACAAGAAGAATCAGACCAGTGCCAGCAACATCTGGACCCTGGGATACGAGGCGATCTACGGAGCCAATCGGGTGATCGACGAAGTCGAAGCGGGGCAATCGGCGAAGCGGGATCAGCTGCTGGGAGAAAATTACTTCCTGCGGGCCCTGGTGCACTTTCAACTCGTGAATGTCTTCGGGCGGCCCTACTCGCAGGGACGAGACAATCTTGGCGTCCCCATCGCCAAGTCTCCCGATACCGACGCGAAGGCCCCGCGCAGTACCGTCGGAGAGGTGTACGACTTCGTCGTTGAGGACCTGAAGCGGGCGGCAGACCTCATGACACGGGAGAAGTCCAATGCGTATGCCTCAAAAGAGGTGGCCCAGGCACTACTCTCCCGCGTGCACCTGTACCGGGAAGACAACCAGAAGGCCATTGACTACGCAAACAAGGTCATCAATTCGGGGCGATATTCCCTGATCCAAGACTCCGCGCAATATGTAACGTGGCCCACCCGGCCGCCGGAGGAGAATTCGCAGACCATCTTTGCGTACAAGTTTACCGAAGAGGATAACAAAGACTTTGGGTCTATTGGATCGATGTACTACACGAGCCCGTCGGGCAAGGGATGGGGCGAAATGTACGCCTCGAAGGAGTATCGCGATCTCTTGGGCCAGCACCCTGAAGACAATCGCCGCGGGTTCATTGAGGCGAAGCGAGACGAGAGTGGGAATATCCAGGAGCGAAATGGATACCCCGTCTATTACGTCAAAAAGTTCACGGGTCAGGGAGGCAACGTAACGCTGTCCTCCCCTGTGATTCTTCGGCTGGCCGAGATGTATCTCAACCGGGCGGAGGCCCGTGCAAAGCTTGACCGAGACCAGAAAGCCCTCAATGACGTGAACAAGATTCGGAGGCGAGCCGGATTGAGTGGCGACGCGCTCTACGAAATGCGTGACCTGGGTGGGGCCCAGACAGCCCTGGACATCGTGTTGCGCGAGCGCCGCCTCGAACTGGCTTTTGAGGGACACCGGCCCATTGACCTCTGGCGCAACGGGCGGGACATGGTCCGGTCCTACCCCGGCATCCACACCGAAACCAATATCGCGCCCGGCCTGAATGCCGCCACCACCCCCGCAACACAGACCATTCCGGCCGATCACCCGCGTGTGGTCCACTTCCTTCCGGAAGACGAGGTGGAGCTGACCGGCATGACACAAAACCCCTAGTGGATCCGGGGGCATTTGGCCCCCGCGAAGCATTGGGCCCCAGTGCGTTCGAACGCCTTCCCGGGCAGTCCGCTTCACACGACTCCTCACCCACCGACCGCCACCACCGTGCAGACCCCATCCCTCATCGTCGTCGGGGAGCTCAATGCCGACCTCATTATGGAGGGGGTGCAGGCCCGTCCCGCCCTCGAGAAAGAGCGGGTTGCGGAGGGCATGACCCTGACCCTGGGCAGCTCCTCGGCAATCGTGGCGTCGAACGCCAGCGCAATCGGGATGGACGTTGGGTTCGTCGGGCAGGTCGGCAACGATGCCTTCGGGGACTTCGTGCGTGAGCGGCTGAAGGAGCGGAACGTCGAGTGCCGGTTCGTACAGTCCACGCCGGAGGAGGCCACGGGCCTGACGGTCATCTACACGCACGGAGACGACCGGGGGATGATAACGTATCCCGGGGCCATGGAGGCCCTCACCCTTGAGGACGTTCCCCTAGATTATGTGGGCCAGTCCGACCACCTGCACCTCTCCTCCTTCTACCTGCAGACGGGACTTCAGCCCGACGTGGGCACGCTCTTCCGCACCGCCAAAGCCGAAGGCCTCACGACCTCCCTCGATACGAACTGGGACCCCGACGAGACGTGGGGCGGCGGTATTCTGGATGTGCTCGACGCGGTGGACGTGTTTCTCCCGAACGACGACGAAGCGCGGCTCATCGCGGGCGAAGATCGTCTCGATCAGGCCATGGCTGCGCTTGGAAACCGGGCCGGGGCTGTAGTTGTGACCCAGGGAGACGACGGGGCGTCCCTCTACCACAACGGTCGGCTCCAGTCGTTCTCGGCCCCGCAGGTCGACCCTGTCGACGCCGTGGGGGCCGGGGACAGCTTCAATGCGGGGTTCCTGGCGCAGTATCTCAAGGGGGCGGCCCTCCCTGAATGCGTCGCGTTTGGCCTCCTGGCGGGGGCGTACTCGACCCGGGGCCCCGGAGGGACCGCGGCGTTCGAGGACGTCGACGGGTTCCGGTCGTTTGCCGCTTCCCGCCTCGAATGAGGGCATTTGGCCGAACGTTCGAAGCGTTCGTGCCCCCCGCACCGGACCGGGAACCGGGAGCCCATGCCTTGACATTCCAGGGCTGGATTTCCATCGCGCTTGTATTTGAACTGAGCCCCTTAACATGCAGATTCCGGACCCCCTTGCGCCGGGAAAGTACCGCCGCCTCAAGCGACTCAGTGATGCTGCGGACCGCTTTTCGATGCTTGCCGTCGACCAGCGCGGCTCCTTGCGCCGCATGTTTGCTCGCGAGCACGGCACCGAGCCGGCCGAGGTGGCCCCGGATCGACTGCGACAGGTGAAACGCGTGGTAACCCAGGCGGTCGCGCCCATGGTGAGTGGTCTGTTGACCGATCCGCTGTACGGGTATCCTGCGTCGATCGATGTTCTGCCGGCGTCCACGGGCGTGCTTCTTTCGGGGGAGCAAACGGGCTACGTCGCCGCCGGGGAGGACGAGCGGCGCACCCGGCTGTTGGAGGCGTGGTCCCCTCGGCGAGCCTTGCGGAGCGGGGGCGATGCGATAAAGCTGCTGGTCTATCATCATCCGGACGCGTCCGAAGAGACGCATCGACACGAGCAAGAGATTGTGGCGTCGATGGGGGAGGCCTGCGAGGAAGCCGGGATGCCCTTCATTCTTGAGGTCGTCACGTACCCGATGGGCGAGGCGGCACGGACGCCCGCCGTGCAGGCGCGCCGAAAGCCTGCACTCGTCGCGGACGCCGCCAAGACGTTTTCCGATCCAGCGTACAAGGTGGACGTTCTCAAGCTGGAGTTTCCCGCCAATCTACGGTTTGTGGGGGCCTACCAGGACGCGCCGTTTGGGGCGGGGGAGGCGGTGTACGACCGCAAGACGGTCGAGCAGGCGTGCGAGCGCCTCGACCGCGCGGCGGGCGTTCCCTGGGTCATCCTCAGCTCAGGGGTGGGGATCGACGAGTTTATCGAGACCCTCAAGTTTGCGAATGACGCCGGGGCCAGCGGATTTCTCTGCGGGCGAGCCGTGTGGAAGGACATTGTGCGCCACGCCCCGAATGAACGTGAAATGCGCCACTTTATGGCGGAGGTGGGGACCGGCAGGGTCGAGCGCCTGCTCGACGCGAACGAGTCCGCACGGGCGTGGACGGACCATCCGAAGTATCAGTCCAGGGCGGCCCCGGCCGGGACGGACGCGCTCCCCACTGAATAATCGGCCCGGCCGCCGGGGAGGGCCACACACCGACTCTTTGCATCAACCCAATACACAAACGTACGTGAGTCAACGTCACCCATCGGTCGCCGCACAACCAGAACGAGGAGATTCGAACGGCGATGTGCTTCAGCACATGGTCGACCATCCCGATCCGGATCGGGGAACGGTTCACACCCCCGGTGAAATTGCGCAGCAGCCCGAGATGTGGCGACAGACGGCCCGTTTGGTTCGGGACCGCGCGCCGGCCCTCAGGCGGTTCCTGGACGCGGCGGGTCTCTATTCCGAGGAGGCCCCGTCCCGCATCCTCCTGACGGGGGCGGGAACGTCCCACTACGTGGGCCTCTCGGTCGTGGACCTGCTCCGCCGCCACTTTGGCACGTCCTGTGAAAGCCGGCCCACCACCCGCATTACGCCCAACCCGGATCTGTTTCTTCGGGAGGGGGAGCCGACCCTCATGGTCCACTTCGCTCGATCCGGCAACAGCCCGGAGAGCAGGGCCGTGCTTGAGGGGGGGCTGGAATGCATGGGGGAGGCGGGACGGCACCTGGTGATCACGTGCAACGGCGAGGGGACCCTCGCAGAGCTGGCTCGGGCCCACCCCGATCGTGTGCACCTGCTGGTGCTGCCCGACGACACGAACGACCAGGGGCTGGCCATGACCAGCTCCTACACGAGCATGGTGGTGGCGAGTCAGGCCCTCGCCCACCTCGACCGCATGGAGGCCTTCGTGCAGCAGACCGACCGCACGGCGGAGATTGGGGAGACGGTGCTCGCCGAGCATCCAGATGCTGTCGACGCGTTGATGTCCGGCGACGTGCGTCGCGCGTTCTTCCTGGGCAACAACGACCTGTACGGCGCGGCCACCGAGTCGGCCCTCAAGGTCCAAGAGCTCACGGCGGGGCAGATTCTCGCCGGGGCCGAGGACACCCTGGCCTTTCGGCACGGGCCCATCTCTGCGGTCGACGCGCATTCTCTGGTTGTGTTTTACCTCTCGGCCCGTCGCCATACGCGGCGGTACGAGCTAGACGTCGTCCGCCAGTATCAGGATGCCTTCGAGGAGCTTGGGGCGAGCATCGCCGTGGTCGCGCCCCAGCGGCCGGAGATCGAGGAGACGGACGACCTCTCGGTGTTTGCCTACGACGCGGAAGGGGCGGTGCCCGCGTTGCAGCAGACCAATGTCGCCGTGCTGATCGGCCAAATGGCGGGCCTGTTTGCGGCCTACCGGCGCGGGGTGAACGTGGACGAGCCGTCCGCCGAGAAGGCACTGTACAACCGGACCGTGCAGGGCGTTCAGATCTACGACCCGGCCGGGGCCTACGAGGCGGGCTCGGGGACCCATCGTTAGTTTTACGAAACCAAGCACTTTCGAGGCAGAGGACTTGTTATGGCAGTCACAGGTAAGTCGACATCACGGAACGCCCACCCGCTCGTTCGGGCGCTACAGGACGAGAACACCCCGGTGGTAAAGGCGCTGGTTCAGGCGCTGACGGACCATTTCGAAGGGCAAACCTGCCTTCTTGCGATCTGCCCCAACTCGCGGGCCGTGACGAAGGCCGCGCTGTTGGCCGCCCAAGAAGCCAATGCCCCGCTTCTCTTCACCTCGACGCTGAACCAGGTAGACCGCGACCGCGGGTACACCGGCTGGACGCACGATGACCTCATCGCGTTCATCGACCGGAAGGCCGATCGGCTTGATCTCGACGTCCCGATTCTCCCGTGCCTCGATCACGGCGGCCCCTGGCTGAAGGACCGCCACGTCATCGAGGACTACACGTACGAGGAGGCGATGCGCGCGGTCAAACGGTCGCTCGAATCGTGCATTGACGCCGGCTACGAACTCCTGCACATCGATCCGACCGTGGATCAACGCCAGCCGGATCGGGCGCCGACCTCCATCGACTGGGTCGTGGAGCATACGCTTGAGCTCATCGAGCACGCCGAAGCGTACCGGCGCGGACAGGGACGCCCGCCAATCAGCTACGAAGTGGGCACCGAGGAGGTGCACGGGGGGCTGGCGGACCGCGACAAGTTTGAGCGCTTTCTGGAAGGGCTCGATGCGGGACTCCGCGAGCGCGGGCTCGACGACGCCTGGCCCTGCTTCGTCGTGGGCAAGGTGGGGACCGACCTCGACACGTCGTACTTCGAGCCCGACACGGCGCGGGACCTGACCACGCGAACGAAGCCGTACGGGGCCTTGGTGAAGGGACACTACACCGACTACGTCGACAACCCGGACGACTACCCGCTGGCGGGCATGGGCGGGGCGAACGTGGGGCCGGAGTTTACCGAAGAGGAGTACAAGGCCCTGATGGACCTGGTCGCGCTGGAGAAGAAGATTGGCAAGACGTCCGGCCTGAAGAAGGCGCTCCGGGAGGCCGTCGTCGAAAGCGGGCGGTGGAAAAAATGGCGTCACGCCGACGAAGAAGGCCGCGCGTTCAACGAGCTAGACGAGGAACGGCAGAACTGGCTGATTCGCACCGGGAGCCGGTACGTGTGGAGCGACCGTGAGGTCAGCACGGCGCGAGCGCGCCTCTACGAAAATCTCGATGGATACCGGGATGCTGAGGGGTATGTGCTGTGGAGGATTAAACAGTCCATGATGAAGTACTATCATGCGTTCAATCTGATCGACTTCAATAGTCGTCTCGAACGCGTTCTGCTCCCGGCACAAGACCCCGCGTGATCCATGGAGCTCGCGTTCGTAGACTGGGCCATCATGGCCGCCTACTTCGCCGTCTCCCTCGGGATTGGGGTGGCGGTGTACCGGCGGGCCGGCGAGGATTTCGGCAGCTTCTTCCTCGGGAACCAGCAGATGCCGTGGTGGCTGTTGGGCATCTCGATGGTTGCGACGACCTTCTCGACGGACACGCCGAACCTGGTCGCCGACATCGTCCGCTCGACGGGGACGGTGGGCAACTGGACGTGGTGGGCGTTCCTGCTGACGGGCATGTTCACCGTCTTCCTCTACGCGAAGCTCTGGCGCCGCTCGGGCGTGTTCACCGACGTGGAGTTCTACGAGCTGCGCTACTCCGGGCGCCTGGCCGCGCTCCTTCGGGGGTTTCGGGCCGCCTACCTCGGTATCGTCTTCAACGTCGTCATCATGGCGACCGTGACGCTGGCGGCGATTAAGATTGGGGGCGCGCTGCTCGGGCTCTCGCCCGTGGAGGTCGTGGTGGTGGCCGCCTCGGTTACGATGGTGTACAGCGCGCTCGGCGGCCTGACCGGCGTGCTGTTGACCGACCTCATTCAGTTTACGATGGCGATGGTTGGGTCCGTGGGCGCCGCGTGGTACGTGCTCACGCTGCCGGAGGTGGGCGGGCTCGACGGGCTCCTGGCCCATGCGTCGGTGCAGGAGGCGATGGCCTTTTGGCCCTCCTTCGAGACCATGACCTGGCAGCAGATGATGCCGGCCTTCATCATTCCAATTGCCGTGCAGTGGTGGGCCTCCTACTACCCAGGGGCCGAGCCGGGCGGCGGGGGATACATTGTCCAGCGTATGCTCTCGGCGAAGGACGAAGAAAATGCCGTCAGTGCGACGCTTCTGTTTACGGCCACCCATTACGCCCTCCGCCCCTGGCCGTGGATCCTGGTCGCGCTGGCGTCGCTGGTCGTTTTCCCCGATCTGGAAGCCCTTCGGGCGCAGTTTTCGCACCTTCCCGACCGGGTGGTGCAGAACGACATGGCCTACCCGGCCATGATGACGCTCCTGCCGCCCGGCCTTCTGGGGCTGGTCGTGACCTCGCTCGCGGCGGCCTACATGTCGACCATGTCGTCGCAGGTCAACTGGGGCGCGTCCGTCGTCGTCAACGACCTCTACAACCGCTTCATTGAGCCGGACGCCACGGAACGGCAGCAGGTGTGGGTGGGCCGGATCGCGACGGTGGCGTTGATGACCACGGCGTGCGTGCTGGCCCTCCTTCTCAAAAACGCCCTACAGGCCTTCAACATCCTCCTCCAGATTGGGGCCGGCACGGGGCTTCTGTTCCTGCTGCGCTGGTTCTGGTGGCGGATCAATGCCGCGACCGAGTTGACGGCGATGGCCGTCTCCTTCAGCCTGGCCATTTACTTTCAGGCCGCCGGGCGCTTTGGCTGGATGGGGGGCGGGCTGGCCGACTGGGAGCGGCTGCTGGCGATTGTGGCGGTTACGACCGTGGCCTGGGTGGCGGTGACCTACCTCACGCGGCCGACGGACGAGGACACCCTGATCGAGTTTTATACGACCGTCCGCCCTGGGGGGCCGGGATGGGGCCCGGTTGTCGATACGCTCCGGGAGCGAGAGACGGAAATTGACGTGGATGCGCCCTCGGATCTGCCCTATGCCCTGAGCTGTGTCCTGCTCGGCTCAATGGGGATCTACGGGGTCCTCTTCGCGACGGGCTTTGTTCTCTACGGCCGGTTCCTGCTCGGGGGCATCTGTGCCGTCATCGCTGCGGCCGCACTCGGGGGCATCGGGGCCCTGTGGCCGTATCTTTCCTTCTCGGATGACAGCGATGAGGCGGGCCCTGGACCGAAGCGGAGGGAGGACGGGGAGGAGGCTGCTCGGCACGAGGCCGAGCCCGTCTGAGCCCCCCGCCCCCAGGGCGTTCGGGCCTGCCCGTCGGCCGCCCCGAGAGACAAAGACGCCCAGTTGCACGTGTGCCCAGAACTTGTCTGACGACTGCCCTTCCGGCTTCCCATGATTCAGCATTCGCCGCCGCCGCGGTTCGACGCCCACACGCACTTGTTTCACGACCGGGGGTTCTTGAAAACGCGCCTCGAAGAGGAGCGCCTGCGCGTCCTCATCATCAACATTACCGGCGAGGCCCTCTTCGAAGCGCCCATGGAGCAGCGCTGGGAGGCGATGAAAGCGATGAAGAACCGGTATCCGTCCCAGGTGTCCCTCTGCACGACCTTCGACCCGTCCCCCGTGACGGAGACTGGCTTCGCCGACCACGTGATCGAACGACTACGGCGGCACATTGAGGCCGGGGCGACGGCCGTGAAGGTGTGGAAGGACATCGGGCTGGCCGTGCGCGACGAAGAGGGGCGCTTCGTCCAGATCGACGACCCTCGATTCGAGCCCATCTGGGACTTCTTGGCGGACCGGGACGTGCCGGTGATTGCCCACACGGGGGAGCCGCGGGCGGCCTGGCAGCCCCTGAACAAAGAGAGTCCGCACTACCGCTTCTACAGCGAGAATCCGACGTACCACCTGCACGGGCGCGACGACGTTCCCGACTGGGCCACGATCATGGAGGCCCGGGACCGATGGCTCGAACAGAACCCGGCCCTTACGGTCGTGGGGGCCCACCTCGGAAGCATGGCCCACGACGTCGACATGGTGAGCGACCGGCTCGAGCGCTACGACAATTTCTACGTCGACACCGCCGAGCGCTTTGGCGACCTCGTCACCCAGTCGAGTCAGAAGGTCCGCGCCTTTTTCGAGCAGCATGCCGACCGCATCGTGTACGGCACCGACGTCATCGTCGAGCATCCGGCCGATCGGGTGTCCGAGGCGCAGCGTGCCCAGGAAAAGGAGGCGTACGAATCGATGCTCGCCAATCACTGGGACTACCTGACCAGCGGCGACTCCATTCTGGTTCGGGACAAACTGGTCGACCCCGTTCGGGTCTCCGGCCTCAATCTTCCATCGAATGTGGTACAGGCCGTCTGCCACGACAACGCGGCTCAACTTTACGGGTGGGAGAACGAACCTCGAAGCAGCCCCGCCCGCAGCCGTACCTGAGTGTCTTCCCGTTTCTCATCATCACAACTGTATTTGCTATGTCCGACTCTATGGATCGACGATCGTTCTTGCAGACGACTGCCGCGGCGGGGCTGGGCGTGTCGCTCGCGCCCTTCAGTGGGTTCCGGCAGGCACGAGATGAGCCTGTACGCCTCGGCCTTATCGGGGTGGGGGCCCGCGGGACATCTCACCTCCGAGGGCTCATTCAGCGCGACGACGTGACGATTCCGGCGGTGTGCGACGTCAAGTCGGAGAACCTGAACCGAGCGCTCGATCTCGTTCAGCAATCCGGACGGCCGCGCCCGGAGGGATACGGGGAGGGCGATCGGGCCTACCGAGGCCTCCTTTCTCGCAGCGACCTCGATGGGGTTCTGATCTCCACGCCGTGGCTCTGGCACGTCCCCATGGCCGTCGAGGCGATGGAGGCCGGTGTGTTCGTGGGGCTTGAGGTGCCGGCCGCGACGACCGTGGAGGGGTGCTGGGACCTCGTCCACACCGCCGAGCGGACCGGGTCGCACTGCATGTTTCTCGAGAACGTGTGCTACCGCCGCGACGTGATGGCCGTCCTCAAAATGGTCCGCGAGGGGCTGTTTGGGGAGCCCATTCACTGTCGCTGCGGGTACCAACACAGCCTCCTCCCGTACCTGTTCGACGAGAACACCTCGTTCGGGCCGGGCACGGGCAGCGTGTCCAGTTGGCGCACCGAGCACTACACGAAGCGGAACGGCGACCTGTACACTACGCACGGCATCGGGCCGGTGGCCCACTGGCTCGACATCAACAGCGGCAACCGGTTTGAGCGGCTCACCTCGACCGCCACGAAAGCCCGGGGCATGCACGACCACATCGTCGAGGAGGGCGGCACGGATCACCCGAAGGCCGACGTCAACTTTGCGCAGGGCGATATCGTGACGAGCACGATTACGACGGCCAACGGGGAGTCGATCGTCATGACCCACGACACCAGCCTGCCCCGCCCCTACTCCCTGGGCTTCCGGATGCAGGGCACCGACGGGCTGTGGACGGTCGACAATCAGAGCGTGCACGTCGAGGGACGCAGCCCTGCCCACCGGTGGGAGGACTGGAAGCAGTACCAGAACGAGTTCGACGCCGACCTCTGGTCGCGGTACGAGGAGGCGGCGGAAGGCTCCGGACACGGGGGCATGGACTACTTCGTCCGGAACGCCTTCGTCGAGTCGATCAAGCGGGACGTGGCGCCGCCGATCGACGTCTACGACGCCGCGACGTGGAGCGTGCTGAGTCCCCTGTCCGAGCGGTCGATCGAGCAGGGCGGCGAGCCGGTGGCCATCCCCGACTTCACCGACGGCCGCTGGATGACTGACGAGCGCTCCTTCGACCCGGACGCTGAATTTTAACGGCGGCGCGGGAGCGCCCCCCGCGGCGTCCGGCGTTCGGCGCAATGCCGCAAGGATTGCACCAATCAGAACGTCCACATGTGGCCAACGAAATGCGCACGTTTCGGGGCAGACCATTCCGCTGCCTCGATCATCCTCTGTGTTGGAATGCTCTTCGGCGTGGGGTGCACCGCCGCTGAGCAGAGCACGCACACACAGTCGCCGGCGGGGGCGTCCGACCGGGCCGCGGCCCAGCGCTCGGCGGCCATGGCGGAGGGCGGGCGTTATCCGATCATTCCCTGGCCGCGCCGGCTGGAGCCCCGGGAGGGCACCTTCGCGTTGGACGAAGAGACCCGAATTCTCGTGTCCGACCCGGAAAACGAGACCGCACGAGCGCCCGCCGAGGCCCTAGCGACCCTGGTGCGCAACGCCACGGTGTTCCCGATGCGGGTTGCCCGAGCGACGGCCCCCAAGCGCCCCGTTTCCGAGCAGCCGGAAAACACGATTGCATTCGTTCTGACCGACGGGGACGCCCCCAGCGAGAGCGACGCGTCCCGTCCGAATGACGCTCGTCTGACCAACACGCCCAGCGAGGGGGAGGCGGACGGCCGCTACGAACTGACGGTCACGCCCCGTGCCGTTGCGGTGCGCGCCCCAACCCCGAAAGGGCTCTTCTACGGCATGCAGACGCTGCGGCAACTCTTGCCGCCACCGGTCGAACGGGGACTCGGGCACGACGACGAGCACATCGAGTGGGCGCTGCCCGCCGTCCGGATCGAAGACGCCCCGCGCTTTCCCTATCGCGGCATGCATTTGGACGTCGGGCGTCACGTCTTTCCGGTGTCGTTCATCAAGACGTACATCGATCTGTTGGCGCTCCACAAGCTCGACACCTTTCACTGGCACCTGACCGAGGACCAGGGGTGGCGCATCGAGATTGAGCAGTATCCCCGGCTTACGAGCGTAGGGGCGTGCCGCGACTCGTCGATGGTTGGCCATTACGAGGCCGGGACCTACGACGGCTCCGAATACTGCGGATACTACACCCAGGAGGAGGTGCGTGAGGTCGTGCGGTACGCCCAAGAGCGGCACGTGACAGTGGTGCCCGAAATTGAAATGCCGGGGCATGCCCGGGCGGCCCTGGCGGCGTACCCCGAGATGGGATGCACGAGCGTCACCGACTCGTCCTACACGGTGGCAACCACCTGGGGCGTCCACGAACAGATCTACTGCCCCAACGAAGAAACCTTCACGTTCCTGAAGAACGTGCTCACGGAGGTCATGGAGCTGTTCCCGAGCAGGCACATCCACATTGGCGGCGACGAGGCGCCCAAAGAGCAGTGGAGAAAGAGCAGGGTCGCCCAGGCGGTGATCGAACGGGAGGGCCTGGCCGGCGAAAAGGAACTGCAGAGCTACTTCATCCGCCGCATTGGGGAGTTCCTCAGCGAGCACGGACGGACGCTGATTGGCTGGGATGAGATTTTGGAAGGGGGGCTTCCGCCCGGCGCCACCGTCATGTCGTGGCGCGGCACCGCGGGGGGCATCGAAGCGGCCCATCAAGGGCAAAATGCGATCATGACGCCGACGGATGCGCTCTACTTCGACTACTATCAGGCCGATCCAGACAGCGAGCCCCTGGCCATCGGCGGCCTGACGACGCTCCGCGACGTATACGGGTACGACCCGGTTCCCGACTCGCTCGGCACCGAGGCCGTGCGGCACATCGTCGGCGCCCAGGCAAACGTGTGGACCGAATACATCCATACCCCCGAGAAGGTCGAATACATGGCCTACCCGCGGGCCCTGGCCCTGTCGGAAATCGTGTGGACGCCGGAGACCGACCACGAGTGGGCGCACTTTCGGGCGCGCCTGCCGGCCCACCTCCGTCGGCTCGACGCCCTCGACGTGGACTATCGAGTGCCAGAGGCCGTTCGCTCCGGCGACGTCGCAAAGGAATTCTAGGTTCGGGGGCGTCGGGTGCGAGGCTGGGGCCGTCACGCTCTCTTCCATCCAACACAGCTGCCATGAGGAATTGCGCTTTCACCTTGACGATTGGTTTTTGGGCGGTCGCGACCGTTTTTGCTCTCGCCCTCCCCGGGTGTGATTCGTCCACTGAGGAAGAGGTCGACGGGGGCGACTCGTCGGCCCCGACAGAGACGGTCGTGGTGCCGTTGGGTGGCAATGCGTATCGGACGCGTGGCGCGGGGCCGGGCGCGGTCACCCAGGAGGGGATCACGACGTGGAAGAATGACGAGAGTACGTTCAGTGTATTCGTAAAGTTGCGCGAACCGGCGGTCGTGACGCCTCGTCTGCGCGCCCGGGCCCCCGAGGGGGAGGAGAGCACCGTACGACTCAGTGTGGACGGGGTCGAGGAGGAAGTGCGAGTCGCCAATTCCGACTACACAACTGTTGCCTTCGGAGAAACGGAGATTGAGGAGAGCGGCTACGTCCGCTTTGATCTGACGGGCGTAGAGAAAACAGGAGACGAGTTTGTAGAGGCCACCGATCTGACATTGGAGGTGCCGCGCGGCACGTCGGTCCACGCCGTGCAGTCCAACGAAGCCAACACCTTTTACTGGTCGCGGCGCGGCCCCTCGGTTCACCTGAACTATGACCTGCCGGACGCAACGGTCGAGTGGGTGCACAGCGCGATCACGGTTCCGGAGGGCAAAGACCCGGTTGGGGCCTACTACATGGCCAACGGCTTCGATGAGGGCTACTTCGGCATCCAGGTCAACTCCGAAGAGGAGCGACGGGTGTTGTTTTCCGTGTGGAGCCCACACGATACGGACGATCCCTCCTCCATTCCGGACTCTCTGCGCGTGCAGTTGGTGGCAAAGGGAGACGGGGTGACGGCCGGTGAATTTGGGGGGGAGGGATCGGGCGGGCAGTCCTATCTGACGTACTCCTGGGAAGCAGGAACGACGTACCGGTTTTTGACGCGCGCTGAGCCGGATGGGGAGGGAAGCACGATCTACACCGCCTACTTTTACCCCCCGGAGGAAGGGGAATGGCGGTTCATCGCGAGCTTCAAGCGCCCGCAGACGGATACGTGGTACGAGGGGTGGTACTCCTTCCTGGAAAACTTTGACCCGGGCATGGGCCACGTCGAGCGAAAGGCCCACTACCACGACCAGTGGGCGCGGGACACTGGGGGGGACTGGCACGCCATTCAACAGGCCACCTTCACCGGCGATAGGACCGCGAGTTCGGGCTTGCGAGAAGACTTTGCTGGGGGCGTCGAAGAGAATGCATTTTATTTGCGGCATTGCGGGTTTTTCGACGATGCCGTGTCCCTCGATCAGACCTTCGAATATCCGTCTTCGGATCGACAGCCGCCGTCCGTGAACGTCAAGGAGTTGCCCATCTC
>Ga0207714_1000922_pt1 | contig 19730 bp, 27 predicted proteins | sample PonA232FremontCA_2_FD_187270 | JGI IMG/M metagenome (GOLD analysis project Ga0207714, IMG submission 187270) | Marine sediment microbial community from Fremont, CA, USA - Pond A23 Sediment 2 (SPAdes) | ecosystem: Environmental > Aquatic > Marine > Unclassified | place: USA: Fremont, California...
TGCTCGCATCGTTTTGTTGACTGTTTCCTGGCGTTTGGTAACTTCCTGCTGCATCTTTACTCTGAAAGACTGCATTGCCTCCTGGAACTTCCTGGCCTGCTCCGGATCTTGCTTAATCGCATCAACGGCTTTCTGTGGATCATCCTGCCCGGTTATCGTTTTGGCCATATCAGCCACTTTCTCTGCGGATTTTTCCGCATCGTCTCCAGCAATCCACCCAGCTACATCGGGAGCTACTTCAACAAGCCCTTTTACTGCATCCAATATTAAACTCGCGGCCATTTATACCTCCGCTATTTTCTTCAATGTTTTAAACAAATACTTCATCCCCCGCTTCTCATATTGCGGGTATACATACTTACCATTTTTATCTCTGATCCAGAGCAAAACGGTATTATTTGCGTGGTTGTGTCCAAGAGGTCTTAGGTCCAGGTGTAACATTACCCACTTTTTGCCTTGATAGTGTGTATCCAAATAAAGACCTATCCCGCCCCATAGCTGGCTAGACAATGCAATCTGCCATGCGTCTGCAGGGCAACCCTTGGGGAAGCCATCTATTGCCCTTGATTTAAATTTATCATTGCTGAAATGTTCGCTGCTTTTATCATCACGAGCCAAGGCACCTGGTACCGGAGAAGGGAAAAACGCCCTGCCGAGCAAATACCGATAGTCCTGCAAGCTATACATAAGCTGCGGATCTGCGTGTTTATTCGGATCTTCCGGAAACTCGTGTGGTTGAAAATCCGGGATTTTGGCCCAGTTGATCATATTAACCCCAAACCGTTAAAACCACCGGTGGCACAGCAACATTTGCAACCAGCAATATAGCGATAACTCCGTAATAAAGCCTTTCTATTTTTTTAAATCTATTATCACACTTTTCATACCGTTTCTTGCAGTGTTCTTTGCGATTATCCACATCATCTTGCCTGTTGTCCTCAATGCTTCGTGTGCGCTCATCTATTGCAAATAAATAATCAATCATTATATTAAGTTTGCTATCTTGATCTTGATCTTTCAGTGTCGATTTATCTATACCATTTTGCATCTGATCAGCCATCGCATTTTTCTCCGGTATATTTTTAGCCCGGCCCGGGGACCGTGACCGGGCTTGTTAGGGAGTGGGGGGTTTACTTCAGGACAACTTCAATAGCAGCACTTGAACCGCCACTTATGCTGGCACCCTTACCCGCATATCCAAACAACACTCCGTTTGTGCTGTCTTTGTTCAACACCGGACTGGCGGCAGAATCATAATAAATCTCGTCTCCTTCATTCACTGCATTGCTGCCAGCATCGTCCGAAGCGTCGACGGTCAACTCATAAGATCCGGTTCTATCAATCATCACTTCGTCATCACTATTGGAATCAGTCAAAGCCACACCGGTTAAGGAACCTACAGCAACCGGATTTCCAGCAACAGCACCGGAAAAGTTGACTTCTACATGGTCTGCACTCGGCAATATTTTATTGGTAGCCATACTACTATACCTCCATAAATTTTTATTTGTTTTGGCCGGACCATTAAGCCCGGCCTATTCAGTTATTGTTTATGCACCGGGGTTCTTGAAGAATCCGCGCCAATCCATTACACCAACGCCCAGGTCATGCCTTACTTTGTATCCGATAGCATCCCGCTCAAACATGGTCTCTTGTTCGGTGTAAGGAGCTTCCCTGCCATCAAGGTATGCAACTTCGATGGTGTCCACCTGGTTCGGGTCTGCTACCAGGTACCAACTGTCGGTGCTGTCATTGTCCAGCCTGGGTTCAGCAATCGGGGTCAACCTATTGGCCCAAGGATTATAAACGCCGCTGGACTTTTGGTCCTGGGGAAGTGCAGTTGATCTGAGCAATACCTCGGCATCAGTTTCTTGGGCTACCGGAACGAGCAAAAAGTTGGGCTGCAGATCCAAGATTGCACCATTGGGACCGGTCTGTTTCCGCATGGCTGCCCTTGCTGATTGCAGTGCCGCAGTGTCTACATGGCTCAAGTCCGAACCTTCCAGATTGTTATGTGCCGAAGAAAACAATGCGTTACTATCGCTCATGGTCGGGTTGCTTGTCAGCTTACCATATACAAGGTCGGCCTCTTTCCGCCTGGCCGCTGCACCCATCAATTGAGGCAGTCTAGCAAAAGCCCTAAGATCATCATTTACGATCATTTGCCGAGTCAGATATACAATCTTTCCATAACTGCCAACACTGTAGGATTCCTGCCTGTCGCTCATTTCCCCGGATTTATATTCACCATGCTCGTTGACCAATTCCAGATCCGGTGCCTCGCTCAAGCTGACTCCGTAAATAGTTTTGAAGTCACTTGCGCTTACTACATTCACCCAGGGTCTCCAAGTAGCAGGAGCTTCTTGATATGCTTTCATCAAAGCCTTGTTGGCAACATCCAGGAATATGGAAGAAAAGTCATCAGTAGAAAATCCACCAGATGCAGATTGTCTCAATACTTCCCTTGCCACTTGATCCCTGGATGTCAAAGCCCTGGTGTCCGTGCCGTTCCTTTCCAGGCATTGCCGAGCAATATTTTCAATCGAAGCTGCCTTGAAAGATTCAAACCCTTCTGCAGGTTGCTCATTCCGAACACCAATACGGTGAGCCAGACCATCAACCACCGCTGACCTGAATTTTTCCTGGTCATCTCTGCCCATTTGTATTCTGCCAGCACCCACCGGAGGATTGCTTTCTTTCATCTTGGCAAGAATGCGTTGTCTTGCCTGGTCTTCGCTACAATCATCCTTTATCAAGGTTTCCGCAAATCCCTGGTCCAAACCGGCAATTTCAACATCTTTCTTGATATTGTCGGCCCTTTCCCGCTCGGCCTTGATTGCATCCCTGGCTATCTGTCCCGGATCTTTGTCACCGGTATTTCCAAGATCATTGTTTTCCGGTGCAGTCTTCTGGTCCAAAGCGGCCTGTATTTGCTCGCGTTCCTCCTTGGATTCCACATTATTCAAATCCACGCTGGCCAAAAAGTCCCACGCATCTTTGTCGGTGGCCTCTTTGGACAACCCCAATCTTTCCAACAATGCTCTCAAATTCTTAGGCATATTTGTTACCTCCATATTGTTTTGGTTATATATATAAGCTGCATTTCTTACTGTTTCCGGTGCATTTTCAAAAATAGACATATCAAACCTGTCCAGGCTTGCATTTACGCTTGTTCCGCTCACCGTATCTATCAATCCATAGTTGGTAGCCTCCTGCGGAGTAAACCAAGTCTCTGCCTGCATAAGTTTCAATATTTCGTTTTTATCTTTCCCGGACTTGGCAACGTAAGCATCGGCAAAAACGTTGCTGATTTTATCCAAAAGCTCTGCTTCCTTCCTAAGTTCTTCCGCATCTCCGGCCATCATGCTCCAAGGATTGTGAATCATCATAAACGAAGCATCGGCCATATCTATCGAATCACCGGAAACAGCTATCAAGGAAGCAGAAGATGCAGCCAAAGCATCCACACGGACGCTTACTTCCGCTTGGTGATTCTTGAGAAAATTGAATATTGCCATTCCCTCAAAAACATCACCCCCAGGGCTGTTTATATACACATTGATTTTTTTCGTATTTTGCGGAACCTGGTAAAGCAAATCCTGGGCTTCTATAAAAGGGAACCCTATAACATCATAAAGATATACATTGGCCTCCTGCTCATTCGCAGCCGCAACACGAAAATTCACATCTTGCCCTTTTTCCGCGGGTCTTAATTTTGCGAACCTCTTGTTTTCGCCTTTAATTTTCATATTTTCTCCTTCTTGCCATTGACTTTCACATACTGCCCAGCGATCTTCTTCATCGGGAAACTCCCGAATCATTACATCATCGCCCATTCACCTTTGAATAAACTCCTCATAGGATTCATTTTCACTCGGAGTTGGCAGTGGCATTTTCAGCCTCTACTTTGTCGTTAATCGGAAAGCCGTCTTTTTCTTCCTGTTGTAGATCCTCAATTACTTCTTCATAATCAGTGCCGCGCTCCATGCAAACCTTATGTCTGGAATTGAGACCATTTTTAATATCTCTTTCCGCAGCCTTGCTGTCCTTGTCAGGATCTACCCAGGGCCATCCCGGTGTCTGCCAAACAACAGACATATTTTCCGGTAGTGCCTCTACACGTGCCAACCTGTTCATTTTCCACAAATGATCCCAAGCTTTTTGATGAAACAGTCTAATCATCAATCTTTGCTGAACTTGGTATCCTCGCCTTTCTTCCAAAGAAGCGGATCTTGCACTTGCATAACTTGCGTCTGTATAATCATTGGAGTAAGCTTCATAGCTCATTCCTACCCCTGTCGAAGCTCCTCTAAGTACATTCTTAGTAAAAGGCTCATAGGTACTGCCTGGCCTTTCATTAGAAGCTTGCTTAATATCCATACCCGGAGGCAAAGGCTGTATTTTTCCAGGTTCCAAGTAGTCCGGCAGACCTTCGGCAGTCTGTTGAGCTCCATCTCCACCTATTGGTGAAAAATCTCCGCTATACTGTTCAGGGTCTGGAGTTGTCACAAAAATACCAAAAGCTGCAGCCAATCTTGCGGCTATTCGTTCAGCTTGTTGATACTCGGAAAAATCCCGCATTTCCATAATCAAAGCAGTAAGCCAGGGAACCCCTCTGTTTTGGGAGGCACGTTCCCGCACGAATAAATGATCCATAACTTCTGCAGGATATCGCCTTGACCCGCTCCAACTTAACCAAGTCGCATCACCTGGATGTTCGGGAAAAAGCCAATAAGCAACCGATTCGCCTTTGGGGTTGTACTCAATTCCTTGTTTAATAACGTTATTCCCATTCGGCCCTGTCCGGGAAGTGTCCAAATGGTCACACTCAAGCAGTTCTATATTTAGAGGTATTTCCCCATTTTCCAGTAGATCATCGTCATAAAAATAGTGGACAAATATTTCTCCGTCTTGCCACAAATGCCGCAAGGTAAGATTTTCTTTTTCTCGAAAATTTACTGCTTTTTCCCACCGCTTAAACACATTCTCTGCCCTTCTATTAACACTAACTCTCAAATTGCCGTCTCGACCTCTGTATTTGACCTGGGGAGAAAAACCTTTATATATAACATTGTTATTTATTTTTCGGAGTGCGCCTGATACATGGCTGGAATCCCTGACCAATGCCCTAGATCTAGCCCTGATTAAATGATGATCAGTTTTTATAATTTCATCTGCGGATTTGTTGGAGGGCAACCATGCTTGATTCGGTCCTGACTTGGTAGCAGCAGAATAAGTCGCCAGCGCTTTCCTTGAGCGTACATATTGCATTGCCGCCCTGGGAGCTACAGAGCCAATTATTGAAGCACAAAAACTAGTCCAACGATCATACAATTTGCTCAAATTAATTGCCTCCAAAGATAACGCCGGAACCGGGAACCCGGCCATTATTTTTTACTATTTGTATTCTACGTTCTAATCTTTCCTTGTCTTCCAACAAGCGATAGTATTTGGCCTGTTCTTGACTGCGCCCAGAAGCATCCGAAGCGGATTGACCAGCGTTTCTGATCCTTTTGATTGCAGCGTTAACTTCGGCAAGTTCTTCTTGTAATTCTGATAATGTAGACATGGAGGCATTATAGCCCCTACATAGGAAGATGCAATGTGACATGTCGCAAATTACGACACGTCACATAAAACTAAAGGCTTTGGATGGACTTTATTGTCTTGTCAATCGTGGACAGAGGACACTTTATATTGATGCACTTCTGGTATCTTATTCGCGAATCTCCGCACCAAGGTTTTGTATCTGTAACTTTTAGTTTCTCCCCGCACCACGGACAAAACGCGCCACTTTTTGCAAAATAGTCAATACCGTTTTCAGCCTGTCTGATACTATCTGCTAGTTTCTTTTGTGTCTCTTGCATATTACCTCGCAAAAGGGTTTGTGCCTTGAGTATATGGATTAACTGATTGTTTATTGTTATTTTTGTTATTTTGATTTTTGGGCTTCCTGTACAACTGCAACCCACCACCAGGCCATTCCGGATCAACAAGCGCGTGTGCTATAACCTCACAGTCCAACAAGTGGTTGTCTTGTCCTACCTGTACCCACTGCTCGTTGCCCTTGCGATCAATCTGTTTTTCTTCGGCCCGAATCTGCTTAGCATAATCTTCCCCAACTTCGCCATGTAGATAAGCGGACTGCGGCATCCCGGTTTCGGTGGCTTGATACAGCCGATAGTGATACAAGTCTTTAAGCTTATCCGTATCCAGGGAAATGATCTGCAACCCACCCGGAATAGGTTTGCCACTGGGAGCCCTATCAAGCGGAGAACCGGCCTTGATCTTGCCGGTCAATGCTGTACTTGACCCTTTAGTCGCCCACACACGGCAGCCCCTACCAACTCCGTTTTGCCTGATCCACCAATACACTTCCTCGGTCATTGACATGCCTTCCTCGAACTGGCCGCCACCTGTGTCAATGCCTGCCCTCCAAATGGGATATGTCCTATCATTAGATTGACTTGGATACGCAGTATTGAACAACAATTCCTCCACATCCTCCCAGGCAGCCAGAAACCCATAGTCAATAAGCCAACTTGTAAAATCCTGCGCCCAGGCCCGGACAACGTACCAAAAGCCATACTTCTGATTGTCGATTCCCGCGGTCAATGCAACCGCATCATCAGGCACGGTCTGCGGCGGCAAGTCCACCCTTGCTTTGAGTATTGCCGATTCGCTTGCTTCAACTGTGACCTGTTTCCAGGGTTCGGCCAGGGAACTGTTACAAAAACCTTGGATCTGTTGGTAGTCGCCGGAATTAATGGCTTCCACCCATTCGCTGACAAGATTCTCCAGTCTGCCACCAGGAAAGAGTGAATATATCCGGTTAACATGGAATCCCACCTTGCGTTCCTTGCCGTTGGGCTCTGACCTGGGAACCATCTTGCCTTGTTGTACTGCCTGGTTTTTCTCAACGGTTGTCCACAGGCAACCACACTCACCACACTGATACCGGGCTTCCTCGATCTGTTCGCGGGTAGCTCCCCGGCCACCGTCCCAGACAACGCCGCCAATGTCGTGATAGGTGCCATCCTCTGCCCGGTACTGACCATCAACAAGTCCGGACGCATACTGCAAAGACCAGCGCAAGGGTTGGAATTGTCCGCAGTGAGGGCAGGGAACGTGCCAGTCATAGATTATGTCGCAACTATTAAGCTCTTTGTTAATCCGGCCTGTATCCAGGGTTGGAGTGCTAAGAAGCATTATTAAACGATTAGCAAAAGTGTTTGTGCGCTCACGTGCGAGCCCAATTGCATCACCCTCGTTTGTAGTTACGCTGTATCCATCCTTGTCTATCTCGTCACAGCACACGATTCGGAAAGGCCTAGAGGCCAAACGAGCAACGGAACTAGCCCATCCCAGGGTCAGCCTCGCACCATTTACAAAACTAAGATCATCTTTAATCCAGTAGTCCTTGTCAGGTAAATGTTGCAATTCCGGGGAGTCTTTAAACATAGGCTGGATTCGCTGACGGGACATTTCTTTGATTGCCGTGTCCTCGTCAGCCAAAACAAGCATAATGCTGGACGGGTCCTGATCTATGAAAAACCCCAGGATATTCAACATTGCGTCTGTACCGCCAATCTGTGCAGATTTACAGAGCACTATTGTTTCAACCTGGGGATCATTTACAGCATCCATTATCGGTATCAAAAACGGTACCATACTGGATTGGTAGGGTCCTCGGACTGCAGCATTAGTAAGTACCCTTTTCTTTTCGGCCCATTGTGTTACCGTGAGTTTTTCCTTGGGTTTGGCTGCCAATACTTCCTGTTCTGACCAGATCATTTCTTGTTGCTCCCGGATTTGGTCTTTTTGCCTGTTTGCTTAGACTTGCTCTGCTTCTTCTGCGCCGGACAAAACTTTCCCCTTCTAGTCACTCGGTCAAACATACCCCAAACAAAATCATATATAATCTTGCGCATCTCGGATTGTGTCTTGCCCTCCAAAAGCGGAGGCAAAGCAGTCTCCAAATTAAAGCAAGCGTTTTTAAACTCCAGCATCCGATTTGACCATTCCTTATAAACTTCTTCCTTGCTGATCAGTTCTCCTGATAGCTGTTCATTTTTCATCTTCTCGTTGCGGTACTTTTCCCACTGCGTGAGCCGTTTCGCTTCATTAAGAGATTCGTCACCGGAGTTCTGTTCAACTCTATCCGCAGCGATGTTCTCAAACCACCAGTCAAAAACCTCTTTCAAGTTCCATCGCCCTCGCTTTACTTGTGGACAACCGGCCTTGTGCCATTGCGATACAGTTTTTCGGCTCACCTCAAAGAACTTGGTCAAGTCATCTGTCGTTACAATCAGTTCCATAATGTCACTAGCTGTCGTTTAAGCCTGCGCGAGTAACACGCAATCTACTTTTCCTAGTTTTTCTTCGGTTCGTTTCCCTGCACAAAAATTGATTACTAGTCTCCAAAATTTTCCGGTGAAGATATTTGGCAAAAATGGCAACTTCTAAACTCCTGTTTGACGGTAGTTATTTGTTACTTGTTACCCCTTAAAGTAAGGCTATAAGCGCGCAAAAGTTGCGTATTGGCAACCCGTGTTATTTAAAACTCCAGAAAGGACCCGTTTACCGCATGTTACTTTGTGTCACTAATACGTTTTGACAAACAATAAGCCGACCACACTCTGGACAATTAGTTGGAATTTCCATGCTTACATCCAAATCTAATTTCCAACCACAAGAACAAATAATGCAATCACAATCCCTTTGATCCTCCTCTTCCTTGTCCTGCCTTGGCGGTCTCGACCTATCCACATCTTCTAAGGGTTTATAGCTCTTATCCCATGGGGTGGTTCTTCTATAGTAACCGCCTTTTTCTTCTTTTTCTTTGCTTGTAAAAAATAAATTAAAAATGCTTACACAAATGCCAACTCCAGCAACCAATCCTGTCATAAAATATATGATATTTTCTAAACTCATTTCCCATCCCCCTGGTTTAATCTTTTCAAATATTGTATCTCCCGATCCTGTCTCTCAACCAACTCCCACAACGTCCCCAACTCCTGTTTCAACTTGCGATTTTCCTGCTGCAAATCCTGGATCTCGGCTTTGATGTATTCCTTGCTGTTGATGCGGTCTGCGGGTATGTCGTTCATCAATCCTCCAACTCAAAGACTTCAACTATAGTTCTTGGATTATGCTTATCCCGATAAACTCGACTGCCATCCCAACTTCTTATTTGACTATCATTTTTATAAACCAAACCTTCCAGGCAATCCCCCACAGACTCAAGCACACCTGACAAATCCGGCATAACCCCTTTGATATATGCAGTCACCCGCACACCTATTGGCTTTTCAGTTGGCAACTTAGGATCTGCCATTACTGCACTTTTGATAGTTTGTCTTACTTCCTCTTCCCATTCCTGATAAGCCTTGCTTGGAATAATTATCGCTTTGCGAGGTTTTTTCTTACCCCCAACAATAGTCGCAGTTTTGCTGTTTTTCTTACTACGAACTGAGCCGGGTAGTCCTATTTCAAAGAATTTAAACATAGCCAACCCCATCACATACTCGACAAGTTATCCATGAATCTGTCTCCGGCATAAAAGTTTGACCAATTCCATGACATTTCTTGCATTTTTCAGCCCCTTTCCTACCCTCAACAGCCCCCTGCTTCGCTTTCTCATCCATCACATCCCCGCTGCTCTCCCATTCCTCGTTGTCAGGGTCTTGGTCACTCTCTACAAAACAGCTTTCGTCAACAATCACACAACCTCCATCATCTTCTAATCTTGTTTCCCTAAACTCTTTATATTTATTGGCTTTTCTTATATCTTCGTCTGCACTCTCACCTTTCAAACCTGCTCGCATCCGGTATTTAATTTCATTTCCAAAACAATACGCTTCAAAAGCTTTCTCACCATAAGCCTTAATCAAAACAATCTCAATTATGTCGATAACTTCAAGCGGAAACTCAGTATAATGCACCGGGTGATTTACTTTATCTGTCATTTATTCCTCCTTTACAAACTGACCATTTATAATCTGGCCCTTACGTCCTTGTATTTGCTCTAAAGCATATTCCAAGCATTGTTCTATCTTTAAATCCTGCATTTCAGCTTGCAATATCAGCGTGACCATCGTATCCCCAATACCGTCTTTGATTTCGTTCCAATCCTCAACTTGAACAGCTTCTGCCAACTCGTTTGCTTCTTCCAGGGTTTTGTCTGCCTGTGCAGAGGTAGTTCCTTTTTCAATTATCCCCTTGTCGTATCCCCACTTAATTACTTCATTTATTAAAGTTTGCATTCACACCCCCCGTGGTAATTTATAATTCCTTGGCACCAGCAAGTTTTGACAATTTAAACCAACAAAATGTGACCGCTATCCCCACAGGCAACACCAAGATAAAAGTGATTATCGCCGTAGCTATATACAAAATGTCTCTTGCTGTTAGTTGCATTTTTGGCCTCACATTTAAACTTTATTTTTTGCCCGATCTAACCCTCGGCTTCTTCTTCAGCTTCTAAATTTGAAGCTTTCTTCCTTTGCCATCCATGCCCTGTTGGACAATTTGGATTAGTTCCAAGCCTAAAATTCCAAAGCGAACATTTAGTATTGTCGCAATCTTTTATCATCTGACTGCTGCCACCCATGCAAACCCTGCATTCCTTGCGTATCGTTTTAACTGAGATCCGACCCTTGCTTTCCGGCAACCTATACCGATAAAAAATACACTCACTGTCTTTATTGCCTTGGTCTGGATTCAACAATTTATAACCTCCACAATCTCTAACCTCTTGTGCTGTCCCCGCACATTCCAAACAGTATTTTCTAACTGCCTGTCTTGGTGTCATTCTTAACCTCCTGTTTTCTGTTCTCCGGATGAATACACTCTGTCGACCCTGACCGCTTAGCCCCACACCAATATCCGCTCTTGTGCCAATGCAGGGCCAGGCAATCTAACTCTTTACATCTTTTTAGCGGTACATCTTCAAATTTCATCACAACTCACACTCCAAAACTGCCGGTGTGCTTATTGACTTGCAAAAGTCCGCTGGAAGCTCAAAATAAATATTAATTGCTTCCAAAGCCACATTCGCCCAATATTGAGCTTCTGCAAATGTTTTGTAAGAACCAAAACGATAGGTTTTGTTTTGCCTAGTAAACCTAACTTGGTAAGTTTTATCTCTTTTGTTCCAGGTTATTCCCTTGGGTTTCTTATTTTTATTTAATGCTTGTTCATTCCAAGTTGCCCATCGGCAATTACTAGGCTCATAGTTTCCATCATTATTTATTCGATCAATCGTCATTCCTTCAGGCCGTTCTCCCATATCAGCATAGAAATTTTCAAAATCCATCCATCTATTGCAAACAGTAATACCTCTTCCTCCATATCTGGGATAACTTTTTCTATTAGGATTAAAACAACGCATTATCATGCTTTTCCAAGTGCTATAAATAAACGTATTTTCCATATTGTGTTTGGTTTGTGCTTTTTTTGCTTGATCTTTTTGGTAACATCCACAACTTTTTGTTCTACCTTTTTTTAATGAAGTGCTTATCGTATTTATAATATTGCCACAATCACACTTGCATTGCCACAAAACTGCCCCACGTTTTGTATTGCCATTTTCTTTTAAAACAACTAATCGACCAAAACGTTGATTTACAAGGTTGTATTTTTTCATGCTAATCCTCCTTCAAATTCTTTCTCGCTTCGTACTGTGTCTTGCCATCCTCCTCGAAGTTTTTGCCAACATAAATCGCACCTATAGTTAACGCAGGGCGTTCCGCAGGTAGCACATTTGCGTTTATATCCGGATTGCGGCTTAGTTCTCTCCATTTGCCTAATATGTTCTTCTGTTTCCTGTTTTGATACTTTTCTCTGCGATTCTCTAATGCACTGCTTACACTGACTTTTAAGCCGTGTTTTATCTTTAGATAGCCAAAATTCATTCCGGTCTTTATACTGTTCGCATTTTTGACAATAATGCAGACCCTTTTTACAAAAGTCTGAACAATATTCCTGTTGCTTGTGCTGTTGTTTAAAATATCTGCCACAGTTTAAACATCGAATCCGACCCAACTTTTGCTGTTTATTAGGCTTTTTACCCAAACAATGGCTACAAATGAGCTTTCGATAACCAGCTTCGCTAATATCAAAATGATCTATAGGTTTTGATTTCCGGCATTTCTTACAAGTTATATATCGCATCTATTCCTCCTGGTTTATTACACACACAATTCCAAAATGTTCAGCGATCTTTGCTAGAAAGGGGCCTCATCCACCCCCTCCGCTTCGCTCGGAAAAGCCGGTCCCATGTTGTCGTCCGGCATGTTGTCTTGGGGCTCGGTCTGGCCCTGCCTTTGGTTGTCACCCTGCTTGCCCTGCCCCACCTGAAACTCTAAATTCTGTACTACAAACTCGGTTGTGTACCGATTGTTGCCGTTTTGATCCTGCCATTTGCGCTCTTGTAGTTCTGCTGTGACAACTACCGGCTTACCTTTGGTCAGGTATTGCACCAAATTCTCGCGCTTCCAGAGTACGCATTTTATAAACTCGGTGCGCTTGTAATCTCCATATCCGGTTTCAACTGCCAGGGTAAAATTGCTGACAGGTGTCCCGGATTGGGTATAACGCTGGGTGCAATCTGCTGTTAATCTCCCGCTAAAATGACAAATATTCAAAATTACCTCCATGCTTCTTTTCTAATAATATGACCTATCATTCCTTTACTAACGTTATATTTATAAGCCAATTCAGAATAACTATTTTTATTTATACAATGTGATTTTCTTATATTTAGCACATCATTAAATGTTAATTTTTGAGAAATACTTTTTCCTCTTTTACTTTTGGATATATTATATTTTGTTTTCTTAGACCTCTTCTTTCCTGTATGATGATAAATTGTATGTTTGTTGTGTAACATTAATTCCAAATTTTCAATTTTATTATTAAAAGAGTTACCATCTATATGATGTACAATTTCATCTTTTTCAAGTTCCCTACCTAAATACTTTTCCATTTCAAACCTATGTTCGTCTTTCCAACCACTTTCAGTCTTTATTAAAATTCTTTGTCGTTGTTTATGCAGTCTTTTAAACCCTATTGGCTTTTCAGTTTTCTGTTTTCTTGTTTTCCTGCTACATAACCAACATTTCCATTCTCCATATGTTTTTTCTGTCTTTTGTATATCATGTGGATTTCTTAAAAATATCTTTTTACATCTAGGACAAGTAACTTCTATTTTTTTGCTTGGCATATTTACCCCCTTCCCAATCTTCCCACCAATAAAACTCTGTTGTATGTCCCTGCCATACTACCTCCCCTCCGGTCTTTTTGTTAAGCTATCCTTAACATTGTTAGGCCCTTCAGGCATTTTTACACCTTCCAATCTAAAAGCATCAATCAATTTAGATTGCCAAAAACAAAAACTACCCTTCTCCTTCTCAACCAACTCAGGCTTTGTAGCAAATCCATACCACTCTTTTTCTCCAATTGGCATTTTTGCCACCCATTGTATTTCCTCTTTTAGACACTCCCAGGGAATGTCGTCCCGCCAGTCGTGGAGGTCGAGATCCGTTAGATGTTCAGTTCCTGCACCTAACAAAGAACACCCTGTCTTAGTCCACCAAAATGGTTTGTATCCATTATCTTCATAATCCCAGATAGCTCCATGAATAGGATACCAACCACAACCATCAGTTGCATAAATCCTGACCGGCGTGCCGTCCTTGGTTTGCGTTACGTCTTCTATTCTCATACTCCCTCCAATCCCCGGTACGGGGGCGTTATCACTGTTTGTCAGGGTTATTTTTCTAAAATGGTGCTACTGACTGTTTCTTATTTTGCTGAATTTCTTGCTGATCTTTTTCTGTAAGCTCTAAAAATATTCCCGAATCTCGAACAAATTTTAACCTTGCTTCGCCAAGCTGCCCTACTTCTTTAAACCGAATCTTCTGCACATAAATATCTACCATGTCCTTTTTCTGATCCTCGCGGTGAACACAAATTCCGTTATCTGTTTTGTTGTACCAATGTGCTGAGTTGCCATATATGCCAGGCTTCCCGTTGCGCCTTACAAGATATGCTCCTGTCGGAACTGTCAGGCAGTATACCTTGCCGTCGTAATGGTATTTCGTTAGGTGCCGATAGCTTGAGAAGCCTTGTCTCTTCCTGCTTTCACTCCCTACGTTAACTTGGTACTGAGGATTATGGTTTTCCTGTGAGCGCGTTTTTGACGATATCGTTGCCATCCTTCCACACTCGATACTCAACCTTTGGACATCATCGGCAAGCTGTGGAGACGTTGTTGAATATCTATATGTATCAGGCCCATTCTTTGACCCATCGGTCTCGATCAAGGCCCATAAAAGCACTTTTTTCAGCCGAGATGACAAACTCCATACAAAGTTTGGTATTTTTTTATTTTTCGACCCGACCCCACATTCTTCCGGAATCCACTTGCACAAATCTCTATTTTGCTTAACGCCTATATAGGCCTTCCATCCGTTAATATATCCACCTGTCCCTGGCTGGCCTATTGCCTCTGTATAGTGTATCCCTGCCTTTTTCATCACCTCTCTCATCTTTTTTTGCAATCTTCCAACACCTTGGCAAATTCCTATCCCCTTTGAGACACGATTAAACCAACCTTCTGCAATATACCATCCTATAAATTGCATCATAAGCTCTGCATCATAATCGCCTATCACTCGAATATCATCTCCCCCCGTAAACGGACAGCTCCAGGGCATTTCAAGGCGCCCTATTGCGTGTCGTGCCTCAGTAAAATTCCAAGCGTCCCTGTCATATTTGAATGGCCTGCCATGCCCACTATTCACGGGTGTGTGTTGAGTTCCCCAAATCGGTTTAACAAGCATCCGGTGATGGGGGGTTACTAATGCATCAAACCTAGACCCTTTGTAATGATACATTTCCCCAGTGTAATTATACTCCCAAATCTTCTCGGGCTTCATGTATGATAGAGTGTCTGTCTTTGGGTCAAAGCACGCGACATAATCATCAAGGCCGATGTCACTATGCAATTTCCATCCTTGCAACGTCATCACCTCGGTATCTTCCGAATGGCAGCCCGAAATATCGTATAGTCGCGGCACAGGGTATGATCCATCATCATTTTTTCGAAGTTTTGTTGGGTGAGCGACTATCCAGACATGAACATTATTCAACCTGGCAAACCTGCGTATTTTTCCTAAAGACCGAGAAACAAATTCAGTCTCGGTTAGATCGGTAGGCCTGTGATATTCAAGTTCGTTCCAGGGATCTAAAACAACACCTTGAACATTATACCTGGACACAGCCGCTTGCATTACATCCAAAATACTGTCTAAGGACATTTGTTCTTCTGGCAATTCAGTAAAAAAGAAATTTTTGCTCATTTCTTGTATTGCCTTATCTCTTTCTTCTTCAGACATCCTTGTCTCGGTAGGAGTTGTGCGAGCAAAAGGTTTGCAAGTAATCTTTTCAAGTATTCCGCTTATATGTCTTTGAATAGGCCAATTTTCCGGAGAGCAATAAGCAATTTTCCAACCATGAGATTGATTTAGATTTACAGTTAAAGCGTCTAACCACGTTGATTTTCCAGATCCCGGAGTTCCTGTAACTACTGTCATTTCACAGCCACGAACAGTATATAACTCATTTATTGAATCCCAACCGGTACTAACTCCTGGCTGCAATCCCTTGTCATAAAGCTCTGCAACTGCATTATAAACATCATTAGCTGTAAATAAGCCATCAATCGGATAAGGTTGTGCATTTTTGTAAATCTCTTTTAACTTGTCAGGTCCATGCTTAATCAACACATCGTTCGGATCTTTGCAGTTAAGTGGATAATCAATGCGATAACAAACACTTTTTCCCAATTTTTCAGCCAATTTTTGTTCCAAAAACTTTCCCGGCTCATCATTGTCAACTGCCAAAACAAAATACTTGTATTTGTCAATCAAACCGTCTTGTAAAAAAGACAGCTTATTTTCCAGATTCTTTGCCGTTGGACTGGGCGCACCATCCGGAACGCTCGCCACGTTTTCGATATGCGCCTCAATAAAAGACAAGGCGTCAATTTCGCCCTCTGTGATAATTAAATAATCGGAGCCAATCTTTTTCGCATTGTCATAATTGAAAAAGCAGGACATGGGGTTTTTAGACTGCCACATCCTTTTGTCATGTGTACGATATTTGACTGCTACGATCTCATTATTTTTATACCTGGGAAAAGTGATTACTCGCTTTTCTTTGCAAAATCCAATATTGCCTTTATTTAAAGTTCGCTGACTAATGCCTCTGTTGGCAAAAAATTGGATTACACCCTTGGTCAACTCACTTGGATTGTATTCGGGCTTTTCATAGGTATTTTCTTTTTGTTTTAAACCACCAGACCAACCGCAATGGTGACAATACCATGTGCCCTCATCCACGTTTACCGAAAGATCCTTTTCGTTTTGATGTTCCGGCTTGCGGTGCGGTGTACATTCCGGACAAATAGCTCGCACCTCGCCGGTAGCATCTGCGGGTATTTCTATTTTGTGATCTTTAAATTCCATATTGCACCTAATAATATGCAGAAGGTGTATTCTGCGGCTTATTATTGTTTTTGTAATATTGTGAAAGCAAATTAGTGAACTTCATTTCTCCGTTGTTTCCTGGCCTTCGTAATGAACAAAGAGACCTGACTTGCTTACTCCAAAAATCATCGTGAATAGCCCAATTAAGAGCAGGACGAATATCCGCGTCCAAATCATATCCGTCTAAACGTGTAAGTTTTTCTAGGGTCTCGGCTCCATCTCTTACCTTTTTGTCTGTAACTTTAACCAACTTTTCGCCAAGCTGCTCTTGTTGGTATTCAAGAAATTTTTGGGATACGTCCAAAAAAGTTGACGGGATATTTTTTTCATTCTTAGCATTCTTACATTCTTGTTTGTGGTTAGCTGCTGGTGAGCTGCTGGTTAGCTGCTGGTTAGCTGCTGGTTGCTCTGTTGGTTGATTGCGTGCTTGTTCTTGTTGATAAGTTTCCCAATTTACTATAGAAATTATTGTAAATTTGTTGGTTGGTTTCGTGGTTAAATTTTGAAGTTTTTTTAATTTTTTTAAACATGTTCTGACCTGTTGCTCGGACATACCTAATTCGTTGGCCGCTTGCTTACGTCCAAAGACAAACTGACCTGGCTTCAATTCCACCATTTGATAACCAATCATCTGCTTTTTGGTTTTATGGCTAGCTTTCATTAAGCACCAACACCAAAAAGCCCACAACTGATGATTCTGTAACAACCCCGATTCTAGGCTTTTTCTCCAAAGTTTAACCCATCCGTCCATAAAAACCTTAAATTATTTATAATAATCTTTGTGTGTTAAAAAAAGAATTAATTTTGCCAAGGATTCAGACATTTTGCCTGTTTTCCTAACATAATGATAATGAGGCCGTGTTATTCCTAAATATTTTGCAGCTTCAGTATGATTGCCAAATTTTTCATACAGAACTTGAAAATGTTTTTTATTAATCTGTTCTTTCAACATATTTACCCCAAGGCTGTCAGATTTTCTTACACTTGTCAAGCGAAAAAATAGTATCTTTTGTTTTGCTTGACATTTTTCTTTTGTTCCTGCATACTACCTCCATCAATTCGGTTTATAGGTTTTTTAATTCAGCCCCGGCCCTACACCAATTAGGCCGGGGTTTTTCTTTGTAATTGTTTAACATATAAATATGCTGGACTTGTTGAATTACATCCTGACCAATTCAAACATTGCTCAACTGCCAAACGAAAACAGACAGCTTCATCAAAGTCTTTAAATGATCCCAATTTATATTTTTTGTTGTTCAATCCAATTGCTACTCTCCATCTTTTATCTCTTTCATGCCATGTTACACCCTTTACTCCAGACGTATTATTGTTTTGATTCCCTTTGTTTCGTAAATTGCATTGAAAAGAAACCTCACGTAAATTATTTAATTTATTGTTTGTCTTATCCTTGTCTATATGATCGATAAAATTTTCTGGCAGGTATCCGTAATTCATTAACCATATTATTCTATGGATATAAAATTGTTTCCCATATAGTTTTAGCCTTAAATGTCCACAACTATTTAAGTATCCCGCTTTACATCCTGCCCGTATTTTTTTTGAAAAGTTTATACGCCAAAAAAGAAAACCGGTACTTTGGTCATATTTGAATAATCTATTAACTTTTTCATATGTAAGTTTGAAATCTTTATCTTTACTCATCTATCACCTCCTCTCTTTAATCTGCCTCCACACCCTGTCCTCCAGGGTGTAAATCTTTTCCCCCACCGCGAAATATAAGGGCCTTTCGTCACACTTCCGCGCAGCCCTAACGATAGCGCACAACTCCGGGTACTCCTCGTACCCTGCAATGCCACCTCTCCAATGGTGGGTTGGGTAGTGGTATTTGTAGAGTGGTTGGGCTTCCATCCTACCACCTCTGACCCTGTTCTTTGCGCCTCATTTTATCCATTACACTTTTATCTATTTCCAAAATTGCGTCCTCTTTTTCATCCAAAACCTTACCCAAGATTGGTTCGGCTTTTCTTTCGCATCCTGGACAATACTCGAAATTAGGTTCAAAAACTGTATTGCAAAATTCGCATCGCATCCTACCACCTCCTAGCCACCCGCCTTGCCAGGCGTTTGTCCTGGTGGCGGTGGAGTAGTCGTTTTAGCGTGTAGATTATTTTCATATTTAACCTTTTGCTACTTCCTTGAACCTCGTATAATAAGCGTTTTCAGCCTACCACTTGTTTTAGTATCCCGGACACCCCGCCACTTCTGCCCGGTCCCGGCACCGCATCGTAACACGGTGCCACTCCATGATTCGCCCCCGGCCAAGGAAGTAATACCGGGGACACCGCCTGCGGAAAGGAGAAGCCGAAACCGCAACGGTGGGTCCATCCTTTATAGCTCCAGGGATGGTGGGAGACCAAAGAAGTAATCAATCCTTGCCATTGTTCATCAAAAGTTTTTCCAGGCTTAATCCTAAACCTTGACTGTATTTAACAGCAGCCTGGTGTCCTATCTTACGCCCCCCAGACAAATGAGCATAAACAGTCCGGACGGAAACGCCAGACATATCTGCCACTTGTTTTGGAGTAAGTTTGTATTGGTCGATGTGTCGCTTTAAAATATTCATGTTTAAAGCATAAGCGAACACAAGTGCATTGTCAATAATAAAATCGATAATAGTTTAATCAAAATTTTATGCACTTTAGTTCTTGACATCCACACAATCTTTGTTATATTGGACTCATCAAATCAACACAACCCCCGGAGAAACCTCAGGAGAGGGACGCTAATCATCCGGGGAGGCGATTTGAGTAGAATCTGGCTTGGCCGGGGAGACGGCAGGCCGGAGTGGGGGAAAAATTTAAAAGGAGGCAAGCATGGCAGAACAAACCAAAACTTTTGAGACAGGCCAAACTTATTATGCAAGGTTTATCAGCGATTACGACAAAATTATTAAAGGCACAGTAGTTAAGAGGACGCCTAAAACAATTAACTTGCAACTGGGACATGGAGCAGCGGCTGTTAAAAGGCGCATAAAAGTGATGGACGGCGTTGAATATGTGATGCCTTTAGGTAATTACAGCATGGCTCCAATGATGGAAGCAGACAAAGTTATTAAAGAATAACACCCCGCAGGGAGGTTTTTATGGAAAAGGGATGTTTTAATTGTAGATATTGGAGCGAGTTGGTTGCTCAATGTATTGAATGTGGGCCACTTGA
>Ga0207714_1000923_pt1 | contig 19728 bp, 15 predicted proteins | sample PonA232FremontCA_2_FD_187270 | JGI IMG/M metagenome (GOLD analysis project Ga0207714, IMG submission 187270) | Marine sediment microbial community from Fremont, CA, USA - Pond A23 Sediment 2 (SPAdes) | ecosystem: Environmental > Aquatic > Marine > Unclassified | place: USA: Fremont, California...
CGGCTCTTGCGAGTTGGGAGCCCGACAAACTGCCAGACTGCTCCACCCCGCATCTAAACCAAAACATCTGTTCCGAACCCGATGGCCTCAGCCAAGCTCAGGTTCCAGCGTTGAAGGCGTCTGCCTCCTTCAACATGGCGTCCGGTGCATACCAAAACATTGGCCGGCCGCCTCCTGACCGGGCGCACAATATAATTCGGCGTGCGCCTGTTGTCAATGTAAATCCCTGTATTGAAAGCCTGAAAACATCGCCATTTACGGCTAAACCGACCCGCGCTCACGTGCGATGCAATTTGAAAACCCGTCCGTAAGGCCAGAGATTTCGAAACCCCGGCGCCCCCGGACTTGCATGCCGGGGCGCCGGAGTAAAGGTGGTGCCGAAGGCCGGACTTGAACCGGCACGGGCCTAAAGCCCACTACCCCCTCAAGATAGCGTGTCTACCAATTCCACCACTTCGGCATTTACTCGTTGCTGCCCGTCGATTTTCCCGCCGGAGCGGACTGATCGGCGGGCGAGGGTACATCACCGGCATCGGGTACGCTCTGCGGCGATTGCGACTGCCCCGCTTCCGGAGCGGTCGGCACATCCGACGACGCTGATTGCGATCCCTCATTGCCGTTTCCGGTGCTTTCTTCCGGTGCCGACTGGGTTTCCAGTGCGGGCAGCAGATCGTCCTGCCCCTGACTGCCCTGCCGTGCCTGCCAGGCCAGGGCCAGACTGGTCACGAAAAACACGGTGGCCAGAATGGCCGTCGTGCGGGTGAGAAAGTTCCCGCTGCCCTGGCCGCCAAAGACCGTCTGCGAGGCGCCTGCGCCGAAGGACGCACCGGCGCTGGCTCCCTGACCCTGCTGCATGAGAATCAGCACGACCAGCCCCAGCGCCGTCAGAACATGAACCACATGAAGAATAATGCTCATAAAATCGTTACGAAGCCGCCGCCTGACAAATGGCGAGAAAACTGTCCGCGTCCAGCGACGCACCACCGATCAAACCACCATCGATATCGGGTTGCGCCAGCAGGGACGCGGCATTATCCGCCTTTACGCTGCCGCCGTAAAGGACGCGCAGCGATTCCGCCAGTCCGGCATCGTAACCGGCCACCAGTTCCCGCAGCGCGGCATGAACTTCCTGCGCCTGTTCCGGCGAGGCGGTATGACCGGTGCCGATGGCCCAGACCGGCTCATAGGCCAGGATGAGGCCGTCCAGCAGGGCCTCGCTTTCCCCGTCGAGCACGGACCGAATCTGACGCGAGACCACATTGAAGGTTTCACCGGCTTCACGCTGGGCCAGGGTCTCACCCACGCACAGAATCGGCATCAGACCGGCGTCCCGGGCACGGCTGCATTTGCGTGCCACCTGTTGATCATCTTCGCCGCTCAGGCGGCGCTCGGAATGCCCCACAATTACGTGCGTGCAGCCCAGATCCACCAGCATTTCGCCGGAGACGCCACCGGTATAGGCGCCGTCCGCTTCCTCGGCCAGATTCTGCCCGCCCAGCCCGAGGCGCGAACCGCCGGTGCCGCCGCGGATGACATCCATATAGGGAAAAGGCGGGCACACCAGGGCTTCCACACCGATGGGAATGGCGTTCGCGACGGCGGCCACCCAGTCCGCGGCCATGGCGCGACGCCCGTTCATTTTCCAGTTGCCCGCGATCAGTGGTGTGCGCGACATAGACCCGGATTCCCCCGCCCTGAAAACAGGACAGCTTAATCAGTGGCTTACACCGTGGCAAGCCAACCCATCGACTCAAAAACCGTTTCGGACAGAACCGGGGCCGTGCAAGGCGGAATCTGTTGAGAGCCTCTGATTCCGCCTCCCACTAAGCGATGGCTCGCTCCACTTCCTGCGCCAATTCCCCGCAGAGACTTTCCACCAGGCCAGCGTCTTCGCCTTCCACCATGACGCGCACCACGGGCTCGGTACCCGACGGGCGCAGCAGCACGCGGCCGCGTCCGGCCAGGCGCTGCTCGACATCATCAATGGTCCGGCTCAACCGCTCGTCTGAATTGAGTCCGGCGCGGTTGGCGCCGCGCACATTGATCATGGACTGGGGCATCTTGCGCATGCCCGCGGCGGCTTCGCGCAAAGTGCACTGACGGCGCTCCAGCGCGGCCAGCACCTGGAGCGCGGAAACCGTGCCGTCGCCGGTGCAGGTGCGGTCCAGGCAGACGATATGGCCGGAGGATTCGCCCCCCAGATACCAGCCGTGCTGGTCCATCATTTCCAGCACATAGCGATCCCCCACCTTCGAGCGATCAAAGGGAATGTCCTGATCCGACAGCGCCAGCGCCAACCCCAGGTTACTCATCTGGGTCCCCACCACGCCGCCCGCCAGCTCCCCTCGGGCCCGGCGGTCCATGGCGAGGATATAGAGCAGCTGATCGCCGTCCACCAGCTCGCCCTGATCGTCCACCATAATGACGCGGTCCGCGTCGCCATCCAGCGCAATCCCCAGATCGGCGCGCAGGGCACGCACCTGTTCCTGCAACGCTTCCGGCGCCGTGCTGCCACAGCCCTGGTTGATATTGAAGCCGTCGGGCTCGGCAAAAAGCGTGATGACTTCCGCGCCCAGCTCCTCCAGCACGTCCGGGGTGGTGTTGTAGGCGGCGCCATTGGCGCAGTCCACCACGATGCGAAGGCCGGACAGGTTCAGCTGGGGTACCGTGGACTTGCAGAATTCGATATAGCGTCCACGCGCGTCCACGATCCGGCCCACCTTGCCCAGTTGGTGCGCACTGACCACTTCCATGTCCCGTTCCAGCATGGTCTCGATCTCGGACTCCAGATCATCCCGGAGCTTGCGCCCGTCCGGGCCGAAGAACTTGATGCCGTTGTCGGTATAGGCGTTGTGCGAGGCGGAAATGACAATACCGGCCCGGGCGCGGAAAGTGTGGGTGAGATAGGCAATCGCCGGGGTGGGCATGGGGCCGAGCAGGCGCACGTCCACGCCCGCCGCGGAAATGCCGGCTTCCAGAGCGGATTCGAACATGTAGCCCGAAATGCGCGTGTCCTTGCCGATCAGAATCCGTGCGCCCTCCATGCCTTCGCCCAGTACCCGGCCGGCCGCCCAGCCCAGGCGCAGCACGAAATCCGGCGTGACGGGCCATTGGCCCACAGTGCCGCGCACGCCGTCGGTGCCGAAGTATTTGTGTGTCATTCGGATTCCCCCGCGTTCCGTACAGCCTGTGTCACCCGCAGTACATCCCGCGTTTCGCATACATCATGGGCACGCACGATGCGCGCGCCCCGTTCGGCAGCCATAACGGCCACCGCCAGACTGCCCGCCAGACGCTCGTCCACGCCACGATCCAGCAAACGCCCCAGGGTGCCCTTGCGGGAAAACCCCACCAGCAGGGGCCGATCTTGCAGCCCCAGTTCATCCAGTCGCGCGAGCAGGCGCAGATTATGCGCATCCGTCTTGCCGAAGCCCAGGCCCGGATCCAGGATCAACCGCTCCCGGGGAATGCCGGCTCGTTCGCAGGCACTAATGCGTTCGTTCAGGAACTGGCGGACTTCCGCGACCACATCCGTATACTGCGGTTGGTCCTGCATGGTGGGCGGCTCGCCCTGCATGTGCATCAGGCACACCGGCAAACCCGTTTCTGCGGCCGCTTCAAGCGCACCCTCGCGGCGCAGCGCGCGCACATCATTGATCAGCCCGGCGCCCGCGCGCGCCGCTTCACGCATGACCGTCGGCGAGGAGGTATCCACGGAGAGTACGGCGTCCACCCGGCCCGCAAGCGCTTGCAGCACGGGCAGCACCCGATCGAGTTCCTGTTGTTCGGGGACGGGCTCGGCACCCGGTCGAGTGGATTCACCGCCGATATCAATGATGGCCGCGCCATCGGCCACCATCTGCCGCGCCTGCGCCAGCGCCGCTTGCGGGGCCTGGAAGCGCCCGCCGTCGGAAAACGAATCGGGGGTGACATTGAGCACCCCCATAACCACGGGTTCGGACAGATCCAGCGCGCGATCGCCGCAGATCAGCGTGTTCGACGCCATCAATGGGTATTGGCGGGACCACCAATGGGGTCGTCACCGGTCGGGCCCGGGTCCGGGCGCTCGCCGGTGTCCGCCGGCGCCGATCCGCCGCCACCCGAATCCTGGTCACGCCAGTCCTTGGGCGGACGGGGTTTGCGCCCGGCCATGATGTCGTCGATCTGCCCGGCGTCGATGGTCTCGTACTGCACCAGCGCCTCGGCCATGGCCTCGAGCTTGTCCCGGTTCTCGTCCAGCAGCTGCTTGGCCTTGTTATAGCAGCCATCAATGATGGCCCGCACTTCCTTGTCGATCTCCTCGGCGGTCTGCTCGGAGATATGGCTGCCACCCTGCATCTGCTTGCCGAGGAAGGGCTCGCCCTGATCCTCCTCGTAGCTCAGCGGCCCCATTTTCTCGGATAGACCCCACTTGGTGACCATGTTGCGCGCCATCTTGGTGGCCCGCTCGATGTCGTTGGACGCACCCGTGGTCACGCCGTCAAAGCCGTGCAGCATTTCCTCGGCCAGCCGGCCGCCGAAGAGCCCGCAGATAGCGGATTCGATGGCGCGCTTGGAGTGGCTGTACTTGTCTTCCTCGGGGAGGAACATGGTCACGCCCAGCGCGCCCCCGCGCGGAATGATGCTGACCTTGTAGACCGGATCATGTTCGGGCATGAGCCGGCCGATAATGGCATGACCGGATTCGTGCCAGGCCGTGTTCCGCTTTTCCTTCTCGGACATGACCATGGACCGGCGTTCCGCGCCCATGAGGATCTTGTCCTTGGCCTTCTCGAACTCTTCCATGCTCACCAGGCGCTTGTTGGCGCGCGCGGCAAACAGCGAGGCCTCGTTGGCCAGGTTGGCCAGATCCGCGCCCGAGAAGCCGGGCGTGGAGCGCGCGAGGACGCTGGCGTCCACGTCATCGGCCAGAGGCACGTCGCGCATATAGACGTTGATGATCTGCTCGCGGCCGCGGATGTCCGGCAGCGGCACCGTTACCTGCCGGTCAAAGCGGCCCGGGCGCAGCAGCGCCGGATCCAGCACGTCCGGCCGGTTGGTGGCGGCGATGACAATGACGCCGTCATTGGGATCAAAGCCGTCCATTTCCACCAGCAGCTGGTTCAGCGTCTGTTCGCGCTCGTCGTGACCACCGCCCACGCCGGCACCCCGGCTGCGCCCCACGGCATCGATCTCGTCAATAAAGATAATGCAGGGCGCATGCTTCTTGGCCTGCTCGAACATGTCGCGCACGCGCGAGGCGCCCACGCCCACGAACATTTCCACGAAATCCGAACCGGAAATGGAGAAAAAGGGCACCTTGGCCTCGCCCGCGATGGCCTTGGCCAGCATGGTCTTGCCCGTACCAGGCGAGCCCACCATGAGCGCGCCGCGCGGAATCTTGCCGCCCAGGCGCTGGAACTTGGCCGGATCGCGCAGGAATTCCACCAGCTCCTGCACCTCGTCCTTGGCCTCTTCCACGCCGGCGACATCCCGGAAGGTGACATTGACTTCATCCTCGCCGGTCAGCCGCGCCTTGGACTTGCCAAAGGACATGGGACCGCCGCCACCGCCGCGGCCGCCGCCCTGCATCTGGCGCATGAAGAAGATGAAGATGCCCAGGATCAGCAGGATGGGCAGAATCGACAGGAACAGCTGGGTCAGAAAGCCCTGGCGTTCGGGTTCCTTGTTCGTCACCTGGACGTCGTTCTGCAGCAAGGTGGGGATGAGCTTCTCGTCGCCCACCGCGGCGGGGAGCACGGTCTTGAAGCTCTCGCCGTTGTCATAGCGCCCGTTCACCTCATAGCCCTCGATGGTGACGCTCTGCACGCGCCCATCCTCCACCTGGTTGATGAACTGCGAATAATTGACGCTGTTGGTAGTGGGCTGCGGGCTGATGCTCTGCGCCACCACATAGAGAACTCCGGCTATCACCAGCCAGAGCACGATATTCTTGGTCATTTCGTTCAAGGGAACACCTCTCACTCGCTTCGAGCTTGCTTTCGCGCAACGCTTCAGGCCCCGCCACGGCGCCATTGCCGGCCCGGAACCTGCCCCAACTTTACACCATTTGCCGCCCGGACCCCAGCAGATACACTTCGGGCGAGCGCGCCCGGCTGGCTTCCGGCTTGCGGCTTTTCACCGACCGGAAGCTTGCCTTCATGGCCTGGCGGAATTCGTCAAAGCCCTCGCCCTGGAAGACCTTGATCAGGCACTGCCCCTCCGGGGCCAGCACCGTCTGCGCCATATCCAGCGCCAGCTCCGCCAAGGCCATGACCCGCGGCTGGTCAATGGCCTGATGGCCCGAAATATTGGGGGACATATCCGATAACACAAGGTCCGCCCGTCCGCCGTCCAGCTCGTCCAGCAACCGCTGATAAATGTCGTCCTCGCGGAAATCGCCCTGCAGAAAGGTCACACCCGGCACGGGCTCCATGTCCAGGATGTCGCTGGCGATCACGCCTCCCTTCGCGCCCACGCGCGCGGCCGCCACCTGGGACCAGCCACCCGGCGCCGCGCCCAGGTCGACCACCTGCTGCCCCGAGCGTAGCAGCCCGTCCTTGTCGGCGATTTCCAGCAGCTTGAAGCACGAGCGCGCCCGCCAGCCTTCCTTGCGCGCGCGCTGAACCCAGTAATCCTGCTCGTGCTCCCTGATCCAGTTTTTGCTGCTCTTGTTCCGCGCCATGTCGTGCGCCCGATCCGGGAAAACGTTACCATGATCCGCTTTTCGAGGAGCGGCCATGTCTTTGAGCCAGAAAGAGCGGAAACAGTTCCGCACCATTGCCCACCAGCTCAAGCCCGTGCTTACGCTCGGCGATGCCGGCGCCTCGGAGGCCCTGATCGAGGAGCTGGAAGCCCGGCTGGAAGACCATGAACTGATCAAGGTGAAGGTCAACGCCCAGAGCCGCGAGGACCGGGCCGCCCTCATCGATGAACTCTGTGCCCGGTCCGGCGCCGAACTCGTCCAGCGCACCGGCCATGTAGCCCTGCTCTACCGCCCGGCCCGCGAACGCAAGCCCCACCTGTCCAACCTGACCCGCCACCAGGGCTGAGCGGGGTTCCCCAACATTGTGGGAGCGGCATCCCTGCCGCGATTTTGTTCCAGAGCCTCTGAAAATAGTCGCGGCAAGGATGCCGCTCCCACAAGAAATCAACCTTGCACCTCTGATTGTTCCCTGACCGGGTTTTGCCATCGCCAATTTTTGTCTGTCGTCAGTGTCCTGGTCCATGGACCAGGACACTCAGCGCACCGACGCCGCCGTACTGCCTGTACGGGTAGGAGGTGCAACGCCGCTACAGGCGACAATGGGCATGGCCCGAAGGGTCACTCCAGAAAACCTGTTTTCTGGAGTGACAAATTCCGATCGGGGCCGACTCAGAGATGCGCCCTAAAGGTGTTCCACCTTCTCGATCTCGTATTCCACCCGGCCACTGGGCGTTTCGATTTCCACCGTGTCGCCCTCTTCCTTGCTGATCAGTCCCCGAGCGATGGGCGAATTGACGGACAGCTTGCCCTGTTTGATATCCGCCTCGTCGTCGCCCACGATCTGGTAAGTGGTCTGCTCGTCCGTTTCCACATTGGTGATGGTCACGGTGGTGCCGAAGATGACCCGGCCCGTGGGCTTGATATCGCGCACGTTGATGACCTGGGCGTTGTTCAGTTTGCCCTCGATTTCCTGGATTCGGCCCTCGCAGAAGCTCTGCTGTTCACGCGCGGCATGGTATTCGGCATTTTCCTTCAAATCGCCGTGCTCGCGCGCCTCGGCAATGGCCTGGGTGATACGCGGACGCTCTTCCATTTTCAGACGTTCGAGTTCCTTGCGCAGGGCCTCGGCGCCCTCCACGGTCATGGGTTCTTTTTTCATACCGACCTCATTTCAGCATGCAGGTCCTGCAGGCGGCGTACCGCCGGATCATCTTCGTTTTCGAAAATCAGGGCCTGACAGACCGCACGCGCGGCGGCCATGGTGGTGGTGTAGAACACCTTGTGCTGCAGTGCCGAGCGGCGAATCGTGAACGAATCCTTGATCGCCTGCTTGCCCTCGGTGGTGTTCACAATCAGATCGATCTCGTCGTTCTTGATCTTGTCCACGATGTGCGGCCGACCTTCCAGCACCTTGTTCACCGGCGTCACCGCCAGTCCGGCCGACTCGATCACGCGTGCGGTGCCCCCGGTGGCCACCAGTTCGAAGCCCAGATCGATAAGACTGCGCGCCACTTCCACGGCGGCGGGCTTGTCGACTTCGCGCACGGAGATAAAGGCCGTACCGCTGGTGGGCAGACGCTCGCCGGCGCCGAGCGACGCCTTGCCGAAAGCCTCGGCAAAGCTTGCCCCCACGCCCATGACTTCGCCCGTGGATTTCATCTCGGGGCCCAGAATGGGATCCACCTTGTTGAACTTGGCGAAGGGAAAGACCGCTTCCTTGACGAAATAGTGATGGGGAATAATCTCGCGCGTGAAATCCTGCTCGGCCAGGCTCGTACCCGCCATGCAACGCGCCGCCACCTTGGCCAGCGATACGCCGATGCACTTGGACACATAGGGCACGGTGCGCGACGCGCGCGGATTCACCTCGATGACGAAAACCTCGTTGTCCTTGACCGCGAACTGCACATTCATCAGCCCCACTACGTTGAGCTCACGCGCCATGGCCGCGGTCTGTGCGCGCATTTCTTTCTGCACATCCTCGTCCAGCGAATAAGGCGGCAGCGAACAGGCGGAATCGCCCGAATGCACACCCGCCTGTTCGATGTGCTGCATGATGCCACCAATAACCACATCGGTGCCGTCACTGACCGCGTCCACATCCACTTCCACGGCGTCGTCGAGGAACCGGTCCAGCAGCACCGGTGATTCATTGGACACCGAAACGGCATTCTTGAGATAGGACGCGAGCTCCGCCTCGTTGTAGACGATTTCCATGGCGCGACCGCCCAGCACATAGGACGGACGCACCACCAATGGATAACCGATTTCCGCGGCCAGCCGGTAGCCCTCGTCCTCGCTGCGCGCGGTACGGTTGGGCGGTTGCTTGATATTGAGTTTGTTCACCATCTGCTGGAAGCGCTGACGGTCTTCCGCCTCGTCGATGGCGTCCGGCGTAGTACCGATAATGGGCACGCCCGCCGCCTGGAGCTCGCGCGCCAGCTTCAGCGGGGTCTGGCCGCCGAACTGCACAATCACCCCCACGGGATCTTCCTTGTGCACGATCTCGAGCACATCCTCCAGCGAGACCGGTTCGAAATAGAGCCGGTCGGAGGTATCAAAGTCGGTGGACACCGTCTCCGGGTTGCAGTTGACCATGATGGTCTCGTAGCCATCGTCAGCCATGGCGAAGGCGGCGTGCACACAGCAGTAGTCGAACTCGATGCCCTGTCCGATGCGGTTGGGCCCGCCGCCCAGCACCATGATCTTCTTGCGGTCACTGGGCTCCGCCTCGCATTCCTCGTCATAGGAGGAATACATATAGGCGGTGGAGGTGGCGAACTCGCCGGCGCAGGTATCCACGCGCTTGAATACCGGCACCAGACCCAGCTCATGACGCAGTCGCCGAATGTCCGCTTCGGTGACACCCAGCAACAGCGCCAGGCGCGCGTCGGCGAAGCCCTTGCGCTTGAGCCGGCGCAGCATCGCGTAATCCAGATCGGAGAAGGTGCCCGCGGCCACGGTGTTTTCCTCGACCACCAGATCCTTGATGTGGGCCAGGAACCAGGGATCCACCTTGGTGATGCGCTGCACTTCCTCCACGGTCATGCCCGCACGGAAGGCATCGGCCAGCACGCGAATCCGATCCGGTGCGGGCGTGGACAACGACTGAATGATTTCCTGGCGCTGATCCGGCTCGTAAATCGGATCAAAGCCCTGAATGTCGTTTTCCAGTCCGCGCAGCGCCTTCTGGATAGACTCGGGGAAGTTCCGCCCGATGGACATGACCTCGCCCACGGACTTCATCTGGGTGCTCAGCACCGGATCCGCGTCCGTGAATTTCTCGAAGGTGAAACGCGGAATCTTGGTAACCACATAATCAATGGTGGGCTCGAACGACGCCGGCGTACGTCCGCCGGTGATTTCGTTCTGGAGTTCATCCAGCGTATAGCCCACCGCCAGCTTCGCCGCTACCTTGGCGATGGGAAAACCCGTGGCCTTGGACGCCAGCGCCGACGAACGGCTCACTCGCGGGTTCATCTCGATCACCACCATGCGCCCGTCGTCCGGATTGATGGCGAACTGCACATTGGACCCGCCCGTCTCCACACCGATTTCGCGCAACACCGCCAGCGAGGCGTCGCGCATCATCTGGTATTCCTTATCCGTGAGCGTCTGCGCCGGTGCCACCGTGATGGAATCGCCGGTATGTACGCCCATGGGATCCAGATTCTCGATGGAGCAGATAATGATGCAGTTGTCCTTGTGGTCCCGCACCACCTCCATTTCGTACTCTTTCCACCCGAGCAGCGACTCGTCAATGAGCAGCTCGTTGATGGGCGACAGTTCCATGCCGCGTTCGCAGATCTCCTGGAATTCCTCGCGGTTGTAGGCAATGCCACCGCCGGAACCGCCCAGGGTGAAGGACGGGCGGATAATGCAGGGAAAACCCAGGCGCTGCTGCACCTGCCAGGCCTCATCCAGGGAATGGGCAATGGAGGCGTTGGCACATTCCAGGTCGATGCGCTTCATGGCCTGATCGAACTGATCCCGATCCTCGGCCATGTCGATAGCCTGACGGTTGGCGCCGATCATTTCCACGCCGTATTGGTCCAGCACGCCGTGACGATCCAGATCCAGCGCGCAGTTCAGTGCTGTCTGTCCACCCATGGTGGGCAACAGCACATCCGGGCGCTCCCGGTCGATGATTTTTTCCACCGTCTCCCAGGTAATGGGCTCCACATAGGTGGCATCCGCCATGGCCGGATCGGTCATGATGGTGGCCGGGTTGGAGTTCACCAGAATGACCCGATAGCCCTCCTCGCGCAGTGCCTTGCAGGCCTGGGCACCGGAGTAGTCGAACTCGCAGGCCTGGCCGATGACGATAGGCCCGGCGCCGATGAGCAGGATACTTTCAATGTCCGTTCTCTTGGGCATAGTTGGTTACCGTCGCGTGGCGATCGTGCCGGAAACGAATGTGTGCCTCAGGGGCGCATCAAATCGATAAAGTGATCAAAGAGCGGCGCCATGTCGTGCGGCCCCGGACTGGCTTCCGGGTGGCCCTGGAAACCGAACGCCGGCTTGTCCGTCAGCTGAATGCCCTGCAACGAACCGTCGAACAGCGACACATGGGTGACGCGCACATTGGCGGGCAGTGTCTCGGCATCGGCGGCGAAACCGTGGTTCTGACTGGAGATCATGACCACGTCCCGATCATAATCCTTCACCGGATGGTTGGCGCCGTGATGACCGAACTTCATCTTCGTGCTCTGCGCGCCCATGGCCAGCGCCAACAACTGATGGCCCAGACAGATACCGAACACCGGAATATCGGTATCGAGCAGTTCCCGGATGGCGCGGATGGCGTAGTCACAGGGCTCGGGGTCGCCCGGCCCGTTGGACAGGAAAACCCCGTCCGGTTGCATGGCCAGCACCTCGGACGCCGGGGTTTCGGCGGGCACCACCGTCACCCGGCAGCCGCGCTCGGCCAGCTCGCGCAGAATATTGCGTTTGATGCCGAAATCCCATGCGACCACATGGTGGCTGCCGCCGGAGCAATCCGGATAGCCCGTGCGCCGGTCCCACACCCCCTGGCTCCATTCATAGGTGTGCGCGGTGCTCACCTGCCGGGCCAGATCCATGCCCTTGAGTCCGGGAAAGGCGCGCGCCTGCGCCAGGGCCCGCTCTTCGTCCGGCGCCTCGCCGGCAATGATGCAGCCGGCCTGCGCGCCCTTTTCGCGCACAATGCGCGTGAGCCGCCGGGTATCGATATCGGCAATGCCCACCACATTCTGGTCACGCAGATACTGCGGCAGGGACTGCTCGGCGCGCCAGTTGCTCACATTGAGCGACAGATCCCGGATAATGAGTCCGGCCGCCTGAATCCGATCGGACTCGGCGTCCTCTTCGTTAACCCCCACGTTGCCAATATGGGGATAGGTCAGCGTGACCAGCTGGCGCGCGTAGGAGGGATCGGTCAGGATTTCCTGATAGCCGGTCATGGCCGTGTTGAAGACCACCTCGCCCACGGTTTCTCCGGCAGCACCAATGGACAGGCCCCGAAAGAGGCTGCCATCTTCCAAAGCGAGAATGGCGGGTACCGTCAACGCAACCTCCAGTCCAGGTTCCGGGGGCAGGGTGAACCGCCGGCTACCGCTCGCAAAAAAGCGAGATGGAAGCTCCATCTCGCTTGCCGGATGCCCGAGCGGACATCCCGTAGTCCGTGGCTGCAAAACCCTGATTCGGGCAGGCGCGTATTCTAGCCGCACGGGGGGCTGCTGTCACGGGCTTTCGGGCGGGCCAGCCAGATCCGGGAGCCGAATGGCCCCGCCGCGATCCTTGCCCGAGGCTCTGGGAAAAAGCAGAAAGCCGAAAGAGGAAAGCCGAAAGAATCGGTTCTCCACCGCCGGGGCCACCCAAACACCGACCCGACGCATCCAGAAACCGGGGACACCCCCCACGAAAACCCTGAAAACCAGAGCGCCTTCGGCGCCCTCATCATTTTCTTGCGACTTTCGTCTTTCGTCTTGCGACTCTTCCAGAGAGCCTGAACAAAAGACGCCCCAGCCCGGAACGGCACCCCGGGTGCGTTACTTCAACCCGAGTACATCCTGCATATCGAAACGCCCGGCCGGATGATCCGCCAGCCAGGCGGCGGCGCGGACGGCGCCCCGGGCAAAATTGAGCCGGCTGGTGGCCTTGTGGCTGATTTCCACGCGTTCGCCCTCGCCCGCGAACATCACCGTATGCTCACCCACGATATCGCCCGCGCGGATGGTTTCGAAGCCGATGGTCCGGCGATCACGCTCGCCGGTGCGGCCCTCGCGGCCGTAGATGGCGCACTGCTGCAGATCCCGGCCCAGGGCATCGGCCACCACTTCGCCCATGCGCAGCGCCGTACCCGAGGGCGCGTCGACCTTGTGCCGGTGATGTGCCTCGATCACCTCGATATCCGAATCCTCACCCAGCACCCGCGCGGCCATATCCAGCATCTTGAAGGTGAGATTCACGCCGATGGCATAATTGGGCGCAATGCACACGGCGATGTCCTCGGACACCCGGCGCAGATGATCCCACTGTTCGTCATTGAGCCCGGTGGTGCCGATTACCAGCTTGACACCGGCGTCGCGGCACAGGCTCAGATGGTGCGCCGTGGCCTCGGGCAGGGTGAAATCGATGAACACATCGGCGTCGTGGACCACATCCTCCAGCCGGCCGGCCACGGCCACATCCAGCCGACCCAGCCCGGCCAGTTCACCGGCGTCGGTGCCGATGAGCGAGGACTGCGGCGCATCCACCGCCGCACTCAGGGTCATGGTTTCGCTGGCGTGCACCGCCTGGACCAGGGCGCGCCCCATGCGTCCGGCGGCACCGATAATACCTGTTTTCATGAACTACCCCCGGCCAAAAAGCGCCAGTTTACCCCCAAGCCCGCCGGGGCAAAAGCACGGTGCACGGGCCGTGCATTCAGGCGGCAACCAGCCGGAAATAACCACAGAGAAGACAGAGAAGGCCGAACGGGGATCTCCGTAGGGTGCGCTGTGCGCACCGTTCGCGCCCAGTGGTGCGCACAGCGCACCCTACCCATAGCGGCCACTTCGTTAATTCGGCCGAACCCGGTTTTCCATCCCCGACCGATAGGGCTTTTCGAGCACATTGTAGAGATTGACGTTATTGCGCCACATGTACTTGCGCCGTTGCTTGTCGAACCGACCGAAGGACATGCCGGTTTCCTGCCAGGCGCGCACCTCGGCGAGCCGTTTCTGTGCATAGAGCCGGTCCAGCGCTTCCATGGCAAAGGACGCCTCCATATGGGCGGCCTTTTTCAGTTGTTCGATGGCACGCTGCCGAGCGTTTTCGCGATCCACATAGAGCAGGGTATTGCCGTATTCATAACGCAGAATGGCCATGTCGTCCTGCAGTTCGAGGGCGCGCTTGAACAGCTGCTCGGCGTTGATGGGCTTGGCGCCCACCGCCATGCGCCCGGCGGTGGCGCCCACACGGCGGATGACATTGGCGTCGAAGGCGGCATTCAGCGCCAGCGCCAGCGCATGATCGGGTGCCACCGCCAGCGCCTCCGTGGCGGCGTTGATGGTCTTGATGGCCCAGCCACTGTCGAGCGCGCGCGTGAGACGCGCATCCTCGGTCATCCGACCAAAACCATAGGCCAGCCCCAGACGCATCATGACGTAATCCTTGTGGAATTCCTCCTCGCCCGGGCGATAGGCAAACTTCTTGCCGTAATAGAGGATGCGGTTGATGGCATCCTGCAGGATCATCTGCTTGGCGTTGAGGCTGTCCGCCAGATACACCCCGTAGATCAGCTGGGCAAAGACGCCGGGCACCTCGGCATAACCGCCATAACGAATGCCCAGATCCCGTGCCTTGCGCAGGTCACCGCGGAGAAACGCCTGCCAGGCTTCCAGGATGTTGAGGCTGTGCATTTCCCAGTTCCGGTCCTTGTAACCCAGTTCGCGCATGAGCGCGGGAAAACGCTCGAAGCGGCTTTTCAGCCACTCCGGCGAGGGATAGGGAATGCGCAGCCCGCGCATGAAATGATCCCAGTTCTCGCGGATCTCATCGAAGGTATAGGTGTAGGGATCCTGATCGAAGGGCACCGGATTCCAGGGCCCTTCCACCACTTGCTCATTCACCGGAATGCGTTTTTCCGGGGCGAGCTGAAAGGTGGATATGGCCCGTTCCCGAGCGTCGTCCACGGGCGCCGCGGTGGCGACGGACACGGGCAACCACAATGCCGCCAGCAGACAGGACTGGAGTCGGAATCTTCCCTGCATATTATTCTTGTTATGGGTATGCGTATGTGCAGGGACTATAGCAGGGCAGAACGGGCGAACAATCCGAATTAAGTCTCAGAAGAAAACACCGGCACGGGGCCGCCGGAGCGGCCCATCAGCCGGTGTTCTCGAAGAAGCGCTTGACCCCGTCGAACCAGGAACTGCGCCGCGGGTTGTGACGCTTGCCACCATCTTCCAGCGATTCCTGGAACTGACGCAGCAGATCCTTCTGCTCCTGGTTGAGATTGACCGGGGTTTCCACTTCCACCTTGCACAGCAAGTCTCCGGGCGGGCCACCGCGGACGGGTTTGACGCCCTTGCCACGCAACCGGAACATCTTGCCGCTCTGGGTCTCCGGCGGCACCTTGAGCTTGACCTTGCCTTCCAGCGTAGGCACTTCCAGCTCGCCGCCCAGCGCGGCATCGACGAAGGACACGGGCACATCGCAGTGCAGGTCCTCGCCGTCGCGGGTAAAGATGGGGTGTTCCTTCACCAGCACCTGCACATAGAGATCGCCCGCCGGCGCCCCTTGGGGGCCCGCCTCACCCTCGCCGGACAGGCGGATGCGGTCGCCGGTATCCACGCCCGGCGGAATCTCCACGTTCAGCGTCTTGGTTTCCTGCACCCGACCCTGACCATGACAGCTGCCGCACGGATTCTTCACCGTGCTGCCCGAGCCGCCACAGGCGGGACAGGTCTGCTGGATGGTGAAAAAGCCCTGCTGCATGCGCACCTGGCCCATACCGGCACAGGTTTCGCAAGCCACCGGACGCTCGCCCTTGCGCCCGCCGCTGCCGTCACAGGTACCGCAGGCCACCCAGGTGGGCACCCGGATCTTTTCCTCGGTGCCATGCACGGCCTTTTCCAGATCCAGCTCCAGCGTATAGCGCAGGTCCGCGCCCCGCGCGGGGCCCCGCCGGCGCGAACCACCCCCGAAGATATCGCCGAAGATGTCCCCGAAGATGTCGCCGAAACCGCCCCCGCCGAAGCCGCCACCGCCCATACCGGCCTGGCCGTCCACGCCCGCATGACCGAACTGATCATAAGCGGCGCGCTTTTCCTCATCGCCCAGGACCTCATAGGCTTCCTTGGCTTCCTTGAACATCTGATCCGCTTGTTCATCATCCGGATTACGGTCCGGATGATACTTCATGGCGAGACGGCGGTAGGCCTTCTTGATCTCGCGCTGGGACGCGCCCCGTTCGAGTCCCAGAACTTCGTAGTAATCGCGTTTCGACATGTTGATCCCGTTGCTTGGTTCGGGCGGATTTCAGACAGCCGGACGAGCCGATGCCGGGCCATGGACCCGGCACCGTGCTCGTTACCGACGGGGCGTCCCGCGCCCCGTTAGGGCTGCATTACTGCTGCTTCTTGTCGTCGTCGACTTCCTCGAAGTCAGCATCCACCACATCATCGCCGGACTGCTGCTGGCCGCCGCCTTCCTGGGCGCCGGCATCGCCCGCTTCACCACCTTCCTGGCTGGCCTCGGCGTAGAGCCGCTGCGCCAGACCGCTGGACGCTTCGGTGAGCGCCTGGGTCTTGGCATCGATGTCGTCCTTGTCGCTGCCCTGGGCGGCTTCTTCCAGATCCTTGATCGCCTGTTCGATCTTCTCCTTTTCCTCGTCCGTGGCCTTGTCGCCGGCTTCTTCCAGCGTCTTGCGCGTGGAATGCACCAGATGGTCGGCCTGGTTGCGCGCCTGGACGAGTTCCTCGAACTTCTTGTCCTCGTCGGCGTGCTTCTCGGCGTCCTGCACCATCTGATCCACTTCGTCCTCGGTAAGACCGGAGGAGGCCTTCACTTCGATGGATTGTTCCTTGCCGGTGGCCTTGTCCTTGGCGCTCACGTGCAGAATGCCGTTGGCGTCAATGTCGAAGGTCACCTCGATCTGGGGTGTGCCGCGCGGTGCCGCCGGAATGCCCTCGAGATTGAACTGACCCAGCGACTTGTTCTGGTTCGCCTGCTTGCGCTCACCCTGGAGCACATGGACGGTTACCGCGGACTGGTTGTCCTCGGCCGTGGAGAAGGTCTGCGACGCATTCGTGGGAATGGTCGTGTTCTTCTCGATGATGGGCGTCATGACGCCCCCCATGGTCTCGATGCCCAGCGTCAGCGGCGTAACGTCGAGCAGGAGCACGTCCGTGACGTCGCCCGACAGAACCGCGCCCTGGATGGCCGCGCCCATGGCCACGGCTTCGTCCGGGTTGACGTCCTTGCGCGCATCCTTGCCGAAGAATTCGGCCACCTTCTTCTGGACCAGCGGCATGCGCGTCTGGCCGCCCACCAGGATGACATCGGTGATGTCCTTCTGCTTGGTGTCCGCGTCTTCCATGGCGGTCTTGCAGGGCTCCAGCGAGCGCTGCACCAGATCCTCGACCAGGGATTCGAGCTTGGCGCGCGTGACCTTGAGCACCAGGTGCTTGGGCCCGCTCTGATCCGCGGTGATATAGGGCAGGTTCACCTCGGTCTGCTCGGCCGCGGACAGTTCGATCTTGGCCTTCTCGGCGGCTTCCTTGAGCCGCTGCATGGCCAGCGGATCGCCCTTGAGATCCATGCCCTGCTCTTTCTTGAATTCCTCGGCGAGATGGTTGATCAGCGCCAGGTCGAAGTCCTCGCCGCCCAGGAAGGTGTCGCCGTTGGTCGCGAGCACCTCGAACTGCTGCTCACCATCCACTTCGGCGATCTCGATCAGCGAAATGTCGAAGGTGCCACCGCCCAGGTCATACACGGCCACGGTGCGATCACCGCCCTGCTTGTCCAGACCATAGGCCAGCGCGGCCGCCGTGGGCTCGTTGATGATGCGCTTGACCTCAAGGCCGGCGATGCGGCCGGCGTCCTTGGTGGCCTGACGCTGAGAGTCGTTGAAGTAGGCCGGCACCGTGACCACCGCCTCGCTGACGGTTTCGCCCAGGTAGTCCTCGGCCGTTTTCTTCATCTTCTTCAGCACCTCGGCGGAGACCTGCGGGGGCGCCATCTTGTCGCCCTTGACCTCCACCCAGGCGTCACCGTTATCCGCCTTGGTGATGGTGTAGGGCACCATGTCGATGTCCTTTTGCACGACATCATCATCGTAGCGGCGCCCCATCAGACGCTTGACCGAATGAATGGTGTTCTGCGCGTTGGTCACGGCCTGCCGCTTGGCGGCCTGACCGACCAGAATCTCGTTGTCCTCGGTGTAGGCCACGATGGAGGGCGTCGTACGCGCACCCTCGGCGTTTTCCAGCACCTTGACCTGATCGCCTTCGCGATACGCCACGCACGAGTTCGTGGTGCCGAGGTCAATTCCGATAATTTTGCCCATAACCTGTCCTCTCTCGTTTCCGCCGCGCCGGAGCGCGCTGCGCCATCCGGCCGTTTGTTTCAGTTGTCTGGGTGACGCACGGCTATATGGAGCCCTGCATCGTCATTTCAAGCGCCGCCGCGCTATTCGGCCTTGCTGACCACCACCCGGGCGGGACGCAACAGCCGGCCGTTGAGGGTGTAGCCCTTCTCCAGCACGTCCACCACCCGGTTGGGCTCCATGTCGTCGCGGGCCACCATGGTCATGGCCTCGTGCCATTCCGGATTGAAGACCTCGCCTTCCGGATTGATCTGCTCGATGTTGTGCTCACGGAACACATCCAGCAGCGCCTTGAGCGTGAGCTCGGTACCCTCGCGGGCGGGCTGCAGCGCCTCGTCGTCCGCATCCAGGGTCGCCAGGGCCCGCTCCAGGCTGTCCGCCACCTTGAGCAGATCATTGGCGAATTTCTCCAGCGCATACTTGTGCGCCGCTTCCACATCCTTTTCCGCACGCTTGCGCACATTGCGGATTTCCGCCTGGGCCCGGGCGTCCGCCTCGGCCAGCTTCTTTTCCGCCTGCTCGGCCCGCTCCTTGAGCCCGGCGATATCCTCCTCGCCGGCTTCGCCCTCGTCGCCGGCCTGCGCCTGCTCCTCAGCGGTTGCCTCGACGGTTTCTTCTTCCGCCGATTGCTTGTCCTGTTCGTTTTCCTGTTCGCTCATGGTCGTCTTCTCTCCGGTTCCAACAGGGCACGGCCCGAGCCGTGCCGGGGAAAGGTGCTCCGAGATATGGGAACGACTGCGCGGGATTCAAGGGCGGCGAGGGGCGGGCGCTATCGGCCCGAGGCGGCATTTTGCAGCCACGCTGCCCTGATTCCCGGAAGAAAAGGAGCAAGTGGCAAGGTGCAAGGAGCAAGAAATAATGCGGGGCGCCTCCGGCGCCCGAATTCTTCCATTGGGACGCAGGCTTCCTTGCTACTTGCCACTTGCGCCTTGCCCCTTGCCCCTGGCGCCGCGCTAAACGTTCTCGTTTAGCGCGGCGCTCAAAACCCGGGCGGTGATATCCACGGTGGGAATGACTCTCTCGTAGTCCATGCGCGTAGGCCCGACCACCGCCAGCACGCCCACGCCGTCGTGGTCCAGCCGGTAGGGGGCGGAGACCAGGCTGCACTCCTCGAAGGCCTGATAGCCCGCTTCCCGGCCGATGAAGATGCTCACCCCGTCAGCCCGCATGGCCTGCTCGAGCAGGTGGAGCACATCGCGCTTGTGGTTGAAGGCCTCGAACAGTTCCTTGAGGTTGTCGATATTGTCCGGGTGGGCCATGTCCAGCAGGTTGGACTCGCCCGACAGGACATAGTCCGGATCGCGCTCGCCGGAGTGCTCCAGCGCCTTGCCGGCCACTTCCACCGTGGTCTGCATGAGGCTGTTCAGCTCGTCCTTGTCCGCCTGCATGGTGCGCACCAGGCCCGCGCGGATCTCGTCGATGGCCATGCCGCCATAGGTATGGTTGATGTAGTTCGCCGCCTGGTGCAGCT
>Ga0207714_1000924_pt1 | contig 19718 bp, 24 predicted proteins | sample PonA232FremontCA_2_FD_187270 | JGI IMG/M metagenome (GOLD analysis project Ga0207714, IMG submission 187270) | Marine sediment microbial community from Fremont, CA, USA - Pond A23 Sediment 2 (SPAdes) | ecosystem: Environmental > Aquatic > Marine > Unclassified | place: USA: Fremont, California...
TAGTTGTCTTTTTATGACCTCTGACCGTACTGTTCCCCATGGCAAGAGCAACAGTCGTCGGCGTCGATATGACGAAGTTCGGCGTCCATGACTCGAAACTCCCTGAACTTTTCGCGGACGCGGCTTTTCCCGCGCTCGACGACGCGGGAGTGACGCAGGACGAACTCGACGCTTTCTACTTCGGAAACGCGATGAGCGGTCTCGCTGAGAACGAGACGCATCTAGCGCCGAAGGTGGCGACCCATATGGGCATGACGGACGTACCTTTCCAGCGTTTCGAGGACGCTTGCGCAACCTCGGCGAACGCTTTCAAGAACGCTGTGCAGGCTGTCGATGCAGGGATACACGACACCGTGCTTGTCGGCGGTGTCGAGCGATGTACACCGAAGACGGGTATGGACACGCCCGAGATGACACGTGTCTTCGCGAGCGCGTCGCACAGACAGTACGAACAGCCGTCAGGTCTGACATTCCCCGGTGTTTTCGCACTCCTCACGAAACGTCATATGCACGAGTACGGCACGACGGAGGAACAGCTTGCAGAAGTGGCGGTCAAGAACCACTACCACGGAAGCCTGAATCCGCGCGCACATTTCGGCAAGGAGACGACTGTCGAGGACGTTCTTGACGGACCTATCGTCGCAGACCCGTTCCGTCTAATGGACTGTTGTCCGTTTTCCGACGGTGCGTCCGCCGTCGTCGTCACGAACGACGAACTCGGCGACTCTTTCGACGGCGAAGGTGTCGATGTTACAGGTGTCGGTCATGGCGTCGATGCTGTGCCACTCTCCGACAAGGCAAGCCTTCCGGAGACGCGGGCAGCGCGCGACGGCGCGAAGGAAGCGTACGAAGACGCGGGTGTAACACCGAGCGACATCGACTTCGCAGAGGTACACGACTGCTTCACAGGCGCGGAGGTCATGGCGACCGAGGCACTCGGTCTGATAGAGGACGGCGAAGGTGGACCTGCCGCAGAAGAGGGACGAACACGTCTCGGCGGCGAAATACCCGTCAACCCTTCGGGCGGTCTGAAGGCGAAAGGACACCCGATAGGTGCGACAGGGACTGCACAGATCACGGAGCTTACAGAGCAGTTACGCGGCGACGCGAGAGAGAGACAGGTCGAGGACGCGAGGGCGGGTGTGGCGCACAACTTAGGTGGCGATTCTGGTACGACGGTCGTTACGGTCATGGAGGAAAGAGCATGACGGAGACGGTACTCACTTACGCCGACTGGTCAGAGGCATTACGCGAAGGCGAACTACTCGGTCAGAAGTGCGCCGACTGTGGAAATGTCACAGGCGTGCCGAAGGCTGCGTGTCCCGAATGCGGTTCGCGTGAACTTTCGACGACGAACCTGCCCGAGAAAGGCACCGTCTACACCGAGACTACGGTAGCTGTCGCACCCGAAGGCTTCGAAGGCGGCTACAAGGTTGGTATCGTACAGGTCGGTGAGGCGCGCGTACTCGGAAGGCTCGACAGCGAGGCAGATATAGGCGACGAGGTCGTCTTCGCTGACGTTTTCGAGCACGACGGCGAACCAGCACCCGTCTTCGAGATAAGACAGTGAAACACACAGCCGCCCTCTCGGCAGCTCTTCTCTTTCTCGTAGCTATGACGGCAGGTACAGCAGCCGCGGAACCGGGAGTCGTCGATGGATACGAACCCGACGACGAGTTCGACTTCGACAGACCTCTCGAAGGCGACGAACTGGAGGCTGTCGTCTCGCGTACGATGGCGCGCGTCGAGGTGATACGTAGCCGGGACTTCGAGGAACGTCCGACTGTCGAGATAGTCGAACGCGAAGACGTACCGGGCGCAGGCGGTGAAGGTGTAAACAGAACGGCACAGGGCGACTGGAACGACGTTGTCTGGGAGGCTCTTCTCATCGTTGGCGAGGACGAGTACGCGAACGACGTTATCGCGGACACCGTAGGCGGTGCGACCGCGGGATTCTACGACACGGGCGGCGGAGGCGACGGTAACGGAACAGCCAACAAGACGGTTTCGCTTGTCGGTGGGGTGAACGAACCCACGCTTGCACACGAACTCGTCCACGTCATGCAGGATCAGCAGTACAACCTGAGCGCGGAACGTTTCAGACCGCCCGTACAGGACGAACAGTTAGCGAGCCAAGGTATCGTCGAGGGTGAGGCTGAGTACATCCGTTTCGTCTACGAGGAACGGTGTGCAGCCGAATGGGAGTGCTACGAGGGAACCTCAACCGTCGGCGCGGGCGGCGGTGGTGGAGGCGGTTTCGAGGGTAACGTTGGTCTGCTAATGACGCTTATACAGCCCTACTCCGACGGTCCCGAGTACGTTCACAGGCTGCGTGAACAAGGAGGCTGGGAAGCAGTCGAGGAGAAGTACGAAGACGTGCCGACGGCTTCGAGCGAGATAATACACGCCGAGGAGCGCGATGGCGCGGAGGTCAGTTTCGAAAACGAGGCGACTGAAGGATGGTCTCTTTACGAAGACGCAGGAAGGGACGGCTACGACGTTGCTGGCGAAGCCTCAATATTCGTGACGTTCTGGTACCAGTCCGCCCCTGATCCCGTAGGGTACGGTCTCGGTGTCATAGACACGTCGGGCTTTTTCGGCGGCAGAGGCGAGTACGCGCGTTACGACTACAGAAGCGAGGTTTCGATGGGATGGCGCGGCGACCGTATCTACCCGTACCACAGAGAGACAGAAGACGGAAACGAGACAGGCTTCGTCTGGAAATCCGTCTGGGAGACGGAAGAAGACGCGGCGACTTTCGCCGACGCCTATCTGACGGTATTAGACGGACAGGGCGCGGAACGTATAGACGGCGCGACACGCGTAGTAGAAGGAGAGTTCAGAGACGCGTACCGTGTCTCGCGCGAAGGAAACAACGTCACCGTCGTACGCGCACCGACGTTAGAAGGGCTAAACGAACTGCGTCCTTCTTCATCGGAAGCAGAAAGACCGACTGGCGAACCGATAGACGCACGTCCTGTACCCGAGGCGACGCCCGGTTTCGGATTCGTCGTCGCACTAGTAGCACTCTTTTCAGTCGTCGGTCTGCGTCTGCGCTTCCGCACCTAAGCGCATCTCGTGGTGGTCACACGCCTCCAAGTCTTCCAACTCCCTTTCGTGGTAATCGCAGAACGGAACGCTCGTGCCTTCAACCTGTGCGTACTCGTAGAAGGCGCAGTTCCCACAGTACCTATCGCCCGAAAAGCCCGCCGACCTACCCGAACCGTCGTCCTTCTCGTCTTTGCTCTGGTTCCGGACGACCGTTGCGTCGTTGGCGTTCGTATCAACGTTTATCCCTACGCCACCCGCGCCTCCTGTACCCGTACCGCCGTCGGTGCTGGTTGACGACATCTCAGCGACGCGTTCTTCGCGGTCAGGGAGCTGTCTGGCTTCGTTGTACTCGAAGGAGAGCGAGGTGCGTGGGAGCGCGATCTCTATGTCGAGAACCGAACGGAAAAGCGCGCCGAACATCAGGAAAGAACCGAGCGCGTAGACTAAAAAGACCAGAGGGGAAAGGTCAAGAGGGTCGCCCTGCCACATGTTCGGGTACGCGTAGTCGAAGAAAAGAACGCCGACAAACGCAACGAGTATCCCCGATACAGCGATAGCTTGGTCACGGCGTGGTGCGGGTACGACGACGAAGACGCCTGTAAAGGCGAGCGGCAGACCGACACCTGCGAATATCGCGCCGACACCCCAGCGTTGCCAGTCGATGGTGGCGTTGAAAAGCGCGCCGACGGTTTCGGAGAAAGCTACGACACCGCCGAAGAAGATGAAAAAGACACCTACCGAGAGAAGAAAGACGCCCGCACGTATCCTGAAGTGACCTTCTGTTTCGTCCTTGTCGAGACGACGCTCGTACACCTCCTCAAGAGTGGGCATGGTTGAATTTCCTGTCTCGGCGACAAGAGTCTTTCCCCGGTTGTCTGACCCGTGTCTGACGTTTATACGACACGGAAAGAGACTCAAGCAAACGGAACACGCGGTAGCTTTACTAACCGTGACGTCAACGTTTATATTATGGAAGTTCACGTCACCGGTGGCACGGGCTTCGTCGGTTCGCATCTCTCGAACGAACTCGCCGAGAGGGGCTTCGATGTCGTAGCTATTTCACGCAGTCCCGACGATACACCGATAGAAATCGACGACTCCGTACAGAGACGCGAAGGTGACGTGACCCGACCAGAGACACTCGATTTCGGGGGTGCGGATGTCGTCGTACATCTCGTCGCGCTTTCGCCGCTTTTCAAGCCGAAAGGTACGACACACGAAGCCGTTACGGCAGAGGGAACACGCAACGTCGTCGAGGCTTGCGAGGACGCGGACGTCGAAAGGCTCGTACATATGAGCGCGCTTGGTGCTAACCCTGACGGTTCGACGGCGTACATACGCGCGAAGGGTGAGGCTGAAGGTGCCGTCCGTGATTCGTCGCTTGACGTAACTATCTTCCGTCCGTCGGTCGTATTCGGCGACGGCGGAGACTTCGTCTCTTTCACCAAGCTTCTCACGACGCCTTACGTTACAGGTCTGCCGGGCGGCGGAAAAAACCGTTTCCAGCCGATATACGTCGGTGACCTTGTACGTATGCTCGGGGAGGCTACCGAGGACGAAAAACATCTCGGCAAGACGTACGAGATAGGCGGTCCCGAACCCCTGACACTCGCCGAGATGTCGAAGATGGTTCACAGAGCAGAGGGTAGGTCGCTCTGTGTCGTACCTGTGCCTATGCCGCTCGCAAAGGTCGGTCTTTCTCTCGCCGAACCTCTGCCTTTCGTGCCTATGGGTTCCGACCAGTACAGGTCGCTAAAGATAGACAACATCGTCGAAGGTACGAACGACGTGTCGGCTTTCGGTATCTCTGTCGAGGAGATGACAACATTTGCGGAGTACCTCGGTCTTGAGGAGTAGGTCTCAGTTTACTTTTAACTCTATCTCATCGATATCCGTTTCACCGTCTATCGCGTTCGATATGGCTTCGCCCGCGAAGAAGTTGAACCGTTCGCCGTTGTATATTCCCATCACGGTAGCACCTGCGTGACCTGTGACCTCGTCCTGTGTGCTTGGCTGAGCCGGCGAACCCGAGGGATGGCTGTGCACGTGACCGATGTATTCCCCGTCTTCGGGGGACGAGATACCCCTATGGCAGTTGAACTCGACGCTCGTCTTGGTACTCTCTGCGTCGGAGTCCCAGATTACCTCCTCAACCACGGCTTCGGCTGTTCCGTCCTCGTTCTGTTGTACCTCGCCGAAGAGACACCAAGCACGCTCCTCCTCGGTGGTGTATCTATCCTCTATCTCAGCCATCTCATCGGAGTCGATTACTACCGAGGAAACGCCCGAACCCGACCACATGTTCGGGTCGCCTCTGTCGAGATCTTCGAAAACAACGAGGCCTCCGGCTAAGGATATGATGAGCAGAAGACCTAAGACCGTCTTGCCAACCGACATCTTCCGTCTGTTACGTACCTATCGGATATAAATACTTGGTCGGGGGATTTTGCTCTCCGACAAAGTTTAGTTGGTGCCATACCATACATCTGTCATGGAAAGCGAACTCACACACAGACCTTCGTACACGCATCTTATCGTAAAGCTGGAAGAAGGAGAGTCGGTGATAGCAGAACCCGGTGCGATGGTCGGTCATTCGTCGAACGTCTCTGTCAATACGACGACGAGTCGGGACGGTATTATCAGTTCGGCGAAGTCGCTTCTTGGTGGCGAATCAGCTTTCGCAAACGAGTTCGTCGCCGAGGACGGACCCGGACAGGTGACGCTCGCACCGCCTGCACCCGGAGACGTGATGGAGCACGAACTCAGGAACGATACGCTGTACGCCACAGACGGTGCCTTCTTAGCGGCGACGACTGACGTTGACATAGACTCCGAACTCGGCGGTATCAGATCGATAATAGGCGAAGCCGGTCTGACGCCGCTCGCTCTAAAAGGTACAGGCTCCGTCTTCATAAACGCGTACGGCGGTCTGGAAAGCATCGAACTCGACGCCGGCGAGTCGTACGTTCTCGACAACGAGAACCTTATCGCATGGGACGACAGCATCGATTTCTCGACACGTCGGGTGGGCGGTCTGAAGTCCACTCTTTTGAGCGGTGAAGGTCTTGTATTCGAGTTCGAAGGTCCCGGAACGGCTTGGTACCAGACACGTGACCTCCAGGGCTTCGTCAGCCTCATACAGCCCATGTTGCCGAACAACAACACACAGTGACAGAAGACGGAGCCTGAGGAACTGAAAAAGTTATCCGCCCGGAAGCACAAACCGTTCAGCATACATGGAAAGCACGACGGTTAAGCCGGACAGCCTCGACCTGTCGGAGCACGAACTGTCGGACGCGCTCCGTGAGGCTGTCGAAGAGGAGATGGAGTTTTTAGAAAACCGCGAGATAAAGCTCGTGCGTATGCGTGCGAACGACGACGAAGGCGACGTTTTTCAGGTCACGATACACGCGGGCGACGAGATGTACAGGATGTCGGAGGTTGCACCCGGACACGTTTCGCGCACTGTCTTCCGGAATCCCGAACCCGACGACGCTATGCCGTATCAGGACGAAGCGGGAGACGGAGAGGAAGAAATGGAAGAAGCAGAGAGAAAGGATAGCAACGAAGAAACAGATGGCGGAGAGACTGAAAAAGAGGCAAACGAGAAAGGTGGAGACGAAAACGGAGATGATGTGGAAAAAGAAAAGTCGGGAGAGACCGAGAATGATGGTGAAGTGGAAAACGAGGAGGCGGCATCAGAAGACGACGGAACCGAGCAGAAGTAACAAACTGCCGCCACGGTTTTGTGGTTCGCGCGCCTCTCTTTCCGTATGACAGAACACGACCAACGCACGCTTTACCGCCTGCAGGCGTGCCCGTTCTGCGAGCGCGTCGTGCGTAAACTCGACGAGTACGGTCTTGAGTACAAGTCGCGTTTCGTAGAGCCGTTACACAGCGAACGCGACGTAGTAAAACGAGTCTCAGGAAGCCGTACCGTGCCGGTTTTAGTTGGCCCTGAGACGGGCGCGACGCTTACCGAAAGTGCGAATATCGTCGAGTATCTCGACGCAGAGTACGGAAAAGGAGGCAACTGAACCGTGGAGTTAGGCTTCGACGTTGTTGACCTGCCGTCGCACGACGCGCTGACCGAAGGTGACGAAGCACCGGAGTTCGTCCGTCCGCTCGTAAACGACGAGTACTGGGAGGACACAGCACTATCGGAGGTCGCGCCCGCACTCGTCGTCTTCTATCCGATGAACGGCTCCTTCCCTGCGACGTACATCTGGCAGGAGGTACGTGACCGCGGATGGATGGAACGCGCGACCGTCGTCGGGGTCACCGTATCGACGCCGTATAGCCACAAAAGTTTCCTGGGGAGGTACGGCTTGGACGCGCGCCTATTCGCCGACCCGTCGAACGAAGTCGCGCGCGAGTACGGTGTCGTACACGACTTGGACGGCATGGAAGGCGTCGAAGAGCCACGACCTGCGGTCTTCCTAATCGACGGAGAAATGAGCGTCGAGTACGCATGGGTCGCCCAAGAGCATCCCGAGTTTCCGCCTTACGAAGAGATAGAGAACGCGCTGTAGACTCGGCGACGAGAGCCGCGTCAAAGCTGTATGTAGATTCCTTCTTGTGAGATACCTGTCGCAACCGCGACGCGTCCGTCCTGCTGAATCTCACCGATTTCGAGCGTATCGTCGTCGAGACTCTCCTCGTAGACGTTCAGAACTGCTTCCTCGAAGGCTTCGGTGTCCACTGTGCCTTCGTCGGGAAAGACCTCTGCTGCGTGTACATCTACCGTACCGTCTTCGTTTCCGTTTCTCACACTTCCCGCGGCTACCGCGTCTTCCGAGAAACCCCCCTCGCCACCTTCCACGACGTGTCCTCCGCCGAGAGACTCGAACAGAAGTCCCATCTCTTCGTTGGTCTGTGTGTAAGGTTTGGCGTCGCCGGTACGTGTGTCGATGATAGCCCTTACGACGCCGTCATATCCCGAGCTTACTACGACCATCTCTTCGAAGTCAACGCCGAAGTTCGTACTGTTGTCTTCCACCTCGTAGACCGAGTAGCTACCCCGTTCCTCGACGGCTTCTGAGTCGAGTATCCCCCACCGTTCCAGTTCTCCGGTAAAGACCCCCTCGCGTGCGTAGTCGAAAATGAAGGCACCGTTGTCCACCCCTGCGACTGATATGAACCTGTCGTACGCGTCAAAAAGTTCGACTGTCCCGGCTCGCGCAGCCGAAGGTATCGAAGCAGGCTCCCTGTAAGATATTCTGTGTTGGTCTATCTCTCTGTCCGCCGTTTCGGGGTCGAATATCCATGTTGTGTAGTCGGCTTCCGTAGGATTCGGTATGCCGTCGCCGTCCGTTCCGTCGCTCGTACCGTCTCCGTTACCGTCGTCTCCGGTTCCGTCGCCGTTGTTACCGTCGAGACATCCTGTCGCACCCGCGCCTGCTGCGAGCGCGGCAAAGGACGTGACAAAGCCTCTTCTTCCGACTTTCATGGAGTCAGGTAAGTCACCCTCACATTTTCCCCTTGCCCTTTTGTCCGCGCGCTCCGTAACGTGTCTATGGAGAAAGCAACCTTCGCAGGTGGCTGTTTCTGGTGTGTCGAAGCACCGTACAAACGCGTTGAGGGCGTCGAGTCGGTCACTTCGGGGTATATAGGCGGCGATACCGACGACCCGACATATGAGGAGGTCTGTTCGGGAACGACAGGACACGCAGAAGCGGTGCGTATCGTCTATGACCCGAGTGTCGTGTCGTACCGCGAACTGCTCGAAATCCTGTTCGCTATACACGACCCGACGACTCTGAACAGGGAAGGACCCGACGTTGGGAGCCAGTACCGCTCAGCCGTCTTCTACCACGATGAAGAGCAACGCGAGACGGTCAAAAGCTACATCGAAGAACTCGAAGACGAGGGTGTATACGACGGTATCGTGACCGAGGTTTCGTCGGCGGACGACTACGATTTCTATGAGGCGGAGGAGTATCATCAGGACTACTTCGAAAAAAATCCAAATCAGCCTTACTGCGCGACACGTATCCCACCTAAGCTTGAGAAGGTGAAGGAGAAGTTCGGCGATATTATCTCCGAGGAAGACTGAGGCTCGTATCCGTAACCGTCGCTTCATATCGAGTCCCAGGCTACATCCGCGGGGTTCTCACAAGCGATTTAACACCGCCTCGCGTACTTCCCGTGTGGATAGCGAAAATATATCCGAGGAGGAAGCGGTTTCGAGGGCGGAGGAGCTTCTTGAGGAGCACAAAGAGGTTTCGTCGGGGAATTACGAGTTGTCTGGTGTCATAGACTACACAAAGTTCGGTAAATGGAGAATGATATTCGAGGTCGACGATGAGGACTCGGCTGTGAAGATCGATATAGACAGAGCCGGAAACTTAGCCGACTCGAACAACCTCAAGTAGAACCGCTTTCACAGGCTCAGCCGAGGAGCATGTCTTTGACGGTACCGACGTACAGCGCGGGTGCGTTTCTCCGAGAGTTGTCGAGTGCGTTCCGGAGGCTCTCGGTTGCGCCCTCGGATACACCTTCGCCGTGTCCGACCATGATACGTTCCGGTCGGAAGCGGCGGAGGGTTCTCGGAGGTTTGAGACGGAGCATCGGATGGACTCCTAACCGTTCGTCTCCTGTCAAGAAGTAGGACGGGGTACCGACGGATTCGGGTACGAACAGCGTGCCGCGCTCCTCGCTGTAAAGCGCGCCCTCCTGCCAGAAACGGTTGTTTACGAGTTCGTAGAGGCAGTATCCTGTATCTTCAAGTTCTCCCTCAAACCTTTCGACAGGCGCGTCAACTTCGGAGGCTACACCGTCCATGAAAGACGGTACGTAGACGGAAACGCCGTGGCGGTTTGCGACCGTCGCTGCGTCGCGTTTGTGCCTATCTAAAAGTATCACCACGCCTTCTACCTCACCGAACTCTCTGATGAGGTCATCGATTCCTTCGGTGTCTACAGGGTCTATCACCCACGAACCGCCGTCGGCTTCAAAGACGTGGCTGGCTCTCCGCATCGTCTCGTCGGGATAGGCTATCCAGCCGGCCCCGCCTTCCCGTCTGTCGATCTCCCGGTAGACCGACGCATCTTCTGTCATGGTACAGTTACTCGACGGGCGCGAATAAGGGTTTACACAGCTAGACCGAGTCAGAAAACCGACGCCTCGTCCATCCGCCACTCCCGTACCTTCTCTCCGAGTTCGTCCGCGTCGTCGGGTAAGCGACGCTCGGCTGTCTCGCATTCCTCTGAGACACCGAGCTTTTCGCAGACATGGTCGGCGGTACGTTCAGCCATCAGCCTGTACGTCGTAAGTTTGCCGCCGACGACGCTCGTGAATCCTTCGACAGTTTCGCTGTGGTCAAGAACAGCGAATCCGCGCGGTGCGTCAACCGTCGCCTGTCCATCGCCTGTTGAGGGGTCGTAGAGCGGACGCACGCCCCAGTACGTGTAGGAGACATCGGCGTCGGCGAGTGCTGGTATCATGCGCGCGCCTTCGTCGCGCATGAGTTCTACCTCCCAGTCCTCGTGTTCGTAATCGTCGGGGTCTTCTACCTCCTCGTCGGTCGTTCCGGCTACCGAGACGTTTCCGTGCGGCACGACGATGTCGCCGTTGTCCGACGGACGGCACCTGTTTACGACGGCGTCGGTTTCGTAGTCGAACGCGACCATAGCACCCTTCGACGGTCGGACGCAGACGCCGTCTTCGATGCCAGCCATAGAAGTTATCTTATCCACCCACGCACCTGCAGCGTTGACGACGTGTTTGACATTGAGCGTCCCCGTCTCCTGCGCATCTTCGCGGACGTACTCGATAGCCTCTACAGAACCGTCGTTCGTGATGATGTTCGTAACCTCTGCGTCGGTCACGATACGCGCTCCGTTTCTTGCCGCGTCGAGAGCGTTCGCGGATACGAGTCTTACGGGATTTACGACGGCATCCGGAACCTCGAAGCCGCGTTCGGCGTCTCCGGCTATATAAGGGTACTCGTCGTCGAGTTCGTCGCCCTCAAGAATGCGTGTCGGTATACCGCAGTCCTCGCATGCATCTATCTTCTTTTCGAAGTATCCGTCGGGGTCTTCGGGAAACTCGACGAAAACACCGTCTGTCTTGTCGAGACATTCGGGTGCTATGTCGCGCAGAACACGGTTCTCGGCGATACAGTCACGCGCGCTCTCCTCGTCCCTTTCGGCATAACGCGCGCCGCTGTGCAAAAGACCGTGTGCGTGTCCCGTCGCGCCGCTTGTGAGACCGCCTTTCTCCAAAAGAACAACATCGACATCGCGGAGTGCGAGGTCACGCGCGATACCGACGCCCGTTGAGCCTCCGCCTACGACGGCTACCGTCCTGTCCATTGCGGGACACAGGCGTCCGGAAGGCGTATTCTTTATGATTTAACAGCCTCTCCGAAGGGTAATGGGATACATTGCGAGCATCGACCAAGGAACGACCGGCACGCGTTTCATGGTCTTCGACACGTCAGGGACGCCGGTTGCGAACACCTACGCGAAGCACGAACAGATATATCCGAAACGCGGATGGGTCGAACATGACCCTGTCGAGATATGGGAGCGCACGAAGGAGGTCGTCCTGCGCGGCATTGAAGAGGCGGATATCGACGCATCGGAACTAGAAGCGATAGGAGTCACGAATCAGCGCGAGACGACCGTCGTCTGGGACAGCGACGGAACCCCTGTCTATAACGCCGTCGTCTGGCAGGACAGACGGACGACGGAACGCGTCGATGAACTCGTCGCGGAAGGACGCGAAGAGGAGATACGCGAAAAGACGGGGCTTAAGCCGAACTCCTACTTCTCCGCCACAAAACTCGAATGGATACTCGAAAACGAAGTAAGAGACGACGACCGTGAAGACGTGCACGCCGGTACGGTCGATTCTTGGCTAATCTACAACCTCACCGACGGCGAAGCGCACGTCACGGATACGACGAACGCATCGCGTACGATGCTTTTCGACATACACGAACTCAACTGGGACGACGAACTCTTAGAGGAGTTCGGTGTGTCTCGTTCCGTCTTGCCCGAGGTAAAGCCTTCGTCGGGAGAGGTCTACGGACACACCTCTGCGGACGGCTTCTTAGGCGCGGAAGTACCCGTCGCGGGCGCACTCGGCGACCAGCAAGCCGCGTTGTTCGGACAGACATGTTTCGAAGTGGGCGACGCAAAGAACACGTACGGCACAGGTTCGTTCTTCCTCACAAACACAGGAGGAGACGCAGTCAAGAGCGAACACGGTCTTCTGACAACCGTCGCTTTCCAGCGCGCGAACGAGAAACCGAAGTACGCACTCGAAGGCTCCGTATTCATGACCGGCGGCGTCGTCGAATGGCTCCAAGAGGTCGGCATGATAGACAGCGTCAAAGGCTGCGAGGAAGTGGCGCGTTCAGCAGGCTCCTCCGAAGGTGTCTATTTCGTCCCTGCGTTCACAGGTCTCGGCGCGCCTTACTGGGACGAGCGCGCTTCGGGCACGATAGTCGGCATATCGCGCGACAGTAAGAACGAGCATATCGTACGCGCCGCGCTCGAAAGCATCGCATACCAGACGCGTGATGTGGTAGAGGCGATGGAAGAAGACGGCGGCGTCGAGATAGATACCCTCCGTGTCGATGGAGGTGCCGTGCAGAACGACCTGATATGCGAGTTACAAGCCGATATCGTCGGCACCGACATCGTGCGCCCGGTCGTCGATGAGACGACGGCACTCGGTGCTGCGTACGCCGCAGGTCTCACGGTCGGCTACTGGGATAGCCTCGAAGGGCTTTTTGATAACCGGAGGGTAGACCGCGTTTTCGAAGCCGAAGAAGGCGCGACGGACGCCGACTACGCAAGATGGAAGAAGGCTGTCGAGAGAGCACGCGGCTGGGAGTGAGACGGAAGAAGTCAGAGCAAAGAGCCGGGAGCCACACCACCTTGGAAAACGAGATATATCTGACCGAGACCCGCGAGAACGATGACTACACCTGCGAGACGGACGAGCGTGTCGGTGTGTTTAGCTACTGTCTCGGTCTTCATACCGCTTCCGACCGCGGTGACGACGGTCACACCAAGCATCAGAGCACCGAACGTCGCCGCGTATGTCCCTAAGACTGCGGCTGCTTGGTGTGTTGGCAAGGTAAGCGAGCGTATTACCACGGATAAAAAAAGAGGCGCGACACATCCCGCAGCCGAGACCGCATAAAGGACACCGAAAGCGAAAAAACCCGCTGCGGTCGAACGTCTCTCCGGAAGTTCGACATGGAAGGACAGGTCAACGCCAGCAGCGAGAACCGCACCGAAAACGACGAGAACGACGCCGACGAGTACTTCAAGAGGAAAAAGATACCCCTGTATGACGTTTCCGAAGCCGACGACGAGCGCAAAAAGAATCACGAAGACCGCGAGCACACCTGCGGTTGCCGCGCCACCTCTCACGAGCGCGCCCGAAAGCGGTGCCGTATCCTTCTCACCGCCGGTCTCCGCGACGTAGTACGCGACGTATCCGGGCAGAAGTGCGTAGGAACAGGGCGAAAAGAAGGTGGCAACCCCGCCACCGGCAGCCAAACCGAGGAACGCAAAAAAACCGACCGTCGAAGCCGAAGTCATGCGTTTTTAGCTTCCCGAACCTGCTCGATTATTTCTTCCGCCGTACTTCTTCCCGTCTTTGACACAACGACCTCGTTGTTTTCGTCCAAGACCACAGTCGTTGGCACACCCGTCGCCTGTAGTTCTTCGGTGAGAACGAGGTCGGGGTCAACGCCGACGGTCCACGAACCGCCGTTTTCGCGCCACCAGTCGGAGACATCTTCGCGCCCAACCGTGTGCCCGACAGGTTCGTTGCTTACGGAGACCAACCGAGCGTCGTCACCGACCTCGTCATGTACCTCGTTTAGGTCGTCCATCATGCCTTCGCAGACGGTACACCACGTTGCGAAAAACTCGACGACGGTAACCTCTCCTCTACGTGGTACCTCAACAGTCCCGGCTTCGCTACCCGGTGCATCGAGCGTCTCAACCTCAACAGGCTGTACGGTTTCGTCATCGGGAGACCTCGAAACGTACATAGCTCCCGCTCCCAAGACGGCAAGACCAACAGCACCTCCGAGGAACTCCCTTCTGAGCATCGCGAGTATCTCATATACAGCGTCGAGGATTATAAACGCGAAGAAAAGTTTCGGAGTCGTGCCTGTTTTAGGAACCCGTCTTTGTCACCTGATACCACTCGCCTTCCCATGTCAGGTAGTACTCAAGCGACGACTTGACGGTAAGCGCGCCGTGGAGGAGGTAGACCGTGGGCGCGAGAAAGACCGTCCAAGAAGGAATACCGAGATGTCCGTTTTTTGAGTCTTTCGCCCAGACTGCGGCGGTTGTAGCGAAAAGAACGGCGAAAGGCGCGGAAGCAAAAGCCGCACCCTCGATACCCTGCATCGAGAGGACGAGCATATGTGACATCACGACAAGGAGAAGCGCGCCGCCGACTATCGCACCCGATGCGCGCCCTACTGCGTTGAGGTCGCCGAGACGCACGTCGCCGTCGAACAGTTCACGGATACGTGACTGGAAGACCTCGACGTGTCCGATGCGCCAACGCTTTCGTTGACCCCAGAGGTCGCGTACGGTATGCGGAGCCTCCATCGTGTTTGTCGCACTTCTGTCGTGGACTATCGACAGGTCAGCGCGGTTGCAGGAATGGGCGAACTCTATGTCTTCCGTCAGGTTGTCTTCGTAGCCGCCGACCGTCTCGAAGGCTTTGCGTGTAAAGAGTGTTGACGCGCTTAGACAGTTCGTGAAACCGAACAGTTCGCCGAATGCGTACCCGGTGTGGACGACAAGACGTTCGCAGTAGGCAAGCGTCTCAACGGCACCGTTCGCACGCGGGACACGTCTGCCCTGAAACACGTCCGCGCCGTCAAGGAGTTCACCCATCGCTGTCGGTATGAATTCGGGAGAAACGCGTTCGTCTGCGTCGAAGACGGCGAAGTAATCAGCGTCGCACTCTCCGACAGCGTGGTTTATCGCGGAGCCTTTCGAACCCGGGTTTCCGTTGACTAAGTGATCGACCCCGTCGTTCTCTTGGGCGAGTTTCTCCGCGCGCCTACGTGTCTCGGGGTCGTCGGGTTCTGTAACAACCGCGACGGAGAGGTTCTCATACTCGCTTTCCATCAGACTCCCGACGCTAACGTCCAGAACTTCGGCGTCTCGGTACACAGGAACGACGGCAGTTACCTCCGGTCTTTCGTAGACGGCTTCTGTATCTCCACCTCCCCATACATCCTTGACGACGACGAAGCCCGTCACCGCCACGACGAGTGTGAATATCGCCACCGACACGGTACCTTCGAAAAAAACCAGAGGTGCAGAGAGGACTTCAAGCGATACCGTCCACACGTCCACGCCGGTTACGAGTCCGAGCGCGAACAGGAGGACTATTCCGCCGAGAGAAGCCAGCAACTCGACGAAACGCGGACACTGTACCATAACAAAACAATAATATTACCTTGTAATCAAGTTTACGTTCGTCCCGAAAGGAAAAACCACTGTTTGGCTTTACCGCATTTCCCAAGTATTATATTTCGGAAAGTCGCCCGTTCAGGCATGGCATCGAAGCTGGGAACCGCACAGCGTCTCCTCTCGAACAAGAGCCTCACCTCGATGGCTGGGAAAGGGGCGGTGTACCTCACGGCTTATCTTACGGTACAGAGTTCTTACGGTGACAGGATGCTTTACGACCGTGCCGTAGAGGACGTACGGAGCCGTATGGAAAAGGAAGAAGATTTGGAGGACATCCTCGACACAGTCCTTGAGGTCGAACCGGGTTCGCCTTACAGCGTAGATATTTCTCAGTTGCGTGAGGAGATACGTGGTCTTGCGGAGACGGTCGCCGCAGAAGAACCGGAGACTGTTCTCGAAATAGGAACGCTACGCGGTGGTACGTTCTATGTCTGGTCCAGATATCTCGACACAGCAGAACAACTCGTCAGCCTTGACCTGCCGGGACGTGACCTAAAACAGAGACGTGACGAACTCCTACACGAGTTCGCGCCGTCGAAGGAGGTCGATGTCGTGCGCGGCAACTCGCACGACGAAGAAACGTTCGAGGAGACAGCCGAGGTGCTCGAAGACGGAGCCGACTTCCTCTTCATTGACGGCGACCACACGTACGAAGGTGTTAAAGAAGACTTCGAGATGTACAAGGAGTTGGCTGCCGACGATGCCGTCGTCGCCTTCCACGACATCGTTCCGCACGCAAGAAAGAAGAAAGAGTGTAAGAGACGCCTGCGCGAGTACGACGACCTCGAAGAGAGACACGTCGCGGTCGGAAATCCCGACTGGGGCGTCAGCAAGTTCTGGGACGAGATAAAGGACGACTACGAGACGAAGGAGATAGTCGCGCATCCGGAGCAGTTGGGCAAGGGTGTCGGCGTGCTCTACCTGTAAATCCGGCACGCGGTGCGGTTCCGAAAGAGTGTTGTGCTCATCCTGACAAGCTACGCCAGAACAGATGGGTCTGAAGGACTGGGTGGACGCTTCGGCGGAGAGGATACGTCAGAACGGTCTCGAAGGAGTCGGTGACACCCTCTACGACCTGTACAGAGGCGCATGGTGGCTCACGTATCCGATTCCGCGCGGAACAAACGTTTACGAACGCGACTGGGATGTTCTGCTCATACTCGACGCGTGCCGTGTGGACTTGATACGCTCAGTCGCCGACGAGTACGGCTTTATCGGTTCCGCCGAGAACGTCGAACGCGTCGGTTCGGTGGGAAGCATGTCGAAGGAATGGATGGCTAAGACATTCACAGACGGTTACGCCGACGAGGTGAGCGAGACAGCGTACATCACAGCGAACGTCTTCTCTGAGGAGATGCTCAACGCAAACGACTTCTTAGAACTCGACGAGGTCTGGAAATATGCGTGGGACAAGGAAGCAGGAACCGTACCCCCGCGCCCTATCACGGACCGCGTGATACAGATGGCGCGCGAAAGGAATCCAGAAAGAATCATCGCACACTACGTCCAGCCACATCATCCTTTCTTGGGACTCGACGGCTTCGAAGCTGCGGCTTTCGGTCCTGACTCCTCCGACACCGTTGTTGACGCGCTACGCAAAGGAAAGATAGACCGCGAGCGATACTGGTCCGCCTACCGCGAAAACCTCCGCGCTGTACTCGACGATGTCGAACTCCTTCTTTCGAACATCGACGCAGAGAAGGTCGTCTTGACAGCCGACCACGGCGACGCTCTCGGCGAGTGGGGCGTCTACGACCATCCTGTCGGCTGTCTGCATCCTGCGGTTCGGACAGTCCCATGGGTCGAAACGACCGCGGAAGAAACGGATGAATATGAACCGGGCGACGCCCGCGAAGGCGACGAAACTTCTGTCGAAGACCGGCTTAGATCGTTGGGTTACGTCTGAGAAAACTTCGGGTAGGGTTGCCAGCGGACTCGGAGAACAGCGTATGAGTTTAAGTGGAAGTGATTTTTAATATATTAAATCGCATGAAACGTCTCCGAAGGTATCTCGACGACTTCGTGGGGTGGCTATGGGAAAGGAACGAGCGCACGAAGACGTATCTCCGTCTCGACTGCGTCATACTTACCGGTGGTCTCGTTGTACCTCACTGCCGTCATCTCTGACTCGTTCTCAAAGTTGGCTTTCTTTTTGCGTTTTTATATTATTTGCTCAATCTGTTATACTACTCCTTTCTTCGGAGATACAGAACTGTACCTACAACTACTGCGAGCAAGATGGGTAAAAAACTAAGTCCGCCGAGGTCTTCCGACCTACTTTTTATGTTGTATGTGGTCTTTTTGCCCTTCTCCAGAGCGGTTACGTTCAACGCGTACACTATTCCGTTCCTTCCGAGACCTGACCCCACGTACAAGATGCCGTCCGCGAAAGTCGGTGTAACCGGGCTCCTGCCTTTACCTGTGATGACCTCCCATTTCAACTCCCCTGTCTTACCGTCCAGTGCAATCACACGAGGACCTTCCGTCGTATACACGGCACCATCTACAACAGTAAGCGAGGCTACCAACGACCCCGGTGGTTTGTACTTCCACTGCACCCCACCTGTGTCAGCATCAAGAGCGTAGACTCCTTCTCCGTTAACATAAACTCTTCCTTCCGATAACGTCGTAGAAAATCCGTCTACTGCGGTTCCCCCTGTCAAACTCCCACTTCTTTTTACCTGTTTTAGTATTTAGGGCGTAGAGTCTCTTATCTTTAACATAGACAGTATCGGAGGAGATGGATACATGTAACGGGGACAAAGTAAAGTTCCACTTTTCCTCTCCGGTTGAGGAGTTTAGTGCGTAGAACTTCTTGTCGTCTCCCGCATATACCGTGTCTCCGGAAACCACGATTGGTCGCCAATTATTAGTGGTGCGGTTCCATTCTTCTTCCCCGGTTTCAACGTCTCTAGCGTAGAGACCATCAGACGCGCCTATGTATACGGTTCCGTTGGCAACGGTGGTTGTGAAGCCGTGACTGTCAGTTAACTCCACGCTCCATATCTCATGTCCAGTCTTCGCGTCTATGGCGTAGGTGACGCCATTTGACCCGTGAACGTAGACGGCACCTTTGTATACGCTAATGTAGTTTCGTGACGGCCCTCTACCTTCACTTACTCTCCCTACATTGAACCGCCATTTTTCTGTACCGGTTCCTGCGTCAAAAGCGTATACACTGACGGTTGAGTTGTATAGAGAAATGTCTCGTCCGGTTTTGTTACCGCCTACGAAGTATACCGTTCCGTCTGCGACCGTTATCGAAGCAGAGGGAAGAGGATTGTTGGTTGAGTATTTCCACTCTACCACTTCGTCTTGTGCCGATGCCGCGGTGGTGGCTACCGGTGCTACGGCTCCTATGACTATACACGCGGTGAGAAGTAGAGATAAGCAACGCGGTACAGATACCTCCCGAAGTCTCATATACAGTTAATCATCTTCACTCTTCACCCTCCCCAACGAAACGATAGATACCATACCCAACAGCGCCGGCAATCGCGGCACCACCCGCCAACACAGCACCCCACAAACTACCCCTTCCCCCACTCCCAACAGAATCTCTGTGATGACCCAGCGTTCTCTGCAGAACACGCGAACCCTCACTCGAACCATCCACACCCGTCTCCACAGCATACAGATTATCAGAACCAAAGTAAACCGTCCCGTCTACTACCGTCGGCGACGAAAACACAAAATCCCCTGTTCCGAAGCTCCATTTCAGTTCACCTGAAGAGGTCTCCACAGCATACAGGTTACCGTCTCCGGAGCCGACATAGACTGTGTCTCCAACCACCGTCGGCGACGAAGCCACCGCATCCGCTGTCTCGAAATCCCATTCCTGTTCACCCGAAGACGTATCCACCGCGTATAGATTGTTGTCGTAGGAGCCGAAGTAGACTGTGCCGTCTACCACTGTCGGCGACGAATCCACTGCACCTCCTGTTTCGAATCTCCATTCCTGTTCACCCGAAGACGTATCCACCGCGTATAGATTGTTATCGATGGAGCCCACATAGACTGTGTCTTCAACCACCGTCGGCGACGACCACACCCCGCCCTCTGTTCCGAAGCTCCATTTCAGTTCACCTGAAGAGGTCTCCACAGCATACAGGTTACCGTCGAGAGAGCCGAAGTAGACTGTGTCTTCCACAACAGTCGGCGACGAAGCCACCTGACCCCTTGTTTCGAATCTCCATTCCT
>Ga0207714_1000925_pt1 | contig 19714 bp, 20 predicted proteins | sample PonA232FremontCA_2_FD_187270 | JGI IMG/M metagenome (GOLD analysis project Ga0207714, IMG submission 187270) | Marine sediment microbial community from Fremont, CA, USA - Pond A23 Sediment 2 (SPAdes) | ecosystem: Environmental > Aquatic > Marine > Unclassified | place: USA: Fremont, California...
CCATTACCGCCGCGAGCGGTATTCCGAGAGATCTAAAAAACTACCTCCTCCTGTACGAGAAGAACTTCTGTGCTGCCGGCACCGGAACCAGAGGTGCCCCAACCTCGGGAAGACCGAACCTCCGAAACGAACCTTTCTTCCATTCTTTCGTGTACTTAATCGCCTAATCAGGATTCCGGCAGATGACGTACCAGTCGCGTATGAACCAGACTACGAAAGGAACCATGACGACGTACGCTGCAGGACGGACGAAAGCATCGGGTACCGTAGGCGTGAGAGCGCAGGTGATGACGAAAAGCTGTGCCGACGAAAGAAGCTTTCGCGTCGTGCTATCGTCGAGTTCGGCGACGTTCATACCAAGCCGCCTGCGCACCAAGACACCGAAGACGAATACGTAACGTGCGCTGCCGACTGCTGTATACGCGACGGGGAGCCAGCCGTTTGCGACGCCGACAGAGACTCCGACTAGGGTCAAAAGACCGTCCGCCTCCGCGTCCAGATTTTCACCGAGTTCCGTTTTGCGTGTCCGCCTTGCGACAGCACCGTCGGCTACGTCGAGGAAAGAGGCGAAGACGAAACAGACTGCTGCGAACCAAGCTTCGGCACCGACCGGACGCACGATAACGAATCCCGCGACGTAGGCGACGAGTCCGAGACGGATGTACGTGACGGCGTCTCCGGCACCCACCCCTTCGCCGACGCGTACGAAGGAGTAGACGCCGACGTAGACGACAGTTCCGACCGAAACGAGCGAAGCAGAACCGAAGCCGTGTGCCGCTGCTGTTGCGACGGAAAGAGCCGCCGAAAGTACAGCGATGAAAAAAACGGGGACGCGGATCTGCGCCCGAATCTTCTCGGCTACCTCTTTCAGTCGTAGTCGCGCCACTTGTGGTCGCACTCGACACAGATGTAAAAACGCGTCTCGGACTCGTCGGCGGAACGTGTCTGCTGGAGGTACCAGTATGCTTCGTCGTTGCCGCATTCGGGACAGGTTACCTCTGTTGTCGGAAGTCCCTTGTCCTCTGCGTCTTCAAGGACAGTCACCTCCTCACGTCCACCTTCCTCTGTCGTCGTGTAGTCAACATCTTCGTCACGTACCTTTACCGCGCCGCACTCGCCGCACTCGAAGACGCCGTCTTCGAGGTACATCATAGAGCCGCACTCGGGACAGAACTCCATGTACGTCCAACCGCTTCCGGGCACTTTAACCTACTCGTTCGTCTCTCCCTGCGCGTACTTACTCGTCCATCTCAAGGAGTTCGAGTTCCGCGACTGTGTCGAGAGGGTCGTCGCCGCGTTCGACGCTTTCAACAACCGTCGTCGCCTCTTCGAGCGAGAGGAAACGCGACGAAGCGACGTATCCGAGACGTGTGATTTCGTCGTCGCGCACGAGTGCTGCGTCGCGCAGCCTTCCGAGTGCGGTTTCAACGTCGAACTCGCCCAAAAGCGACTCCGTGACACGTCTGTGGTTTTCGCCTGCGTAAGCGACGTTTGCGAGGGTCTGTTCGTCCGCCGCCTCCTGTGTGTAGTCAACCAAAACGTCCTCCGTCTCGCCCTTGAGAAGGTCTAAGGCGACCTCGTCTTCTGTGCGTTCCATCGACGAGTGGTAGACAGCGTCGGGTTCTGCGAGCGCGTAGACGATACCGCGGTCGTGGTAGTCGGGGCGTCCTGCGCGTCCGAGCATCTGTTCGAACTCGCCGACAGAGAGCCATTCGATGCCCATAGCGAGACGTTCGAATATTACCTGTGACGCTGGGAAATCGACTCCGGCACCGAGTGCTGCGGTTGTGACGACCGCCGCAACCTCTTGGTCGCCGAATGAGCGTTCGACGCTTTTGCGTTCACCGCCCGAAAGACCTGCGTGGTAAGCCGCCGCACTCGGTAACGCACCCGCGAGTTCGTGGCACCTGCGACGCGAGTTTGTGAAGACTATCGTCTGCCCGCGGTAACCTTTCGAGGACTTCTGGTTGTACTCGCGTTTGACGAGACGTTCGACGATATCCTTCTTCTCCGTCTCGTCGGCGAAGGTGAGATGTCTCTCTATTGGCACAGGACGTTCCTCGTACTCGACCGCGTTTGCGTCAAGAGCGTCTGCGAGCGCGCCGGGGTTTCCGACCGTCGCAGAAAGGTAGACGTGCTGTGCGTCGTGTGCGTCGCGCAGACGTGCTATCAGACCGTCCACCCTGTGTCCACGGTCCTCGTCCTTCAGGTTGTGAACCTCGTCTATGACGACGGTACCCACGTCGCCTAAGTCGCGTCCTGTGCGGAGCGCGTGGTCGATACCCTCGTACGTCCCGACGACGATTTCGGCGTCCGGGTCGAAACGGTTCTCGCGCGCCGAGATACGGTTCGAACCGACACGTTGGGTTACGTCGAAACGGTCGCCGTAGAGGTCTTCGAAACGGTCGTACTTCTGGTTTGCAAGCGCGACGAGAGGAACGAGGAAGAGAAGCTTTCCGCGCCCCTCGATTAAGTTGTGCAGTCCCGCAATCTCCCCGACGAGCGTCTTACCGGTTGCGGTCGCGCTTGCCACAAGAAGGTCTTCGCCGTCTAAGAGACCCGCGCGCAGACTCGTCGCCTGTACAGGTAGGAGCGAGTCGAAGGTGAGAAGATCTTTCACCTCGTCGCTGAGAGGTGTCTCGTCGAGCGGCATCGGTTCGGCGACGTTTTCGTCCATCTCGTCGAACTTTGTGAGTTCGGGGTCGAGACTTCCTTCCAAGAGACCTACGACCTTCTCGACCCGTCCGACGCGCCGAAGTAGGTCGTCGAGTCTGTTACGCGTCTCCGACGAAACGCCGCGAAACGACGCCTCGCGTCCGAGTTCTTCGAGAGCGCAGTCCACACAGATACGTTCGCCGTCGTTGAGAACCGCGTCGTTCTCTCGCAGCGAAGTAAACCTGTCGTTCAGAAGACAGAGCCTGCAGACCTCCTCGCGTCTCAGACCGACGCCGAAACCGTCGAGTAAATCCTCCATTTCGCCGAAACCGTCGCCGCTTGCCTCGTAGACGACCTCGTCCGACATACGTGCGAGTTCGACGAACTCGTCGGGCTGGCGCGTCTCCTCTTTCCCGTTTTTCCGCAGACGTAGCTTCGCAGGACGCGGACCCTTTGGGGTTTCGCGTGTCTCTAACTTAGCCGAAAAGACCGTCTCGCCGTTCCTTGAAGGTAGAATCTTGTACCCGTCCTTGTCGGGTGATACAAGAAGACGCATCTCGTGTTCGACAGAACGGCACCCGAACGTATCTTTCTTGTTATCTACGAGCCGTCCGTGAGTCTCTCGTCTGCGTTTATATCCTGATTCCCTTCTATCTCTTGAATCAGAGCGTTGAGTTCATCCTTGTTTACACCGTTCTGGCTAAGAGTCTCGTTTCCGAAACCGTCGAGATACCGTACCGTCTCTTCTATCGAGTTTTTGAGCATAATCTCCTCGCCTGTGTACTCGACAGACCTGAGATAGAACTCCGAAACGGAGATGTCGCCGGTCGCAAGATTCCTTCCGAGAGCCTGTCTTTCGAAACGCACGTTGCTGAGGCTGACGAGCATCTCATCGACATCCTCGGCTGTCTGACGTATATCCGATGTCGTGCTCATCTCCACGCTCATCCTGCTTTCGATAACGCCGCGTGTCTCCGATACGGACTCCTGTAGGCTCATAGACATCCTCTGTCCCATAGGTGACGAGTCGAGTTCGGGGCTTCTTGTCACCGTCGCAAGAGCCGACTTGTACGACGAACCCGTGTCAACGGTTATACGTAGATGGACGACACCCGAAAGCTCCGAAACACGTTCGCCGTCGAAAACCACCATCCCGTCACCGTCCGTCGTGTACTCGCCGTCCAAAGGCGTCTCCTCCGTGACGCCCGAGATAATTACATCCGCGTTCTCGACGGGTGCGTCGTCATCCGTTACCTCCACCGAGATACTTGAACCCTCCTCTGTGACGCTGATGCTGAGAGCACCCGCGGTACCGACAAGTGCGACTGACGCAAGACAGAAAGCGACGAACACGGTGAAGGCGACGGACTTCTTCGACATCTTTTCTTGCTCGTTCTACGCGTGACACAGTTAAAGTCCTTCTCATAGTTCAGGAAAGTTCATGGCTTAAGAGACGGATTACTCGGTCTGTTCAGATGATTCATTACTGTTCAAACCTCCGCACTCTGTCGGTTTTCCTCGGGTAGCCAAAACAAAAGCGTTAATATCCGAACCGGAATACGTACCAACGCATCGGTTATGAAAGCTCCGCTGGTGTAGTCCGGCCAATCATATTGCCCTCTCGAGGCAATGACCAGGGTTCAAATCCCTGGCGGAGCAGTCCCTTCTTGCGATTTTTTGGTTGCTCAACCTCGAAAAACATGAACCGTCTCAAGGCAATTAGGTGGGTTGTAGAGCAAATCGCAAGACTACGGAGGGTCAAGATAGAGCAAGAAAGACGCGCGGGCAACCGCAAACATAGCGCGGAAGTAATCAACATCTGATTGGTGTTCTCTCAGAGCGAGGCTTTAGCGAACTTCTTTAGACGCTGGATTATGTCAACCACAGTAAGGTTCAGATATAAGATGAAGGAGAATATATGACAGACAGAATAAGTTAATGAGGAACAGCTATCGCCTCGTGGTCTCGCTGTTGGTTTTGATGGTAGCCATCTCGGGATGTGTTGGTCCGAACACTACCGGAGGTATAGAGGAAGTCGATACTCCAGAGGGTCAGCCTTCGACCGAGCCAACCGACACCGACAGCCGTACGTCCTCGCCTTCTACCTCTTCGACCGACGGTACCGGTGTAGTTGTGACATCCGTGGTTGATGGGGACACGTTTGACGTGAGGTTCTCGGACGGAGCCACCGATACTGTCCGCCTTGTGGGTGTTGACACACCGGAGGTATACAGCGAAGTCTCACCAGCGGAGTTCGGGGGAGCTAATGAGGCTTGTCTTGACAACTGGGCGGACAGGTCTTCTTCTTTCGTTGAGAGGAGGGTTGAAGGACAGAACGTCCGTCTGGAGTACGACGAAAACGAAGGGCGGAGAGGCTACTACGACAGACTGCTTGCCTACACGTACATAGACGAAGTTAACCTGAACTATCAGCTTGTGAGACAGGGATACGGACGTGTCTACACCGAAAGCGACTTTATTATGAAACAGAGGTTCTTGGAAGCCGAACGGGAAGCGCGTGACCAGAACCGTGGTCTCTGGGGCTGTGAAAGCACGGAGTCTAGCTCAGACGACAGCGGTGAGAATGACCGGAGCTATGTGCAGGAGGGAGAGGACATGGACTGTGCTGACTTCGAGACCCAAGAGGAGGCACAGGAGTTCCACGAGTCCCACTCTGGGCATGGGTTAGACGGCGACGGTGACGGTATCGCTTGTGAGAGTCTTCCGTAGTCTAAAATCCCATAAGCAGTCTGTTTCTAGTAGCAGAAATGTTGTGTAGCAAATATCTTAGCCGTGTTCCCATTATCCTCTACGTAAACTCCAACTCCACCCATCTCCCACCTTGAGTTTAACATATTCCTGTTATGACCAGAAGATGCCTTCCAAGACTCCATAAGGAAATCAATAACTTCCTGCTGGTTATCAAACATAACGACTCCCTGACTAGGAGCACGATACTTCCGGTTGACCCACACCTGGTGTATATTCTCTCCTGTAGCGTCACAACCAGATACAGCAGGGACAACCCGTTGTTTTGCAGCCAGTCCCTCAGGGTTCGTATGTGAGTAAAAATTTCTTTGTCCCATATCACGACTATAACTCCTAGCAGTATCTTTGAGGGCAGGAGACATTTCAAGCTCACCTACTCCTTGCTGTCTCCGATATTCATTCAGTCTACGTTCGACACCCTCCTCTATCTCTGCGGCATTATATGAGTGTCCTGCTACCGTCTTGCTGTCCGTACTGAGGTCTACGTTCTGGTTGTCAACTCCCGGTTCTTCGTTAGAGGGAGGACTCTCAGGGGTAACCTCCGGCTCTCCACCGTCGGAGGAAACTGTAGTCGTGTCTCCAATCTGGATATCTTCAGATAGATGAACAGCACCAAACAGAACGGCTACTACTATCGATACACCCAGACCAATTTTGAACAGCAGCTTAGACAGTAAGAGCGCAGTCAGGGTGAGATACTTCAACTCCCTGTATACCCTTTTGGGTAGCCGAACCAATATTCCCAGTATACCCATTCTCTTGATTTGCTGTGTACGTTCTTCGTATACAACAATCTTTTTGATGACGATGTTTGCCAATCATACGTTTTCTGCTTGATGCTTTCTTGATACGGTCACTGTGATATAGATGCTGTACGGCGTCTCCTTTCCTCTTCTACTTACCACCACAGTCAGTGCAGAGTCTCCCCAGACCTCACCGCACCCAGAAACGCTATTACAGCGGCTGCGACGCCGATACCGACGGTGACTTCGAACGGGAAATCCGCTAGATTCACGTACATGACACCAAGTGCCAGTATGATACCGTACCCAAACCCCGCGAAACCTGCGAGTGCCCACCGAACCGGTTCGTCGGCATCGTCATGACGGAGTAGAACGAAGACGAAGACCGCTATCCCAGCCACCGTATGTTCGAACTCGCTGGGGGTACGGAGACGTGAACCCCGAACTCATCCCGGTACTTATTGTCGCGTCCCTCATGATATAGGCGGGCGGTGCGGAGGTCGAAACCGCCGAGGTGGTGATGCAGGGCAGCCACGAAATGACGGAACACAGAGGCGCGCTCATAGTCGGGGACGCGACGGTAACAGTTCCGCCCGACGCGGAGATTTCAGATCCCGTCTACGTTATCGGAGGGGAACTCCGAGTTCGGGGAACTGTCACGGGAGACGTGACACAGCTTTCGGGGTCGCTCGTCGCCGATGAAGGCGCGTCTATCGGTGGGCAGCTACAGCATATCGGGGGTACAGAAGAGATAGCCGACGGTGCGGTTGTCGCCGAAAGGGCGACTGTCGATTTCGCCCCCACCGAACCCGGTCCTGTCGCGAAGTACGCACCTGTCGTTCTGACCACGCTGGTGCTCGCTCTCGCGGGGTCGTGGCTCTCACGGAGGCGTCCAAAGCTTCTAGAAAACGTCGGTACCGCGGCGAGTGAGTACAGTCTGGTCAGTCTTACCGTCGGGGGTTTACTCTCCGTGACCTTCCTGTCGGTGTTCGTCTTCATGGCTTTCAAACTCGTACTCATACCTGTGAGCCTTCTCGGTCTCTTTGTCGGAGCAGTTACCATCGCCTACGGTGTCGTTTCTCTGGGCTATCTCGTCGGTAGCCGTCTCGGTACGCCGCGTACGGGTCTTGCGACAGCAGTCGGTGTCGTTGCTGTCGTGGCTCTGTTACAGGTTCTCGGTGCGGTTACTTTCGTCGGAGATATCGTCGCCGCCGCTATCCTCGTGACAGGTCTGGGTGCGGTTGTACTGACTTACTTCGGGCTACAGAGGTTCGAACCCGCGCTTCCCGGGTACGAATGATGGCGGTGTCAGAGAGACGCGTTTGCTCGTCTCTCGAAAACCTCAGTTACCGGAAGGACTCCGTGGTTGACGGGAGCCACAGAAAGGGTTATTATGTAAAAAATCGTAGTACTACAGACAAAACTATGAAAAAGAACGTCGGCGGAACCGAAAGAACGGTACGCATCGCTGTCGGACTCGTGCTGTTAGCGGCGTCGATAGGTGTCGGGCTGTTCGCCGGGATGGAAACCACGACGAAAGGCATCGCCATGGCGGTGCTTCTGGTGCTATCCGCCATACCTCTTGCGAGCGCGGGTGCGCAGAAATGCCCGATAAACAACGCACTCAACAGGGACACGTACAAAGGTTCAGAGGAATGAGGTAGTACAGATCGGAGAAATCTGTCGTCTTGGACTGTACGTCAACAAAGACGTGTTTGTGAGGACGGTATCGCTCTGAACTTTCTCGAACGCGTCGGTACAGGGAACCGAAAACTTTATTATTTTTAGGTTAGCCTAAAAGTACGAGGAGAGCTAACCCGATGACCTCCAAAAATCTATCCGAAACCGAGGCTCACAAAGCACTTCAGACGGTCAACGAGGAAAAAAAGATAACGTCAAAAAAACTCACCGAGATAGACCGTTTCTGTCGGAAGGTACACAGGATGGACACCGCTGACGGTAGCCTAACTGACGGAGATCAAAGGAGTCCGGATGGCGGTGTCCGTGCGGTAGCTTCCACCAGACAAAATCTAGCGTATATCTGTGGAGACGTTATAGAGGCTTTCGACGACACCCTGAACAGATGTGAGGAAAGCACAAGCATGGAGAGAACGATAACGGGCGAACTCGGGAAGGATGTCGCTGCTTTACTCCTGCAGAATGATAAGGCGAACCTGACTTCCGAACTGAAAAGAGCAGTCCTATCTTCGGTGGACGAAAGAAAGTCGCAGCTCCGCGTGCTGGAGAAAGCCCTCGAAACCGAGGAAGAGTCGGTAAGGTCAACTATCGAACTAGTTGAGTCGGTCAACGACAGTATAGTTGCCGAGGAGACCCTGATCAGTCTGGACTTTGACGAACTCAGACAGAGACACGGAAACCTGATATGCCTGAAAAATGGCTGTGAGAGCCGGATTCAGGATAGACAGCAGACCTTATCCGAGACGACAAAGGAAGCATCCACAGCTGGATTGAGACATATGTCGCTAGTTGAGTGCCTGTACGAAGGTTCTTCACCTGACCATCCGGTTCTTTCTACTCTGACCGAGGCTGTGCGCGTCTGCGAAAGAAAAGAACAGGAGGCACGTAAATACATATGCAGGGTTGTGTGACGTGGTTCTCTCGGCGAACCCTTCCCGCGCTATCCGGAAGATCGACGGTTCGGGACAGAGCACGACCAGAGGGTTCGATGTCTTCGGTGGCTGAGGGATAGAATCTATGGGACCCCGTTCTAAACGTGGTCGGATGTGGGCTTGGGTATATCTGAACGTATTCGAAGACGAAAAGGACACAGAGGACGAAGAGTAGACGTTTGATTAACTTGAAGTCATCTTTTGGTGTTTTTATGTAATATCCAACCCAGCGAATACGCGTGATTCGTCACTGTGAACTACCACTCTTTACCCAAATCAGTCTCCTGTCTCCGAGATGTTTCGAAACTACCTCATTCTCTTCCTCAAGCTTGAGTACCCATTCCTCGGCTTTCTCTTCGGAACAGTCGAGATGGTTCGCTATCTGTTTCGTCCGCGTAAGGTTTTCCAGCTCGTCAAGCGCGCCGAGAAGGTCCCCGCGTGTGAACCCATCTTCCTGATTTCCGTCTTGCATCTGTAACTGCAGAGTGAACTATCTCTATTATTTTTAACGGTGGTCTTATAACATTCATTACATATCCGTCCGTACACCGACGACACAGACGACCCGAAAGAAACCGAGACACATTCAGAGTCTCGCTTTTGTGCCGTCATACCATGCCTCCGTCTGACTGAGATTTAATACCGGGGGTGGCAAACCTCGGAAACGAGAGACCGGTGAAAATCTAGATGGTGCAGTTAATAGTCACGTTCGAAGAGGAGAACGCCGAGTACGCGAAGGTCAAAGCAGGCAACGGTAATGAGTTCAGCGACAAAAGCGAGGTGGTAAACGAAGCGGTGAGTCGTATGAGACAGTCCGACGAGGGCTATGTAGCGGATGACCGGGAGGGTGTAGACTCAGTATCTTCTACTATCGAGGAACTTCACAAGAGAATCCGAAGGAACGACGAACGTATTACGGATTTAGAAGACCGTCTAAACGAGAGCGAGTGAGTAGACTGATGCAGTCAAGTCTTACTTTTCCGCGCCGATGCCTCAACTGCGTGGGTAACGGTAACAGTTAACAATGTATGTGGTGTAGGGACTGACGCAATGCCCACTGATTCAGATACCGTGCGTAAAGGATACGTAATTTTCCAAGGAAAGCTTGAGGACTGGGAAAAGTACCTGAACGAGTACACTCCGCGAGCGGTGGAAACTATTGAGGACCACGGCGGAAAGGTAATAATCGCCGACGACGACCCCGATGTCATAGAAGGGGAATGGGATCGACACATGACCGTCGTCATAGAGTTTCCATCGTTAGAAGACGCCCGGGCGTGGTATAACGACCCGGAGTACGAAAAGGTCAAACCGATTCGGCACGAGGCGAGCGAGTACGCGAACGCGGTAATCTGTCCGGAGTTCTCACCGGGGGATCTCAGAGGTTGACGGCTCCAACCATTCTTGTCCTATGTCGTGTCTTCTGATTCTACGACACAACGGTTCACGAACCGACTCACTCCGAAGACGCCCCGTCCGTTTTTACAGACTCGCGTATATCCCCGACCAAGTCGTACTCGGGCGAAACGGAACCGAGTACGAAAAGCGAGTAGTACCGGAGGTAGGTCTGTACTGGCACCTGAACGAAAGTGACGACGGCTACCACGAGGGTCAGCACGAAAATTACCGCGACGACGGCGACGAGTACGAAAGAGAGTATAGACGCACCGAGTACCTGACCGACTAGGAAGCCGACGAGTGCGACTATCCCGAACGGTATGCCTAACAGGAGAACTAGGGTGAGCACGCCGACTCCGACGACGAAGGTGGAAAGAATCCCAAGTAAGAAACGCACGATAGCGTAGATACCGTACTGTTTCCATTCGGCGCGGAGTTCGGAGGAAAAAACACGCCATCCGTCAACGATACCGATGTCTTCGGAAAGCATCACGGGAACGACGAAATCGACCGTGAATCTCATAACTAACCATAGGGCGATAGCGAAAAGGATGAATGCGGGCGACATAAGAACCAGAATTATCAGAAAGACACCGCCTGTGAAAACGGTAAATACGATTAACAGCGCGACCGTCGCGGCGACCACGAGTCCCACGATGAGTCGGAACGCGAAAAGCGAAAGACCTCTGCCGAGAGACTCGCCGAAGAATCCGCGGACACGCACCTCTTGACGCGACGTTATCTCAACGAAGACGAACTCCATGACGGAAGAGACGTACGCAACAACGGCTGCGAGGACGAGTACCGTTCCGACGACTGCGAGAGCGACCGCGAGTTCGAGACCGCCGGGTGGTGTCATAGGTACACCACCTGCTGTCACACCTGCGACACCGAAAGCGTTCTGTGCGGAAACACCTGTGGAAACCGAACCCGACGCACCGAACGGTCCGATGTTGACAGCCGGGACGGTGCTCGAACCCGAAACAAAAAAGACCGCGACCGCCAGAACGAGCCACCGTCGCAGACTGAAAGGCAGAAGGAGTCGCCGTGTCGCCACTAAGGCATCTTCAACCCCTTCGACAGCGTGCCACGTCATACGTTCCCGTCACCGTCCGAAACGTTCGTGTATATACCGGTTATCGCTCTTTGTTTCGTCGTCGGATTCGCTCACACCTCTCGTCTCCGCGATTACGATGGCTGATTCGAACGAACCGCCGAAAGCAAAGCCGATGAGGTAAGGTGTCTGCTGTACCATAGAATCGCTCACAGTTCCTATCATAAAGAGACCGAGCGCGCCGATGATGAAGATTCCTATCGGTGCCGCTCTCTGTGTCACCTGTGAGTAGTCCTCGGTACCTACCTTGGTTCCACGTACAACCGCCGCGGCTAAAAGACCGAAGGCGGCTGCGGATGTGCCGTAGACCTCCAGACCGAACGACATACCGCCGAGCATGACAGCGAAGACGTGTGAAATCACAACAACGCCGAGTACCTCCTTGTTGCTCGTCATGTACGTCAGGAAAACACCTGCGGGTACGAAGAAGTACATACTCGTGATGTACTCCGACGGTGTGTCATGCAGGAAAAGGCTGATGCCGTAATGCACGGGATTGACGAGTGCTAACTCGTTGATGTAGTCCGTTGTGAGACCTGTCTCGAAGACTATCCATCCGCTAAGACCCGCCACCAACGCAACTGTTATGGGTAGGTACCCTGATACCCTCCACAGCTTCAGTATTATCTTGTTTATCATGAAGCCACTCCCTGTCTTAGTCCGGATATCTTTTTTCGGGTATAATAAATATTCTGGTAAATGACAAAGGTCAGATAACCAATTCGGGTTGAGATACGGAAACAATCCGTCGCTCAACCCTCTCGGTCTGCCCGTTTGTCCAAGGAAACCACCGGCTTGCCGTCTACATAAACGAGAGAAATCTATAAAAAGATATTTATGCGAAATGTTGACACATTATCAGAAAGTAAAGATGGAAGACAAAGGAAAAACGGGTCTGACGGAGCGGTTTCGGCTGACCGGGGACATAGACTTACTGAGAACAGTTCTGACGGCGGTTCTCGTCGTCGTCTACTTCGAATCGTTCCTGTGGACGACGACACGTGTCTTTTTCCTCAACTTCACGACGGCAGGACCCAACGCAACAGCCGTCTTCTTCATCCTTCTTGTGACAGGATGGAGTCTCGCCCTCGTCGGATACATAGGCGTCGGAAGGAAGACGGTCTACGTCGGCGCGGTTGTCGTACTCGTCGGCGGCTTCGTCGTCAGCCTCTCCGCCTCTCCTGTCGTTGCTGCACTCGGTGGTATCGCCGTCCTTACCGCTGTAACGCCGGTTCTTGTCGGACTTCTTGACGACCTGGGCGGAACGGTAGCAGTAGGATTCGGCATCGGTGTGGTTCTTTCTGCCGGTCTCCGCGGTTTCTTAGACACGGCTTCGCCCTATGCGACGACTACCGGCACCGTCTTTCTTTCGGGATTCGTCGTCTTAGGGGTCGTTCTCACCTTGTTTCTCGCATTCAGCGACGACCTTTCAGAAACCGACCTCCGCAGTCTTACCGTCTCGCCCGCGCCTCTCGGTGCCCTTCTGGTCGTCTCGGCTTCGTTTTTCGCGTACCCCCACGTCGTCGCAAGATGGGAACTTCGCACGTACGGTTTCTCGGTAGTCGCACTCGTCGTTGGTGTCTTGGTGGGTCTCGGATTCGTCGGTCTGAGGAAGAAGCCGTCGCCAGCCGAAACTGCGGTCTGGGGCGTCGTCTTTCTTACGGGTGTCGGTGCTTTTCTGTACGTCTCGCATCCCCTCACGACTGCGGCTTACGGCGTTGCGTGGGCTTGTGCCGTCGTTCTCCTCTCGGCGGGTTCGAGACGTGTCGAAGGTGTCGGCACGGGCGCGCTTCCGCTTACCGTCTTCCAGTTCGTCGCAGTTCTCGCCCTCTTCGGCGTCGTGAGCGCGACAAACTGGCCCTTTATGCCTTCGCCGCTTGACGGTGCGCGCGGACTTGCTACGGAGGCGGTCTTCGCCCTGCACGCCGTCTTTCCTGTCTCAGTCGGCTACGTCGTCTTGAGATACGCCCAGAGCGAAACGGGGACGGAAGAAACATCGGCTTCGCGCCGTGCCCTTTTAGGTTCTGTCGGAGTTTCTCTCCTTCCGCTCGGCAGTCTCGTCTCGGCGAACGACGAACGCGGCGAGGAGCCTTCGACCGACGGCGAAACCGAACCCATACGTGTCATGGCTTACAACCTGCATCTGTTTCTTGAAGGCGGCGACTCCGGTCAGTACAACCTACAAGAGGCGCGCGAAGTAATCGAGGAAGACGACCCCGATGTTATAGGAGTCTTGGAGTCGGACGGATGTCGAGCCACCTCCGGAAACGTTGACGGTATCAGATGGCTCGGTGAAAAGCTCGGATACTACACAGAGTTCGGCGCGCCGACGAGCACGAGAACCCCCGGCGTGAGCATACTCTCGCGTTGGCCTATAGAGAACGTCGAGTACGTCGAACTCCCGATAAGCCGGTCGCCGACGCGTGTCGTCACCTTGGCGACGGTACGCACGCCGAACGGTCCTATACGTGTCGCGGCGACACATTTCATGACAGGGAAACCCGGCGACGTACGCGATGAACAGGCGGAAGCACTCGTCGATATTCTCGAAGACGAAGACGACGCAGTGATACTCGGAGACTTCAACGTCGTGCCCGACCGCGAGGAACCCGCCTACCGCGTCCTCGACGACGCATTCGACGACGCTTGGGTGGTCGCCGAAGAGACGGTCGGCGGATCTAATACATGGAGCGCGTCGGACCCTGTTCGGCGTATCGACTACGTCTTCCTTAAAGGCGACTGGGACGTACACGAGGCTGAGGTACCCGGCAACCCCCGTGTCTCAGACCATCTCGCCGTCTCGGCGGAGATAGAGCCGACTGAAGGCGACGGCTGATGCGACGGTGCCACGCATGTAGAAACCCACGCAGAACCAGAAACGGTAAAGTACCTATGTAGTATTGTTAACCTATGTCAGACGAAGCGGTACTGTTCGACATAACAGACGGTGTAGCAACGCTTACGCTAAACAGACCTTCGGCACGTAACGCGATTACGGACGAGATAGCCGACGGCGTAATGGACGCCTTAGACGAAATCGAGGAACTCGAAGAGGACGACGAAACGAAGGTGCGTTGTGTTGTTATACAGGGCACCGAAGGCTCGTTCTGCGCTGGCGGCGACGTGAACGCTATGATGGAAGGTCTTTCGGGTATGGCGGAGCCGTACCAGAAGGCAGGCTACGTTGTACAGAAGACGAGCAGAATGATGGAACGCGTCGCCGACTTCTACCTTCCGACGGTTGCGAAGATAGACGGAACGGCGTTCGGTGCGGGTGCGAACCTAGCAATCGCGTGCGACATACAGCTTGCGAGTGAGGAAGCGGAGATAGGATTCGGCTTCAATCAGGTCGGCTTGGGTGTCGATACGGGCACTTCTTACCTCCTACCGCGTGTCGTCGGAATCAACAAGGCGAAGGAACTCGTCTTCACGGGCAAGCTACTTGACGCCGAGGAGGCTGAGGATATAGGGCTTTTCAACCACGTCTACGCCTCCGACGAGTTCGACGACGAGGCTGACGACTTCATCGAGCAACTTGCGACAGGTCCGACCGTCGCACTTATAGCGTCGAAACACGGTCTGAACCAGTCCTTCGAACAGAGCCTGCATCAGGCGATGGTCAACGAGGCGAACGCCCAGATTGCTGCTTTCGAGAGCGAAGACCACCAGGAAGGTGCGCGTGCTTTCATGGAACAGCGCAGACCCGAGTTCGAAGGCGAGTAATCCCGCGCGGTGCAGTACGGCGCAAAGAATATCCGTTTACGGTTCGAGTTAAACCGGTATGACAGCTAAAAAGGTACTCAGCCTACTTCTACTCTTGTGTGTCGTTTTTGTCGTCGCATCGGGTGCGGTCGCAGCACAGGAACAACAGGAAACGGTCTCCGTCTCCGGTCCCGAAGACCTCGACTCCGTACGTGACGACCTTGACGGCGACTACGTCCTCACGAACGATATAAACATATCCGAGGAGGGAAGATTCGACCCTATCGGCAGCCGGAACGGAGAGTCCTTTACAGGTAGCTTCGACGGCAACGGGCACGTTATCACGGGACTGACCGTCATGAACCCGAGCGCAGATGGCGTCGGTCTTTTCGGTGCTGTCGGTGACGACGGCGTCATCACAGACCTCGGTCTCGAAGGTATCGAGGTAGAAGGCGGCGACAGCGTCGGCGGTATCGTCGGCTTCAACGAAGGAAACGTGACACGTTCGTACGTCGAAGGCACCGTTTCGGGTAGGGACGACTACGTCGGCGGCGTCGTCGGCTGGAACCGCGGAGGACTCGTGTCTCGTTCATACTCGAAGGCGAGCGTCAGCGGAAGCCTGCAGGTCGGAGGTGTCGTAGGACGAAACGACGGCGGCGGAACCATGGAGCAGACTTACGCAGCAGGCAGCGTGTCGGCGACTGCGGTCGCGGGCGGACTCGTCGGAATGCTCGGCTCCGAGAACCAGCTTGCGGGCAGGGAGACCGTCCTGCGTAACTCCTACTGGGACACGGAAGCGACGGGACAGAGCGAAGCCTACGGGAACATGAGGATGGGCGACGGAGACGTGACCGTCGAAAACGCCGAAGGTCTGACGACGAGCCAGATGCAGGGTGACACTGCAGGGAGCGAAATGTCGGCGTTCGACTTCGGGGGAACATGGGACACGACCGATGACTACCCCGCCCTTAGCTGGCAGACGGGTGTTTTGCCCGGCAACGAGACACCGCTGCCCGGCTTCGGTGTTTTCGCGGGCGTTTTCGCGCTCCTCGTAGCCCTGCTTTTGCGCGCAGAACCGTCGCGTACCGACAACTCTTAAACCGGTCGGTCGTGTGTACCTATTACAGGGATGACAGATATCAGATCTGAGGATTTACGTGGTGCAGACCTTGGCGACACAGAACTTGCAGAAGCCGACCTGAGCGAGCGCGACCTCTCCGATGCCAACCTCATAGGAGCAGATCTTTCGGGCGCGAACCTCCGGAACGCGGCTCTTACAGAAGCAAGCCTCGGTCACGCAAACCTTAGCGGAACGGATCTTTCGGGCGCGAACCTCACGGGTGCCAGCCTTATATTCGCAGACCTTTCGAAAGCCGACCTTTCAGGTGCGGATCTTTCGGGTGTGAGTCTGACCTTCGCCAACCTTTCGGAGGCAGACCTTTCGGAAGCCGATCTTTCGGGAGCGACCGCCGTCTTCGCACGCCTCAGCCGTGCCGACCTTTCGGGTGCGAACCTCACGGACGCAGACCTGCGTTCCGCAGACATCAGCGACACCGACCTGAGCGGCGCGAAGCTCTCGGGAGCCGACTTCAGTTATGCGGTTCTGAGCGGTGCCGACCTTACGGACACAGACCTTTCCGAAGCGACTGTGCCTGAGAGATACCTTCCGGGATGAGAATCCACCGAGTTTCCGTAGCTAAACGAGGTCGGTGCCGAAGGCGCGTTCTGCGTTCTCGTGCAGAAACAGTCCCTCTGTCTCCTCGTCTAAGTCAAGAGCGTCGATACCGTCGAGGCAGGCACCGGGCTGTATCATCGGGTAGTTTGTACCGAAGATGACCTTTTCGCTTCCGTGTCCTTTCATGAACTCGATGAGTTCTTCCGGGTACCTCTTGGGCTTGTACGCAGACGTATCTATGTAAACGTCCTCGTACTTCGTCGCCAACGCAATCATCTCTTCCGTCCATGGATGTCCGATATGCCCTGCGACGACGGTCAGGTCGGGAAACTCGCGCAAAACGTTGTCGAGGTACGGTATCGGTCGTCCCGTCTCCGATGGCTTGAGCGGTCCTGTGTGACCGACCTGTAGGCAGAAAGGCACGTCCTGTTCGACACATTCGGCATAGACGGGGTAGTAACGGCGGTCGTCTGGCGGTAGCTCCCAGAGCCAAGGTATAGTGCGTATGCCGACGAAGCCGTGGTCGTTGACACACCGCCGTACCGTCCTTACGGCTTCCATAGGCTCATCGAGCGGCACAGAACCGACACCGACGAAAAGGTCGGGATGCTTTTCGACGACATCCGCGACGTGGTCGTTGCTCAGCATCTCACCGTCGGGACCCCACCAAGCCGAGACGACTGCGGTATCGACGCCCGCCGACTCGTACGCCTGTACCGTCCAGTCGAGGGGCAGTTCGAGCGATATGTCGTCGTCCTGCCACCGCATGAGCGGCTCGAATATCTCGTTTTCGAGGAAGTCGTCGTCGGGCTGTTGCATCCAAGCGTCTATGACCGGAACGCCGTCGTATGCCATGTCCCGTCTACAGCGTCGTGTTTAAAACAGTTTGCGTGTAGGTACCGAAACTTACCGTCATACAATAATATATATGTTTGGAGAAGCACGTGAAGGTATATTGCCAAGAGAAACTACACGCCGCCGTGTGCTCGCAGGTGTTCTTGCTGCAGGCACGGGCGGTCTGGCTCTTACGTCGGCTAACGAGCTTCTGGAGCAGTTCGGTCCTATATCGGGAAGTCTTTGGGATTCTGCCGGACGTGAGCTACCCGAATCGGTCGAAAGTCCGCACGGAGATGCCGATTTACGTCTGGACGAGTACGCCGTCCCTCATGTGGAGGCGGACGACGAGGAGGCGGCTTACTTTGCGGTCGGATACGTCCACGGCTTCCACCGTCTCTTCCAGATGGATCTCCAGAGACGCCTCATGAGTGGACGCCTTTCGGAGGTCGTCGGCAATGCGACGGTAGAAAGCGACGAGTTCAACGTCTCTATGGACTTCGTCGGTGCGGCGGAGGCTACCTGGAGTATGGTTGAGGAGACGGAGGCTGCACCGCTTATCGAGGCTTACGTTGACGGTGTCAACTCGGCAATCGAGAACGAACCGCTTCCCTTGGAGTTCGAACTTATCGGGTACGAACCTAACGAATGGACACCCGTCGATTCGATGCTTATGGCGAAACAGATATCGTGGAATCTGACGGGTAGCTTCGTCGAGTTGCGACGCGCGCTCGTTGCCGACCGTCTCGGTGAGGAGGCAGCGGAGATACTTTTCCCCGAAAGGCTCGACCACGACTCGCCGATACTCAGGGACGAACTCGACGCAGATAGCTTAGAGGAAGCAGGTCTTTCCGAGACAGGAGAAGGCGAATCGGACTCTTCACCGACGGAGACGACGGCAGGGGACGACCGTGTGGTTGACGAGGAACTAACGACCTGGCTTTCGGGCTTCGAGACGCCGCCGGGTTTCGGCTCTAACAGCTGGGTCGTTTCGGGTGAGCACACGGAGACTGGGAATCCGCTACTCGCGTACGACCCACATCTGTCGCTAATGGCACCGCCAGTCTGGTACGAACAACACGTCGATACGCCCGAAACATCGATACGTGGCGCGACGTTTCCGGGTGTTCCTTTCGTAATCGCAGGCACGAACGGTCACGGAACGTGGTCTTTCACAAACGTCGGTGCGGACGTTCTCGACGTTTACACTTACGAGACGGACGAAGAGGGAGAGAGATACAGGTACGAAGGCGAATGGCGCGACTTCGAGACGGAGGAACGTGAGATAGCCGTAAGCGGAGGCGAGAACAGGAACGTGACGGTGCGCAAGACTGTACACGGTCCCGTTATCGAACGTGAGGAACAGACAGTCGGTGTCTCTTGGGTCGGTCACACGGCGACACGTACGACTCTCGCAACCTACGAGCTAGGAAGGAGCGGTTCGCTAGAAGACGCAGTGGAGGCGACACGTAAGTTCGACCTGCCTACACAGAACTTAGTCTACGCAAACGCAGACGGCAGGACGATGTACTACGCGACGGGTAGGCTACCGATACGCCGTATCGACGGGGGGGTTGTAACAGGCGCACGTATCTTCGACGGCTCCGCGGGTGAGGGCGAATGGGAAGGGTTCACACCTTTCGGCGAGTCGTCTTGGGAGGGCTTCGTTCCTTTCGAGGAAAAGCCCCACGCTATCGACCCAGACGTTGTTGGAACGGCGAACCAGCGTGTCGTAAACGACCCGGAGCACTACATAGCGGCGTATCCGTACGCTATGCCATACCGTGGTATGCGTATCTACGACCGTCTCGACGAACGTGTCGCGTCGGACGAGCCTGTTGACGCGGAGTTCCACAGGGAGTTACAGAACGACACCTACGACGGACGTGCGGAGCAACTCGTCCCCGAACTCGTCGATGTCGTTGGTGACGCCGACGTTTCGGGTGCTGTCGAAGACGCAGCCGAGACGCTCGAAGGCTGGGACTACCGTATGGAACGCGGTTCGCGCGGTGCACTCGTCTTTTCCATCTGGATGGACAGCTTTGTCGAAGAAACCGTCGAACCACAGATGTCCGACGCCGACCTTGGCGAGGAGTATTATCCGAACGACTGGATAGTTGCTAACCTTCCGTCCGACAGCCTGTTTTACGAAGAAACGTCGCGTGAGGAGGCGATGGTCAACGCGCTCGAAACC
>Ga0207714_1000926_pt1 | contig 19690 bp, 14 predicted proteins | sample PonA232FremontCA_2_FD_187270 | JGI IMG/M metagenome (GOLD analysis project Ga0207714, IMG submission 187270) | Marine sediment microbial community from Fremont, CA, USA - Pond A23 Sediment 2 (SPAdes) | ecosystem: Environmental > Aquatic > Marine > Unclassified | place: USA: Fremont, California...
ATCCAGTTCGGACGCGTCCAGCGGATCGCCGCGAAGAACCACGACCTGTCGCTCGAGCTGTCCGACGACGCGAAGGACTGGCTTGCCGACCGGGGCTACGACCCGGCCTTCGGCGCCCGCCCGCTGAAGCGCGTGATGAAGCGGCACGTGTCGAACGGCCTCTCGCAGGCGCTGCTCGACGGCACGATCACGGACGGCAACACCGTCCGCATCGCGCGGGCCGACGACGGGGAGGGCCTCACGTTCGAGGCCGTGGCACCGGCGGGGGCTGAGCAGGCCGCCGACGCCGCCGCGACCGGCGGGGACGGGGCCGCGGCCGTTGACGCCTAACCCACGAGGCCTGGAATGCAAGGGGCGGAACAGCGGCGCCGTCGTCGTCCGGGGGACCGGAGGGCGGCGGCGCTTTTTTTGGACCGGCCCTGCGCCGCGGACTTCATTCAGAAGCGAGTCCTACGGTGCCGAGACGGACGGCGCCCCGTCGCCACGGGCCGGGGACGCCGTGGGGGCCTGTTGGTCCTCGCCCTCGAGAACGAATTGGTCGGTCGTGTCGACGAGCCGTCCGGACAGGTCGCTCAGGTCGGCGGCGGACTGGGCGATCTCCGTCACGTCCCGGGCGGTCTGCGAGGTGACCGTCGAGATCTCCTTGATGTTTTGGGAGACCCGCTCACTCGTGGCGGATTGCTGCTCGGTGGCGGCGGCGATGTCGTCGATGTCGCCGGCCACGGCCTGAATGTCCTCGATCATCTCGTCGAGCGCGGCGCCGGCCTCGTTGGCCAGCTCAATGCCCTGTCGGGCCTCCTCCGTGCCGTCGTCCATGGCGGCCACGGCCTGCTTGGCCTCCCGCTGGACGGACGTGATCATCTGTTCGATGCGCTCGGTGGCCTCGGCCGTCCGCTCCGCGAGGCTCTGCACCTCCTCGGCCACCACGGCAAAGCCGGCCCCGTGCTCGCCGGCCCGGGCGGCCTCGATGGCGGCGTTGAGGGCGAGCAGGTTCGTCTGGTCCGCGATGTCGTCGATCGTCGCCACGATCTCCCCAATTGCCTCGCTGGACGTGCCCAGCTGGTTGATCGTCTCGGCGGAGTGTTCGACGACCTCGCCGACCTGCTCCATCTTCTCGATGGCCCGGTACACGATGTCGCCGTTCTCCTGGGCCGCCGCCCGGGCGGCCTCGGCGCGCTGGGAGGTGCGGTCGACGGTCTCGGCGTTCTCGCCGATGGTGCGGGACATCTCCTCCATCGCCGCGGCGACATCCTCGAGCTGGGTCGACTGCTCTTCGGCCCCGGCCGACATGTCGTCCGCCGTGTTGGACAGCTGGGTGGACGTGGCGGAGAGCTCCTGGGTCGCCCCGGCGATGCGCCCGATGAGCGCCCGGAGGCTGTCGACCGTCTCGTCGAGCCGACTCCACACGCGGGCCAGGTCCTCGTCGTCGCTGTCCTGGGGGACCTCGACCGACAGGTCGCCCGCGGCCAGTCGGCCCAGCACGTCCGCCAGCGCCCTCGTCTCGCGGCGGAGCGTCTGTCGAATGCGCTCGTTGCGCCGCCGCGACTGCCGCTCGTTGATGAGGACGGCCGCCGCCTCCGCGGCCGCCTCGACGAACTGCTCGTCGGCCGCGTCGAAGGTCGTGACCTCCGCCTTGTCCGACAGGTAGAGGTTGCCGAGCGCCTGGTCCTGATACGTGATGGGCGCCGCCAGCAGCGACTGCATGGGCGGGTGCCCGTCGGGAAAGCCGACCGATTCGCTGTGGGTGGTCATGTCGTCGAGCCGCAGCGTGACCTGTTGCTCGGGAATGTATCCGAGCAGGCCCTCTCCTTCCGGGGGATGGTCGATGGCCGCCTCCTGCTCGTCGGTCAGGCCGAGCGTGAAGAACTCCACGATCTCGCCGTCCTCATCGAAGATGCTGAGGGCCGCGTACTGGGCCTGTGTCACGTCGCGCACCTCCTTCAAAAACGTGCGGAAGGCCGCGTGCACCTCCTCTTCGGTGCTCGTGCGCATCATCATCTGCCCAAGGGCGTCCATGTGCGCCCCTCTCCGCTCTATCTCGTCGACTAGGGTACTGAGACGGGCCGGAATGTCGCCGAAAAAATCACTCGGCCGGGACGACGGTGACGCATCTCGATCGCCCGCCTCATGGGCCTCCACGGTGTGCCGGACGCGATGGATGGACCGGCCCACCCGCCACGCCACGTGGCTCGCAATTCCGGCCGCGAGCAGTCCACACGTGCCAAGAACGAATGCGCTGATCCAGACCGATGACAGTGCGAAGGCCCCTGCGACCCCGGCGCTGGCCGACAGTGTGGCCGCCCCGAAGGCAACAAAGATGCGTCGGGCGGGAGACGACGTTGGGCCGTCGGCGGACGGCTGCGGGGAGGACGCTGGCGCGGACCGTTCGGCCTTGGGGGTGTCGTCGGCGAACGAACACATAAGAAAAACACCTTTGTTACAAAAATCAGGCATGAGTAGAGTTATCGTCGGGCAGCAGACGCGTATTAAACGCGTGCGGAGCACTATAACGGCATCGTTCATAAAGGATGTATTAAAGGGGCGCGGCCAGCCCCCTCCGTGTCGTGGGACCCCACAGGGCCGACGGGCGCTGGGAGACGGCCCCTCGTCCACGCGAATGGCGGGAAGCGCGCCGGGGCCGTCTCCGACGCTGAGGCCCCCAAGGTGAAGAGTGTCTGAAGCAGGGGCGGGCGACGTTAGGGTTGCGGGTATAGGCGTGTCTTTGAGGCGCACTTCGAGTTCCTGGTGGGACTCGTATTGCAGTCATTTCTCCCAACGGCGCCTTGAAGCGCCGACGCCCGGCCCTCTGGTGGGGGTGCCGGGCGTTTTCTATGTGGCGGTGTGTCTCGTCCGGCGTCGGGGCGCCGAGGGCCAGAAACGCGCACGGATCGCCCCGTCCCGTCCCTGAGAAAAGGGTTTTGTGAACCGCGGGGCACCGTCCCGGCCGGAAGCCGGGATTGAAGTCCGCGGGCGGGAACGGAGAAGCGAAAGGAACTGGGCAGGTGTGTCCGCCGAACCGACCGGAAGAGTGTCGTAGGCGGGGGCCTCGTTTGGGGCGCGTCCGAGTCCTGCCCGGTTTTCCCAAGAGGGCCGCGGCGCACCGGCCCCCACGTTCGTCCCCCTGCCACGGGCGCAGCCGTTGGGAGACAGGAGCTACGCGACGTCGGGCGCCGGCTTGTGCTCAGGCTCAAGCGAGGGGACGGACGACGAGGGTGCTGGAAGAATGATGGTGACCCGGGTGCCCTCCCCTGGGGTGGAGTCGAGCCGCAGCTCGCCGTCGTGCTCCTCCACGATGCGGCGGATGAGCGAGAGGCCGAGCCCGCTTCCCTGAGCCATGCGGCCGGCCTCGGTGCCCCGGTAGAAGCGCTCCGTCGCCGTGGCGCACTCCTCGTCGGACATGCCCACCCCCGTGTCGGTGCAGGTGAGGCGCGCCTGCCCGTCCGCGGTCGTCCCGACATCGACGCGGACGCCCCCCTCGCGGGTGTACTTGACGGCGTTGTCGAGAAGATTCCGGACCGCCTTCCGGAGCAGGGCCGGCTGCCCGGAGGCGCGGACGGACGCATCGGCGTCGACCGTGAGGGCAAGTCCTTTCTTCTCGGCCGCGGGCTGCACCGCATCCGCCTCGTCGGCGGCGAGGGCGGACAGGTCCACGGGGCTTCGCTCGAAGGCGCCCTCCCGGTCGAGGCGGGTCAGCGTGAGCAGGGCGCGGAGCGTCCGCACCAGCCCCCCGAGTTTGCGGTCCAGGAGGCGAAGGGTTTCGCGGTAGCTCTCCGGGGTGCGCTCGCGGCGCAGGGCCAGCTCGACGTGGCCCTGAAGGGCGGTGAGGGGGGTTTGCAGCTCGTGGGCCGCGTTGGCGGTAAACCCCCGCAGGGCCGCCACGTGCTCTTCGATCCGGTCGAGCAGGGCATTGAAGGCGCGGCCCAGCGTCGCGGTCTCGCGGTCGGCGGTGGGGGGGATGTCGACCCGCTCCTCCAGCTCCGCGGAGGTCACCGACCGGGCCACCTCGGTGATGGAGCGGAGCGGGCGGAGCACGCGCCCGGCGGCCCAGGCCACGAGGCCCATCAGCCCGCCCGACAGCAGCAGCCAGAGGCCGCCCAGCCCCGCCCCGAAGCCCCACAGCAGGGAGCGGTGCTCGGGCACGAGACGGGCGACCTGAACGAAGCCCAGTCGGCCGCCGGAGGACGCCCGCAGGGGCCGGGTGCGGTAGTAGAACGAGCGGCCGCCCAGCGTGAAGGTATGGAGGGAGGGCCAGATCCCCTCCGCATGAACCGGCCGGCGCCGGGCCGGAACGTGTACGGGAAGCGAGTCGATGTTGGCCGACCGGCGCACGAGGCGGCCGTCCGGCGTGAAGACCTGCACGAAAATGGGGTCGACCCGGTCGACTGCCAGGCGGTGGTGGGCCTCGTCCCACGCGTACCGGGACAGGTCCAGTGTGTCCTGACCGCCCACGTCGGCGCGCATCTCATTCACCTCCGTCGCCAGCGCGTTGGTCGCGCTCTGATGGACGGTCAGGTAGGCCCCGCCCCAGGCGATGGCGGCCAGGACGCCGAGGGCGAGCACGACCGCGGGGCCGATCCGCATCAGCAGGCGCCGCCGAAAGGACGGGCGTTCGTCTGGCGGTGCGTCAGGAGAGCCGGGCCGGGAGGAGAAGGCCGTCATCGCGGGCTCGCGGAATCGGTGGGGGAGGGGCGGTCGTCGGCGGAGGCGTCTGTGTCTGAGCAGGCGGTGTACCGGTAGCCGATGCCCCGCACGGTTTCAATGGGCGCCTCGCAGCCAACCTCGTCGAGCTTGCGGCGGACGTAGTTTACGTACACGTCGATCAGGTTCGTCCCGCGATCGAAATCATGCCCCCACACCTCCTGATGGATCGTGTCGCGGCTCAACGCCTGGCCGTTGCGGGCCATGAGGAAGGCCAACAGGTCGAACTCGGTGGGCGTAAGGTCGACGTCGTCCCCGTCGAAGGTGCAGGTACGGGCCGCCGGGTCGAGCACGAGCGGCCCGTCCTCCACCCGCCCCGACTCCGAAGGCCGGTCCACACGGCGCAGCAGGGCCTCGATGCGCGCCAGAAGCTCGTCGAAGGCGAACGGCTTGGGGAGATAGTCGTCCGCCCCCGCCCGGAGGCCCCGCACCCGGTCCTCCACGGCGTCGAGGGCGGTGAGCATCAGGATCAGCAGCTCGGGACGGTGCAGGCGCAGGCGCTCGCACACCTCCAGCCCGGACAGATCGGGGAGACGGATGTCCAGCAGCACGAGGTCGATGCCGCCCTGCCGGGCGTAGTCGAGCCCACGCCGGCCGGCCTCGACCCAGCTCACCTCGTACCCCTCTTCGTTGAGCCCCTGCTGCACGAACGAGGCGACGTCGGGCTCGTCCTCGACAAGCAAAAGATGGGGGGCGTCACTCATCGACGGGGCGTGCGGTGTGTGGCCTGCAGATGCACTCGTGTTGTACGAACCCCGTGGTTCGGTCGTGCCGACCCACACGGCGCCCCCACAACGGCGTTCTGGGAAACCGTGCCGTATGCGGGCCAGAAATGCAGGGGACGGCCCTTCCCCCGGTTCGTGATGGCGGTGGGGGCGGGCCGTCCTCCCGAAAGAGCAACCGAGCGGGCGCCGGGCCTAGCTCTGTTTGGCCCAGGAGCTGCAGTACCCTTCTCCGGCAACCGGGCCGGGAAAGAGCTGGCACCCGCCACAGCCCGAGCCATACTTCTCCTGCTGGTAGAGCTGGCAGTTCGCGCAGTTCTTGTTCGGTTTGGGGGACGCCTCCACGTAGTTCAGGGCGTTCACCTGCTGCTTGCGCCGCTGTTTTTGGGCGTCCGAGAGGCGCGACAGGTCGGAGCAGTCCGCCGCCGCCGTCGCGCTTTCGCTGTCGGTGCCGCCGGCCCCATTCCCGGAGCCGTCGGAGCCGCCCCCGCAGGCCACCAGGAGCGTGCCGCTCGCGCCCACGGCCCCGGCGAGGCCGAGCGAGCGAAGAAATTGTCGTCGGGACACAGGGTCTGAGTGTGTATCGGTCACGGGACTGTACGTGGTTGTGAACGGAGAGAGCGTAGATGCAACCCACAAGATTGTGTACGAGGAGAAAGGGTGTTAGGGGAGCTCTGACGGGCGCTCGTGTGGTGGAATCCCCCCAATCCCGTCCTCCGGCGGGGGCCGTTCGTCGATGCGGCGCGGCGGCGCCTCACTCGTCGTGCACGTCCGCCCCCGGGCCGTCGGGCGTCTCCACGGCCGTCGGGTCGGCACGGAGCTCAGGGTGGTGCACCTTCCCGCCCAGGTTTGCGGTGTAGGCCATCACGCCGGTCGTGAGCAGGGAGAGCACGAGCACAAATTGGGCGGCCCATCGCGCGAGTGTGCGTCGAGACCGGCCGTACAGCAGGGCGCCGAGCGAGGCGACACCCGTCACGATGCTCGCAAGAAACGCGTACCATCCCCACGCCTCGTGCACCTCGATCGCGTCGTGGGAGACCCCCGCCACACCGTCGACGATCTCCTCGGCGGGCTCGCCGGTCCAGTACACCGCCACGGCGACAGCCCCGACCCCGACGAGGAGGCCGAGACCGACGTCCTGAATGGTCTCTTGTCTCTGCCAGAGCCCGTAGGCAAGGAGGCCGGTGCCGAAGAGCGTGCCGAGGACGGGAATGTGGTTGAGGGCGAGGTGGAGGTGCGCGGCGGTCATGGCAGATGTGGCAACGAAGATTGGGGGGCGTGTGGGAGCGGGACGCGGAGCGCAGCTCAGACGACCGCATCTCCGGTGTGGAGGGTTCGGATGTCCACGGCGTCGGCGACCGGAAGCACGAACACTTTGCCGTCGCCCCGCCGCCCGGTCCGGGCGGCCTCCGCGAGGGCCCGGGTCCAGTCCTCCACGCGGTCGTCCGCGCAGGCGATCTCGACTCGCACCATCTCCGCGTAGGGCGTTACCTGCGGCCCGTAAGAGGCCCGCCCGCTCGGGTCGGCCTCCCGCCCAAACCCCTCGACGGGGTGCATGCTGGCGCCGGGCACCCCCATCCGGCGCAGGCGCTCGGCGACCTCGTCCTGCTTCACGGGCCGAATGTAGGCGACGATCATCTTCATGGCGGAATGTTGTCTGTGGCAGAGGACGTTAGGCGGTCACGCTGCCCCGAAGCTGGGCCTGATCGCGGGCCTCCACCGCCCGGGCGATTGCCCGCTTGGACTGTGCCGGGGGGTTGAACCAGCCGTAGAGGGTGGGCAGCAGCAGAAGGGTGGAGGGGACGAGCGTGAAGATGCCCCCCACGACCACGGCCGCGAGGGGGCGCTGCACGTTCGCGCCGATGCCGGTGGCCACCAGCAGCGGCAGCAGGCCGAGCAGCGTCGTGAGCGTCGTCATGAGGATGGGGCGCAGGCGCAGCAGCGCGCCCGTTCGCACGGCCTCGGTGAGGGAACGCCCCCGCTCGCGGAGGTTGTCGATAAAGCTCACCATCACCACGCCATTTTGAACGGCGATCCCGAGCACGGCGATAAAGCCGACCGAAGCCGGCACGCTCATGTAGAGGCCCATCGCCCAGAGCAGGACGACGCCGCCCACGACCGAGGCCGGAATGTTGAGGAAGACGAGCACCGCCTGCCCCAGGGAGTTGAAGGTCATGAACAGGAGCACGAACACGATGGCGAGCGTGATGGGCACGATGAGCAGGAGCCGGTCCTGCGCCCGCTCCTGATTTTCGAACTGACCGCCCCACTCGGCCAGGTACCCGGCGGGGAGGGCCACCTCGCTCCGGAACGCCTCCTTCGCCTCCGCCACGAAGCTGCCGGCGTCGCGGCCGCTGAGGTTGATGCCCAGGGTCACCTTTCGCTTGCCCTGCTCCCGAGACACCTCCGCCGGCGCCTCCGTAAGCTCAACGGACGCTACGTCCTGCAGCCGAACCCGCGAGCCCTCGGCGGTCGTCAGCGGCAGGTTGCGGATCGACTCGACGGAGCCGCGGGCGGCGGCCCGAAACTTCCCGACGAGGGCAAAGCGCCGGTCCCCCTCCCGGATGGTGCTCAGCTGCTCGCCCCCGATGGCCACGTCGATGGCCCGCTGAATGGTGCCCACGCTGAGGCCGTGGCGGGCGGCCCGGTCGCGGTCGATGTCGACCTCCACGTAGCCGTAGCCGGCAATCTGGGAGGGCAGCACGTCCGCCACGCCCTCGATGCCGGACACCGCGTCGGCGGCCTCCGACTGCAGGCGGCGCAGTGCGTCGAGGTCGTCGCCGAAGATCTTGAGCGCGATCTCGCTCTTGGCCCCGCTTACCATCTCGTCGAGGCGCAGGGCGATGGGCTGGGTGAAGGCAAAGTTGGCGCCAGGGATCTGGTTGACGCGGGCCCGCATCGAGTCCACGAGCGCCGCCTTCGAATCAACGGCCCACGTGTCGCGGGGGGCGAGGCCGACGAACATGTCGGTCAGGTTCTGGCCCATCGGGTCGAAGGCGACGGCGGGGCGGCCGGTCTTGCTCACGGCGGTCGTCACCTCGGGGAACTCCATGAGGGCGCGCTCGACCTTCGTCTGCACCTCGGTCGACGTTTCGAGGGCGGCGTCCGGCTCCAGGGCCACCTGAATGGCCACCGACCCCTCCTCCAGGTCCGGCGCAAACTCGGTCCCGAGCGTCGCAAAGAGCCCGGCGCCCAGGCCGACCACGACCACGGCGGTGCCCACCGTGGCCCCCCGGTGGGCGAGGGCGGCGTCGAGCAGGGGCTCGTACACCGACTGGAGGGCCGCCACCACGCGGGTCTGCGCGTCTGCCGATGCTCCGGGGGAGCCGTCCGCAGGCCGGGTCGGCGCTCCGTTTTCTTGGGGGGATCCGTCGGCCGCGTCGGGCGTCCTGCCTGCATTCCCCACGGAGGCGAGCAGGTACGAACTCAGGGCGGGGGCCATCGTGAGGGCCAACAACAGGGCAGCCATGAGCGCAAACGACACCGTAAACGCCATGGGCCGAAACATGCGCCCCTCCATCTGCTGCAGGGTGAAGAGGGGGAGGAAGACCGCCACGACCACGCCGACGGAGAAGGCGATCGGACGCGCCACCTCCCGTCCGGCCCGCACCACGATGAGGCCGATCGACGCGTCCGGGTTCTCCTCGCGGAGGCGGTAGATGTTCTCGACCATCACGATGGCCCCGTCCACGAACATCCCGAGGCCGATCGCCAGGCCGCCCAGGCTCATCAAATTGGCCTTGAACCCGAAGTAATTCATGAGAATGAACGTGATGAGGGCCGTCATCGGCAGCACGAGGCTCACGATGAGGGCCGAACGCCAGTCCCCGAGGAAGCCGATGAGGACGAGGAGCACGAGCAGGCCCCCAATCAGCAGGCTCGTCGTGACCGTCGAGATCGCCGCGCTCGTCAGCTCGTTGCGGTTGTAGTACACGTCGACGCCCACGCCGGGCGGCAGGGCCTGCTTCAGCTCGTCCATCTTGGCCTGCACACTGTTGACCACCTTCTGGGCGTTGGCCCCGCGGCGCATCATGACGATGCCGACGACCGTCTCCCCCTCGCCGTCGGCGGTGGCGGCGCCGTAGCGCACGGCGTGGCCCACCTCCACGTCGGCCACGTCGCTCGTCAGGACCGGCGTCCCGTCCCGGCTCGTGATGACGGTGTTCTCGATGTCTTCCACGACGTTTCCGTCGCCGGCCCCGAGGCGGCCCACCCCCCGGACCACGTACTGCTGGTCGTTGCGGGTGATGTAGCTGCCGCCGACGTTCTGATTGCTTTCCCGCAGCGCCGCGTAGGCCTCGTCGAGCGAGAGGCCGTGGTTCGTCAGCTGGTCCGGGTCGAACCGCACGTGGTACTGCTTCACGAAGCCGCCGAGCGCGTTGGCCTCCACCACGCCCTCCACCGTGCGGAGCTCGGGGGCGAGGATCCAGTCCTGCATCGTGCGGAGCTCCCGGGCGGAGTAGGAACGCCCGTCGCCCGGCTCGTCGGTGAGGGTGTACTGGTACACCTGTCCCAGGGCCGTCGAGAGCGGCCCCAGCCCCGGCTCGGCCGTCTTGGGCAGGTCCTCCTTCACCTTCGAGAGGCGCTGGGAAACGAGGCGACGGACGAAATACGGATCCATGTCTTCCTCAAACACGAGCGTGACGACGCTCAGGCCGAACTGGCTCAGCGAGCGGTTGTCCGTCACCCCGTCGAGGTTCGTCATGCTCGTCTCGATGGGGTAGGACACCAGCTTTTCCACCTCCACCGGCGACATGCCCGGCACCCGTGTCAGGATCTGCACCTGGTTGTTCGTAAGCTCCGGATAGGCGTCCACCGGCACCTGCTGCCAGCTGTAGAGGCCCCACCCGACCAGCACGGCCATGAGGAGCAGGACGAGGACCCGGTTTTTGACGACGGCGGTAACGAGGCGGTCAAACATCGAGGGGCTGAGGGCTTCGAGGGGGGCGGATCGAGGGGCGAGGAGGCCTACTACCCTCTCTGATTGAGGGCACTAGCAATCTGATACGCCCCCTCGGCAGCGACCTCGGTGCCTACGTCAAGCGAGGGGACGGGCACGTCCCCCTCCGTCTCGGCCTCCGCGTCCACGTAGACGCGCCGAAAGCGGCGGGGCCCTTCGCGGACGAGCACGTAGGCGCCGGAATCGTCGGTCAGCAGGACGTCGGCGGGGAGGGCGGCCTGCGGGGCGCCCGTCCGCTGCACCTGCACCGAGGCGTACATGCCGGGGCGGAGCGTGCCGTCGGTGTTGTCGAGCACGATCCGCGCGCTGGCCGCCCGGCTCTCGTCGTCGACCTGAGGGGTGATCCGGTCGATGGTGCCCTGGTAGCGGCGGTTGGCCATCGGGGTGGTGATGGTGGCGGGCTGGCCGGTACGCACCTTGTCGAGGGACTGCTCGAAGACGCGGGCCACCACGCGGATCGGCTGCAGGTCGACGATGCGGTAGAGCGTATCGCCCTGTTGCACAGGGGCCCCGAGGACCCCCATCCGGTCCAGAACGATGCCGTCGAGGGGGGCCTCCAGTGGGAGCGTCCGCATGTCCCGGGCGCCGGTGGCGACCTGTTCGATGCGGGTCGGTCGGACCCCGACGGCGCGAAGCCGCTGGCGCGCGGCCTGCCAGTTGCGCTCGGCGGCCCGCACGTTCTTCTCGACGGCCACGCTCCGCTCGTCCAGGCGGCGTTGGCGGTCGAGGTCGTTGCGCGCCTGCCGGAGGTCGGCTACCATCCGGCTCAGGTCCGGGGCGGCCACATCGGCCACGACCTCGCCCTGCGCCACCCGTGTCCCGGGGCTCACGCGGAGCCGCTCCACCCGCCCGTCCACCAGCGACGTCACGAAGGCCTCCTGGTCGGCCGCCGGGCGCACCCGGGCCGGGAGCTCGAGGGGTGTCGTGACCGGGCGCTCTGTGACCTTGACGGTTTCGACCCCGACCTCCTCAAGTTCAGCCTTGCTCAGTGTAATAACGTTTGGGGTGGGGGGCGTCTCCGCCGTGGCGGTGGCGGGAGGCGCGTCGGCCTCTCCGCAGCCGATGAGGAAGAGTGCAGGGGCAAGAACCAGAACGAGTGGGGGACGGAGGCGGCGGTGCATGTGTGGGAAAGCGGTTTTGGAAGGGGAGTCTGGTCCGCTGGGGGAGGGGCCGCGTCGGGACAATGCCGGGGCGGTGCGGAGGGAAGGCCTGTAGTCCTCACAGGTCGGGGGCGCGGGGAGAGAGGGCGCCCTCAACGACGACGGGCGCGTCCTGCGGCCCCACGCCCATGGCGGCCTCCAGGTCGTAGAGCGCTCGCAGGTACTCTGCGGTGAGGCGCACACGGAGCAATTTCGTCTGCCGGGCGGCCTCGATGGCATCCAGCAGCTCGAAGAGGGTCAGCCCGCCCTGCTCGTAGGTGAACAGTGCGTCCTGGAGGTGCTCGTCGGCCTTCCGGGGCGGAGAGTCCGCCGTGTCCTGCAGGCGGGCCCGGTAGCTCCGAAGGCGGTCTAGGGCGTTGCGCACGTCCACCTCCACGGCACGCCGGGTGGCGTCGAGGGCGGCCTCGGCCTGGCTGCGACGACCGTCCTGGGCCGCGACGGCCGTGCGGCCCCCGTCCCAGAGCGGGAGCTCCACCTGGAGGCCGGCCGTAAAGCCGAGGGCCGTGCCGCCCGGGGTGGACAGCTGCTTCGGCCCCGCCGACAGACTTAGGTCCGGATACCGCTGGTAGCGCGTGCGGTCGAGGGCCCGGCGTGCGCGCTCAACCCGCGCACGCCGGGCCCGAAGCCGATCCCGCTGGGCCGCGGCGACCGACAGGGCCGCCTGCGCGTCCACGGCGACCGCCCGGAACGAGAGGGAGTCCACAACCGCGTAGGGGAGCCCCTCCGACTGCGTCGCCCGGGGGGGACGGAGCAGGGCGGCCAGTTCCCGCCGGGCGGCCCGATGCTGCTGTTCCGCGTCGGCCAGGTCGTTCGCGAAGGTTGCCTCGGCGCTCTGGAGGCGCGTGCGCCGGATCGGGCTTAGGTCGCCCTCCTCGTACCGCACGGTGGCGGCCCGGGCGGCCTGCCGCACCGCGTCGGCGTACCGGCGCAGGAGGCGACGGCGAGCGTCCGCGGCCACGACGGCGAGGTAGCGGTGGCGCAGGTCCCGGTAGAGGGCCGTGCGGGTCTCCCGGAGCCGTGCCTTTGCGGCCCGTGTGGCGGCGTCGGCCGACTGCCGCCGGGCGCGCTGCTCGCCCGGGTAGTGAAGGGGCTGGGTGAGGGTCAGAAACCATTCGTCGTCGGCCCCGCCGTTGGGCAGCGGGGTATGCTCGGCGGAGCCCTCCAGGGTCGGGTTGGGAAAGAGGGCCGCGGCCTGAGCCCTCTGTTCGTCGGCCTGGGCCCGAGCACGGGCGGCGCGGAGCTGCGGGTTGTGGTCCAGCAACAGGCGGGTGGCGCGCTCGAACGTGAGCGTGTCCGGCCCCCCGGCCGTCTGGGCCTGTGCGACACGAACGACGGGCCCGTCCAGAACGGCGAACGTCCCCAGCAGAAGGGCAAGCCCGAGGCCCCAGTGCGTTTTTGGTGGCAGGCAGACCATGGAGTGGCGACGACTGAGCAGGGGGCGGCGGTTGATCTGTCAGTCGTACCCACGCCTCCTCGGCCGGAGGGATCTTATAGGGCGGTGAGAGACGGGTTAGAGTCCGATTAGAGCCGTGCAGCCGGGGGGCGAGCAGGGGCATCGTCGGCGGGCCGCGACAGGCGACCCATTGGGCCCGTCACCCAGACGCGTCGTCACGATCCCGAAGAGAGACGAAGACGTATTCGGGGCAATACGGAGGCGCGATACGGGGCCGGCCGGTCGTCGCTTCTTCGCGGGGCCCCGCTTCGTTCTCGCTCCGTCCGTGACGCCCTAATCGCCTGTTGAGCTCATTGCGGGGCGCGCCGGGTCGGCGTGCGGACCGGCGGCGGAGGCGTCGTCGGCCCGGTCCTCCGTCGAGTGAGGAGGGTGGGCGGGGCGGGGGGACGGGCTCGTGCGGTCGCCCCGCCCAAGCTCAAACGTTTCGACGCTCGCCCGCAGGCGCTGGACGGTTGCCTCCAGGTCCTCCGCCGAGTCGGAGACCTGCGTGACGCCGGCCGCCGACTCCCGGGCCGCCGTCGAGATGGACTGCACGCTCCGGGCGATCTCGTTGCTGGTGGTCGACTGCTCCTCGGAGGCGGCCGCAATCTCGTCGGCCTTCTGCTGGGCGCGGTCGATGGCGGCGGCCACGTCGTCCAGGGCGCTGTCCGCCTCGCCGGCCAGCTCCAGCCCCTGCTGGGCCCGCTGGCTGCTCCGGCGGGCGGCGCCGACCGCGTCCTCAATCTCGCCGGTCGCCCCCTGAACCATCTGTTCGATTTCGGTCGTGGCCGCGTCGGCCTCCTCCGCCAGCTCGCGCACCTCCTCGGCGACCACGGCGAACCCCTGTCCGGTCTGTCCGGCGGCCTCGTCCCCGGCGCGCGCCGCCTCGATCGCCGCGTTCAGGGCGAGGAGATTGGTCTGCCCCGCAATCTCGTCGATCGTGTCGACGATCTGGATGATCTCTTCGCTCGCGTCGCCCACGCCCTCGATGGTGTCGGCCGTGGCCCGGGCCCCCTCGGCGATCTGTCGGATCTGCTGCGTCGCCTCCGCGACGATCTCACCACTGCGCTCGGCCTGCTGGGCGGCGTCCCGGGTGGCCTCGGCGGCCCGCTGGACGCTGCGCGCGTTTTCGCTAATCGTCTGGTTCATCTGCTCGACGGCCGCGGCCACCTCCTCGGCCTGGGCGGACTGCTGCTCGGCGGCGGTCGCCATCTGCTCGGAGGAGGCGCTGATCTCCTCGGTCGTTCGGGCGGTCTCCTCGGCCGCGTCGCGGACGGAGACGAGGGTCTGCCGGACGCTCGCGACCGCCCGGTTGAACCCGTCGAAGAGATCGCCAATCTCGTCGTCGCGGTCCGTGTCGACCCGAACACTGAGGTCCCCGTCGGCAAACCGGTTCATCGCGTCGAGCATCTCGCTCGTGTGGCGGGCGAGCGCCTCCTTCTGTGCCTGAAGCTCCCGGGTGGCCTCCTCCACCTGCTCCTCGACGGAGTCTTTTTGCTGCTTGAGTCGCTCGGCCATCTCCTCGGTCTCCTGCTTCTGCGCCTTGGCCTCCTCCACGGCGGACTCGGCCCGCCGCAGCGCGCGGCCCTGTTCCTGCTTGAACACCCGTGCGATGAGGAGCACGACGGTGATGAGGCCGACGTAGGAGAAAAAGAGCGACTCGCCGGCCATGGATTCGGGCATGGGCGTCGGGAAGGCGTAGCCGCTCAGTTCGAGGCCGTAGATGACGGACAGCTCCGCGATGCTCACCACCGTAAGGAGAACGGCAAACCACTGCTCCGCGAGCAGAAGTCCAATCAGCGGCGCGACCATGAACCAGGGGGCCGACGTGGACGCGGTCCCCCCGGAGCGAATTGTGAGCAGCGTGATGAGCCCCAGCATCACCACGGCGGTCACCTTCGCCATGAGGGACGGGGCGGCGCCCTGGCGCAGGGCAATCGGGACCCCCGTCAGGAGGGCCGCCGCGCCCAGAAGCACAGGAATCCCGCTCCAAAACGCCCATCGGTAGTGCGCCCCGGTGTAGGCGAGGCAGGCCCCGATGATGAGAAGCGTGATTGACAGCGTCAGGCGCGCCTTCCGTCGCTGATCAGAATGTTCAGGGAGGGCGTCTGGCAGGAAGAAGTCGAGAAACGCAGTCATCACGCCGCCACGAGGTTGTTTGGGTGCATGCGGTGGGTCCCGCCCCCCTAGAGTGAACTGGTCGCGGGCCGGTGGAGGTCGCCCTCCGAGGCCGTCGGCGGGCAAGACCTATGGTCCACAACAGTTATCGAACGCGGGGGCTGGAATGTTAACCGCCGCAGGACGCAGGGGGGATCTCATCCGAACAGACCAGGGCGGGCCTGCGGCCCCTGCGGCACGCTACTCCGCCTGCGGAGCCCCGGCGAACCGCCAGTGCGGCGTGTAGTCTTTCGGGAGGCGCCGCTGCTGGAGCCGGGCGCGCACCATCTCGACCGGCATGCGCCCGCCCCGCAGAATCCGGTCGTGAAATGCGCGGTCGGACAGGTCGCCGTTCTCGACGAGCTCCTCGTGGAGCGCACGGAATTGGAGGCCGCCGAGCATGTAGGCGGCCTGGTACAGCGGGGGATACGTGCCGATGATGGAGCGCCGCACCTCCGCCCTTGCGTTGGCCCGCTCGTGCCCGACCTCCCGCACCAGGAAGTCCACGGCCTCCGGCCCCGACATCGTCCCCAGGTGAAAGCGGAGGGAGAAGAGGATGCGCGCCGCCCGGTGGTTCCGCCAGAACAGCATCCCAATCCGGTCCGCCGGCGATTGGGGAAAGCCGAGGTCCCAGAGCTGCATCTCCCAGTAGAGGGCCCACCCCTCGCCCCAGAACGGCGTGGCGAACAGGTCGCGGTGGGCGTTGTACCGGTCCGTCATGAAGCCCTGCAGGTGGTGGCCCGGAATGAGTTCGTGGTGGACGACCGCCCGGGAGAAGTGCCGGTTGTTGCCCCGAATGCTCATCAGCTTGTTCTCGTGGGACATCTTCTGCGCGGGAAAAGCCACCCGGACGACTTCGCCGCCCAGGAAGTACGGCGCGATGCGCTGCCTCTCGGGGGACAGCATCTGCATGCGCCAAACCTCCTCGGCCATCGGGGGAATCGTCACCAGATCCCGATCCCGAAGAAACGACACGGCCTCCTCGGCCAGGTCCCGTGCGAGTGTTGGCTGCTGGCCCGGCGCCACGTGACGGCTCTTCACCGCTTTCAGGGCGGCACGCCAGTCGTCCCCGTGCCCCATCTCCCGGGCCGCCGCCCGCATCTGCCGCCGGCCCCACTCGAGCTCCTGCTCGGCCAGGGCGATCAGCTCCTTCGGCGAGTACGGAATCATGGCGTGCCGGAGGGCCGTCTTGAGCGCCTCGGCCCCAATCGGGTCCCCGATGAGGGGATCGGCCGCCCCCTCCTCGACGCCTACGATCTCCCGGCGGAGAAACTGTGCGTATGCCTCCAGGTCGTCCTGGACGGCCTCGTACGGGGTCTCCGCCCACCAGGTAAATTTAGGATGGTAGCCGTCGTAAAACTCATACCACTCCCGCACATTACCGCGGAGGTCCCTGACGGCGGTGGCCGCCCGGTAGGCCACGACACGCTCCGATGCTGTATCGATGCTCTGCTCCGAGAGGCGCTCCCGGACGTGTGCGATCGTGTCTCGGAGGGCAGCCAGCGTGTCGGCCGCGGCGCGCGGGTCGAGGGCAGGGTCTGCCCGCCACCGGTAGTAGAGGGACGTGATCGTGGAGGCGAAGGGCAGGTACCGCTCCATCTCGGCGTGGCGGCGCTCCGTCCGGTCCAGCCGGTGCAGCGCCCCCTGGATCTCGTTTTGGAGGAGCACGTGGTCGATGCGCCCCTCCACGCCGAGCCGATCGAAGCGGACGGCGTCCAGCTCGTCGAGCCACCGGGTGTAAAACGTCCGCATCCGCGCCCACCGCGTCGGCCCTGCGGCGTCGTAGCGGCGGCGAAGGGCCGCGCGGTCCTCGGCGAACCGCTCGACGACCGGAATCATCGCGCTGGAGTCGCTCCGCAGAAGGGCGTTTGCCGCCGGGGGGGAGGCGGGCTGGGCCGGGGAGGCCTGTGGGGCCACCAGCCCCGCCAGCAAGAGCAGGCCGACGGCCAGGACGGCAGTGTGAGCGCTACTGGGGCGGGCCGGCGGCCGGCCGTGGGACGAGACGAGAGGGGACACGGGGGAGAGGTGTAGGTGCATGGAAGCGAGCCGGTGCGGAGTACGCTGACGATTTACGCTGACGATTTTTGGGAGGGGCGCCGGTGGGCGCCAGACCGAGCCGAACACGGCGGGTCTTGATGAGGCCGGCTACGCGGCCCTGGTGGGGGCACGGCCGGCCTACAGGCGTTCGAGCACGAAGACGTACGGATACAGCCCCCCGATCTCGATGGCCCGCACGTGACGACTGGCGAACCGATCGGACTCGTCGAGGACTGTGTTGAAGGGGCCCTGCCGCAGCACCAGCATGACCACGAGGCCGCCGGGCCGTAGCACCTCGGCCATCTGTCCCAGGACGCGCCGGTAGAAGGGATAAAAGTCCATGCTGCTGGCCATGCGCACGCCGAAGGGGGGATTGGTGACGATCAGGTCGGCCGTCACGTCCGCGAACGTGTCGGCGAGCTGCCACACGTCGCCCTTCCGAATCGCAATGCGGTCGCTCAGGCCCGCCAGGTCGACGTTCGTGCGGGCGCCCGACACGGCCTCCTCGTTCCAGTCGCTGCCGTAGCACTGCGTGTCGGCCCACAGGTCGGCGGCCTCCAGCAGGATGGTACCGGAGCCGCAGAAGGGGTCGAGCAGCGCGCTGGGCGGGGCGTCGAGGTGGGCGAGGCGGAGGAGGGCGTAGGCCACGTTCGCCTTGAGGGCGGCCCGGGGCTGGTAGCCCTCCAGCTGCCGGCGGCTCAGGGCCTCGCGGGTGTGCTGGACGCTCACGAGGCACTGGTCCTCACGGACGTCCACCCGCACCTCCACGTCGTAGTCCTCCAGGTCGACGGACGCGTCGTAGCGGGCATCGAGGGCCCCGCCCGCCCGCGTCTGCACGTTGACGCTCGTGAAGTCGTGCTCGCCCTGCCGGACCGACGAGGCGCGGAAGGTGTCCGCGGTCTCCATCGCGTCGACGTCGAGCGTTGCCACCGTGTCGTGGATCGCCTGGAGGGCATCCTCCCCGTCCGCAGGGAGCGTGAACGTGTAGAGGGGCGCCAACACGTGGTGCACCGATCGCATCCGGCGGGCCACGTCGAGGGCATCGTCGGGGGCCGCGTCGACCCCCACGAGGGCGTAGCTCTGCAGGCCGAAGGGGGCGTCGTCGGTGTTGGTCACGTTGAGGCCTGCAGCCGCCGCCCGCTCCCGAAACTCGTCCACGACCACGTCCTCCAGTCCCATGTTGACGGTGAACAGGAGCGGCGTACGGCCCGACGAACGGAGCGAGGTGACCGGCGAGGGCGACGGCATAGGAGAGAGGGGGCTTGGCATGACGGACCGAGGGCGGTCCTACCGGGCCGAACCGGGTGGAGTTCAGGGACGTGCAGGGCCGACGGAGGAACCCGATCTGTCAACCAAAGGTTTGCTAGATGCTCTATACCAGTCCCCTTCGTTGCCATGCATCGCCTCCGGTCGTCCAGTACCATGGGCCGCTGGGCCGTCGCCCTTGGCCTCATCTTGGTTGTGGGGCCCCTGGCGCAGGCCGCTACGCCGTGCCGTGGGGCCGGGGGAGGCGCCGACGCGGCGTCGGCGCCCGTCGTAACGACCGCCGCGTCGAGCGCGCAGTGGTCCTGTTCGGCGACGGACGCCGGGGCAATGGTTCGTGCGGTGTCGCCGGAGGGGACAGCGAATTCGCTCGACGGCCTGTCGGGGGGCGAGGCGATTGGAGAGGCCTCCGCCGAGCTTCCCCCCGTCCGCCTGGATGCGCAGCGGCCCCCGTCACCGCCCATCTCGCCAACGCTGGACGCCTTGCGTCCGGTCGTCCTCCAAATTTAGTCGTCTCCGTCCGCCCTCCGCTGGCGCCGGAGGGTCGTGCGCCGGCCGCCCGGTCGGCTCGTTCTCGGTTCGATTCTTTGGAGACGACTCCTGTATCCCCATGCTATCCTTTTCTTTTCCCAACTGGGTGGGCTCGTTCGCAGCGGGTCTGCTCGTCGTCGGGGGGCTCGTGGCCCTCGTGATGGCCGAACAGCCCGCCTCGCCTGCCCAAACAACGGGGGGCGACACCGCACAGGACGCCCCCAATTTTGCCCTCAACACCCTGGACGGCGACACCTTCCGCCTCGGCGACCACCGTGGCGAGGTCGTCGTGCTCAACTTCTGGGCGACATGGTGCCCGCCGTGCCGCCGCGAAATTCCGGACTTCGTGTCGCTGCAGAACGACCTCGGCGACCGGGGCCTCCAGTTCGTGGGCGTGGCGCTCGAACGGAGCGCCGGCCCCGAGGAGGTGCGGGCCTTTGCCGAGAAAATGAACATCAACTACCCGATTGGGCTGGGCGACGGCGCCATCGCGGAGAAATACGGCGGGGTGCGGGGGCTGCCCATGACGTTCGTGATCGGCCCGGACGGGCAGATCCGCAAGCACATTCCGGGCATGACCACCGAGGATCGGATCCGTCCCCTGCTGGAGGCGCTCCTGCGAGAGACGTTGTAAGTAGACACGCAAAAGACCCTTCCCAACAAGTCATTCCGAGCGCAGCGAAGCGGGGTCGAGACACGAGCGAAGCGACTGATGAAATCAATCTCTTCG
>Ga0207714_1000927_pt1 | contig 19684 bp, 20 predicted proteins | sample PonA232FremontCA_2_FD_187270 | JGI IMG/M metagenome (GOLD analysis project Ga0207714, IMG submission 187270) | Marine sediment microbial community from Fremont, CA, USA - Pond A23 Sediment 2 (SPAdes) | ecosystem: Environmental > Aquatic > Marine > Unclassified | place: USA: Fremont, California...
TTATCAAAAAGGAGTATGCTGAAAAATCTTTTCCTGTACGAAGCTACAACTGCACCGGCAGGGATGCCGGTGATCCAAGGATGGGGCTGCAAGTTGGACTGCCGGCATCTTTGCCGGCACATCTGTAGAATTAAACTGTAAATTCAGAACTGAAACACCCCCTTCATCCAAAAGGAGTATACTGAAAAATCTTTTCCTGTTCGAAGCTACAGACGCACCGGCAGGGATGCCGGTGATCCAAAGACAAAGTTACAAGTCGGACCCCAGAGTATGCACAAGCAGACGCTCAGTGAGGAAAAATAGTGCTTACATCGATATATTTTGCTAATAGAAAATAATAAAAGGTGGCCAAAACACTGTGACCACCTTTTATTAAGTATATTGTGAGTTTTCTTGAGTTATTTTACGTACAAAATTATTTCAAATCAAAACGATCCAGGTTCATAACTTTGTTCCATGCTTCCACAAAATCTTTGATGAATTTTTCCTGGCCGTCATTGCTCCCGTAGACCTCTGCAAGAGCTCTTAACTCTGAGTTTGAACCAAAGATAAGATCTACGCGGGTTCCCTTCCATTTCTGTTTGCCTGAAGCCCGATCATAGCCTTCAAAAATTTCTTTCGATTCGGATGATGGCTTCCATTCGGTATCTATATCGAGCAGGTTAACAAAGAAATCGTTGGTAAGCTTTTCCGGACGATTTGTAAATACACCATAATCTGAGTTGTCAAAGTTGGTATTCAGCACGCGCATGCCACCAACAAGAACGGTCATTTCAGGAGGAGTTAATGTTAACAGTTGTGCTTTATCGACCAGCATATTCTCCGTGCATCGGGCATATGGCTTTTTATGATAGTTGCGGAAACCATCTGCTTCCGGTTCCAGCACTTTGAATGATTCCTCATCGGTTTGATCCTGCGAGGCATCCATCCGTCCGGGAGTGAATGGAACGGTTGTTTCATGCCCGGCATCTTTTGCTGCCTTTTCAATGCCTGCACAACCTGCTAGTACGATCAGGTCAGCAAGTGATACTTTTTTGTCACCGGATTGTGAACTGTTGAATTCTTTCTGTATGTTTTCCAGTGTATCTAACACTTTGTTTAGCTGAGCAGGATTATTTACTTCCCAGTCTTTTTGTGGCGCAAGACGAATGCGCGCACCATTAGCGCCGCCACGATTGTCTGATCCACGGAAAGTTGAAGCTGAAGCCCACGCAGTTGATACCAATTGCGATACAGATAAACCGGTGTTTAATACTTTATCTTTCAATGCAGCAATATCCTTTTCATTAATCAACGTATGATCTACGTCTGGAATCGGATCTTGCCATATCAAGTCTTCTTTTGGAACTTCCGGTCCGAGGTAACGGGATTTAGGTCCCATATCGCGGTGTACAAGTTTAAACCAGGCACGGGCAAATGCATCTGCGAATTCTTCCGGGTTCTTATAGAAATGTCTGGAGATTTTTTCGTATTCCGGGTCTACTTTCAGGGCTAAATCCGTTGTGAGCATCATAGGAGGGTTTTTCTTATCCTTAATATGCGCGTCCGGTACTAATTCCTGGGCATTCTTGTCTTTTGGTTTCCACTGATATTTGCCAGCAGGACTTTTAGTCAGTTCCCATTCGTATTCAAAGAGGTTTTCAAAAAAGTTCATATCCCATTGAGTAGGATTTTTGGTCCATGCGCCTTCAAGTCCGCTGGTAATTGTGTCCGCTCCTTTTCCTGTGCCATAGCTGTTCTTCCATCCGAGGTTTTGCTGTTCGATAGGAGCAGACTCTGGATCGGGTCCTACATGGGATTCGGGAGCAGCGCCGTGTACTTTGCCAAAGGTGTGTCCGCCGGCTATCAATGCCACTGTTTCGTAATCATTCATAGCCATGCGTTTGAAGGACTGGCGAATAAATTTTGCCGATTTTTCCGGATTTGGCTCACCGTTTGGTCCTTCCGGGTTAACATAGATCAGGCCCATGTGGTCGGCAGCAAGACGGCCTTTAAGATTACCGTCTTCTTCGTGGCGTTCATCTGCCAGCCATTCATGTTCCGGTCCCCAGTTAATATCTTGTTCAGGTTGCCATACATCTTCACGACCACCTCCAAAACCAAAGGTTTTTAAGCCCATCGATTCCAGGGCAACGTTACCAGCCAGGATAATTAAATCAGCCCATGATATTTTTCTTCCATATTTTTGTTTAACAGGCCAGAGTAGACGCCTTGCCTTGTCAAGACTCACGTTATCAGGCCAGCTGTTTACAGGAAAAAAACGCTGATTGCCGGTAGCTCCTCCACCGCGACCATCAGCTACACGGTAAGTGCCCGCGCTGTGCCATGCCATTCGAATGAAAAGTCCGCCATAGTGCCCCCAGTCTGCCGGCCACCAATCTTTGGAGTCAGTCATGACTTTATAAAGGTCTTTCTTAACAGCTTTCAAATCCAGACTTTTAAATGCTTCAGCATAATCAAAATCTTCATCCATTGGATTGGAAAATGGAGCATGTTGTCGTAAAATATTCAACTGTATTTGATTTGGCCCCGAATTCTGGCTTTGTGGATCACTGCCCGAATTCTGGGTGCCTGTAGCTCCGGTAACCGGGCATTTACTAGCTTTATTAGAATCGTTTCCCATAATTTACTTATTTTATTGTTTACAATTAATTCGTTTTATATTTTCCTTTTATTTCCAGCACAAGTTCCTCAATCATAAAAATTGGCATATGCTTTTTTTCAAAATGTTTTCTGAGCAGTTTGTCCAGTTCTTCATCAAAATAGTCTTCAATTACATCTGAGTCCGTATCATATAAGTGATGATGTCTTTTTGTATTAGCATCATATCTCATTTTGTCTTTCTCCGTTTTGACCTTCCTAATCAGTTCATTTCCCACTAATACATTCAGTACTTTATAAACGGTTCCTGTAGCGATGTGTGGATACATTTTTTTTATATAGTCAATGATATCTTCTGCTGTGGGGTGATTATCCAGTTCATAAATGGCTTTAAGAACAAATATTCTCTGAGGGGTGATTTTTAGACCTTTATCTGCTAGTTTGTTTTTGATATCTTCATCATTCATCTTTTGATAATTCTATTTTTTTGGAGAATAATTCTCTTTTAATAACAAATAAATTTACGAAAAATCTATTCAAATGTCAAATTCTAATTCTTAGTAGGTTGAATGAATTAGTTAGTATAGGAGGACTATAGTAGTTTCACGCAATGTTTTCTATAAAAAATGCAAAGAAGGCGAGGCTACTTTGCTGAGTCGTCTCCTTGTAATCTCGTTTTATTCTGTCGCCTATTCCATAGACGCCTCTTTCAACGTCTTTTGGTCTGCAATCCATGCATAGGCAAGAAGGCAGGGTTCTGTATTGTCGGTAGTAAGCTGGTGTGGCAGTCCCGGAGGTACGTAAATAAGTGTGTTTGTAGAAAAAACACCTGTATCATTAAATGCAACTTGCCCTGATAAACATAAGTAAGATTCTTCTATGCCGTCATGCTTGTGTTTTGGATACTCACCAGACGGTGCAATAAGAACCAGCCCAAGGATCAAATCATTGCTTACGAAAGGGCCTCTTGGGCCAAGTACTTCTGCATAAGCATATTTTTCTTGTAGATTGCCAGGCAGGTGATTGTAACCATATTCCCATTTTAAGTTTTTTTTCATATGCCCGATAGCAGGAAGAATTGGTAGGTACCATGTTTCCATCCCATTTTTTATAGCCTCGGTTAGATATTTGCAAACTGGTTTTTGCCGTGGCTCAATAGCTTCCAGATCAACATGATGTGTATAGTTTTGCAGCCGTTGTAATATTTTGGCCCTATGTTGAATTATGGTATTATTTCCTCCGGTGGATATATTTTCAAAACTACTGTAGAATCCGGCTAATAAACGGTACCACGCGTATCCCTTCTTGTTCTTACTTGTCATTATTTTATCCATCGTTCAATCTTATTTAGCTTCTGAGGTAATACAAGTTAATTAAAAAACGAATTTGATACTAAAATATTTACTGGTATTTTTACATTTTATATGCCCGGGCCACAAGCTAACTTACTAAAAAGCATGTATAGGAATTCCTGGCTCTGGATCTACAGTTCAGAATCATTTTAAAACTATTTATTTATTGTATTGTTAATTAATAAGAAAAGAAATTTGCTTAAATTAATTTGAAAAATTCTGTAAATATGGACTTGAAAGTTGCAATTGTCTATGGTTCTGTTAGATCCGAAAGGCAAGGAATTAAAGCCGCAAAATACTTAAATCGAAAGGTAGAAGAACGTGGCATTGACGCAAGGTTAATTGATCCAATGGAATATAAATTGCCATTTCTGGATAAAATGTATAAGGAATATAAAGCCGGTGAGGCACCAAATGCGATGCAGAAACTACATGAAATTTTTGCCGGCGCCGATGGCTTTTTAATTGTTTCAGGAGAATATAACCACAGTATTCCGCCTGCACTGAAAAATATAATGGATCACTTTCAACCGGAATATTTATTTAAACCAGGTGCGATTGCTTCTTATTCTGCCGGAATGTTTGGTGGAATGAGGGTAGCTGTTCATTTGCGTGCTGTTCTGGCAGAGCTCGGAATGTTATCGATATCTTCTATCCAGCCTTTCCCAATGGTTCAGGACAATTTAGATGATGAGGGTAATCCCCAAAACGAATTTATTGAGCCTTCTACAAACAGATTCCTGGATGAATTCGAATGGTATCTGAAAGCTTTAAAAACAGCAAGAGAACATGGGACTCCATTTTAACCCAAATTGAGCGATTTTCGCTCACTGCCTGCCCCGTGCACGAAGTGTCGGGGACAAAGAAATTGTAAAATTTTCACCTCACCTATTCGGTGAAAATCGACAATTTCTAAGTCGGTACGGCAGCTGCCGGATAAGTAAAGCGCTTTTTCACTTTGTTCAAACCGCGCAAATTAGGTTAAAGTTATGGAGTTTCTGTATTATGTCACTACTTAAGTTGAAGAATTATTATAAATTAATTTAAATATGAACGATGTTTTTTATTCTAGTATTGGAAAATACTATAACTATATTTTCCCCTATAACCCGGAAAAAAAGAAATTTACCAAAAGTTTTTTAGAGCATCCAAAAGACAGCACTGTCTTAGATATCGGGTGTAGTACAGGGGATCTTCCTATAGATCTGGCTAAAGAGGGAAATTCGGTTTATGCAATTGATGCAGACAATGAAATGATCAATCAGGCTATTGCTAAAAAAATGTTCTTACTTCTGGATGAATACCCTGTGTTTCGCGATCTGGATATGAGAAGAATTGTCTACTTTTTTGACAGAGAAAAGTTTGATGCAATCACTTGCTATGGGAATACATTGGTACATTTGAACAATAATGAAGAAATTTCTGATTTCCTGAAGTCTTGCAATGAAGTTTTACGAGCCAAAGGCCATTTGATGATCCAGATGCTTAATTATGAATACATACTAAAAGAAAATATCCGTGAATTGCCGCTAATTGATAATGACAAAGTGCGTTTTGAACGATATTATGAGCCTACAGGTACTGAAAATCTGGATTTTATAACGCGGCTGACGATTAAGGACGGTCAATCAATACTCAACAATCGGATTTCATTATTTCCGCTAACTAAGGAACAACTTTACGGGCTATTGGTTCATGCCGGGTTTTCAGATATAAAATTTTATGGAAGTTTCAGTAAAACACCTTTCAAAGAAGATGGTCTTCCTTTATTGGTGGAAGCTATTAAGCAATAATTTTTTTGCAGAAAAAAGAAAAACACAATCTTATTCTTTTATTTTTGTTTGTGCTTTTAAAACCTACTAATCGGATGGAGTAGTTGTGAAAGAGGTATAAATTATGGAATTAATCAGAGTTAATCAGTTAACGAAAAAGTTTGATGAGTTAATTGCAGTAGATCACATTAGCTTTTCAATAGAAGAAGGCGAAATATTTGGTTTTCTTGGCCCCAATGGTGCAGGAAAAACCACCACCCTTTCAATTTTGTCTACATTGCTTTCTCCTACAAGTGGGGAAGCTTATGTGAACGGTTTCAATGTAAAGAGCAATCAAAATGAAGTAAGAAGATCCATAGGGGTAGTGTTTCAGGATCCGACTTTAGATGAAGAGCTTACAGCCCGGGAGAATATGCTTATACATGGTAGATTGTACGGCATGAAAAAGCCCGGAAACAAAGTGAATGAATTATTAGAGTTGGTAGAGTTAGGACAATGGAAAAACAAGCTGGTGAAGTATTTTTCCGGCGGAATGAAACAACGCCTTGAAATTGCCAGGGGGTTGCTTCATGAACCGAAAATTCTTTTTCTGGATGAACCCACATTAGGTCTAGATCCGCAGACCCGAAATCATCTTTGGGATTATATAAAAAAAATGAACACAGAAAAAAATGTAACGATTATTCTTACAACTCATTATATGGATGAAGCGGATAAACTTTCAGACCGTGTGGCTATTATAGATCATGGTAAAATCGTTGCTATGAATACCCCTGGTAATCTGAAGGAATTAATCGGCGGAAGTATTCTCAGAATAGAGACACAAAGCGGGAGCGAAGTGGGAAAACTTTTAGCTGAGCAGGAGTGGATAGAGAAAACTGTTCAGCATGATGGCTTTGTTGATATATCTGTTCAGAATGCAGAAAAACATATTGCAGAAGTGATGAAAATTTTAAAAGATATTCCCATCGATTCTGTTTCGGTGCGCATACCTTCACTGGAAGAAGTATTTCTGAATTATACAGGAAGGACGATTCGTGAAGAGGAGGCTAGTTCAAAAGATCGTATGAGGCAACATAACAGAGCAATGAGGAGGTAATATTATGAGTAGCGCAGTTTACACAATATGGTACCGGAACGTACTGAAATATTTTCGGATGAAAAGCCGGATAATCGGTAGTTTGGGTATGCCATTTTTCTTTCTGGTAATTATTGGTTTTGGTTTGGATTCGGCTGTTTCTGTTCCAGGGATGACAACTAGCTATGTTGATTTTATAGCACCTGGGATTATCGCGATGAGTATTCTGTTTTCTAGTATGTTTTCCGGGGTTCAGCTTGTGATTGATAAACAAATAGGCTTTTTAAAAGAAACTTTAGTTGCCCCGGTTTCGAGAATGGAATTAATGTTTGGGCAGGCATTAGGCGGGGCTACGACTGCTATGATTCAGGGTTTGCTGGTTTTTATCATTTCTATGTTTATAGGACTGGACATCCCATCTTTCTCCGGTATTATGATTTCTTTTGGTTTTATGTTTCTGATCGGGCTCTCTTTTACATCTGTTGGTATTGCATTTGCTTCGCGAATGGAAGACACACATGGTTTTCAATTGATAGTGAATTTTGTTCTTTTTCCGGTTTTTTTCCTTTCCGGGGCCCTGTTTCCCCTTGACCAAATTCCAAAATGGCTGTCGTTTCTAACCTATATTGACCCGCTTACTTACGGAGTTGAAGGTATTCGTTATGGCATGCTTGGAGCTTCACAGATTGATCCTCTTGTATGTTTTGCTGCACTGGGAGGATTTCTTGTAGTCGTATTATTTTTGGGTAGTTATCTTTTTAAACGAATAAGAATTTAAGAATGCAACCCTCTTCCATAAATTTTAGACACTACCTGTCTGTAAGAGAAAATATTATCTTTTCTTAGCGTAATTAACAAACACTAATAGATCTACTTTCCTTGTGGTTTGTGTTATATCACTGATTATAAACATGTTGGATTATTGTGGGTTAGTCAAAACAATTCTTTAGTTTACAATTTAAATTAATTTGTTTGTCAAAAACCGGACAAAATATTCTTTCCAATCCCAACCCATGTAATAACTTCCCGTAAGATTTAGGAAAATGATTTTTATGACTATTATTAAACTACATAAATTCATTTTTATCTTTGCTGTTCTGGTTATATTTAATGGATGTGAAAATAAATCAGCCCCAGAAATTAAAACCAATTTGAATAGCGAAATAATAAGTAATACTATTTGGTTGTCAGTGGATAAGAATGGGGAGCCCAAAATTGATGATTATCAAAAATGTAAATTGTTTTTTAGGGATAAGAAGAAATATGAAATTCGAAAGACTTTTGTATACTCCGAAAGTACTTATAGAAATCCGGGTATATACGAAATTCGCGATAGTGTGATTAAACTAAAGTCTTTTGATGGCTCGGAGCATTTGGGTGAAATTTATGTTCTTGAAGATAATCAGTTGCATTTAGAATGGAACAAATCCGCTTCTCTGGGTGATGGTACTGAATTATTTGTTAAGAAAAAATAATGGTTGTTGATGTTATGTAATAATTTTTGATTTTCATAGTTGCCTTGGTTATTAGAAAAAAACCGGATTGTAGAATTAAATCCGGTTTTTCTATATCACTGCCGCCTAATTTAGCTTTTAGCGTTCTTTTCTTTGTTTTTCTTTTTTACCGTCGCCGCTCGATTGTTCCTTCGCTTTTTCGCCCTCTTGCACAGTCGCCCAGCTCGTTTTTCGCTTCTTTGATTTTTATCTGTGCTCACCACTCACCACTCATCGCTCACTGCTTACTGTAAGCTGCCACTGCAACTAATCTAATGTAAACATTACAGGAATAGTAAATGAAACCTTAACTGCTTTACCACGTTGCTTTCCAGGTTCCCATTTTGGGCTTTTTTGAATGGCCTCCACAACAGCCTGGTCTAATGCAGGATCAACTCCTCTTAGAATTGAAACTCTTTCAGCCATGCCATTTTCATTTATGATAAAACGTGTATAAATGGTGCCTTCTATTCCGTTTTCTCTTGCTATCTCCGGATAGAGCAAATGCGATTGGATATAGTTGCGAAAACCTTCAACGCCTTTTCCTTTAAATGTGGGCATTTCTTCTACACTTATGAAAATTTCCTCAGATTCTTCCTCTTCTTCCTCCTGGGCAAATGCATCAATGCTAACGCGGGTTTCCTGATCTGCTTCTGTTTCTTCAAGAACCAATTCGTCTTCAATTTCAACCTCATCGTCAACGATATTAATAATCTCTGTTGTCTGTGGTGGTGGAGGCGGCTCTTTTCTTATTTCCTGTCTTGTGATGGGAACTGTTTCCTGCTCAACTTCTGTCTGCGCTGATGTATCAAATTTGTCTGTGCTTGGAGTATCAGTTGACCATTCGAATGCAATGAGCACTAATGCCAACGAAAGAATAAAGCCTATTTCGAAGAAAATTACTCTCTTTCCTTGAAGGTTTGCCTGTTTTGATTTTTTTAATTCCATAGTTTGTTATCTTGTGGACTAAGAATCAGATTTCAACTTTTTTATATTTATTACAATATTAATCAAAATTTATGCCTGTTAGTGTATTGTGTTGTTTATCAGAAGTTAATATGTGATTGTTGATTTGTTTACAAACACAAAATTGTTCAGTTTTGTTCATTACGATGTGCGTTTTCGTACAAAGATTTTCAATCCCCTCAATCAGCTCAATTTACTCAATCCACTTAATTCACTCAGTCAACTCAATCAACTCAGTCAACTCAATCAACTCAGTCAACTCAGTCAACTCAATCAACTCAATTAACTCAATCAACTCAATTAACTCAATCAACTCAATTAACTCAATTAACTCAATTAACTCAATTAACTTAATCAACTTAATCAACTTAATTAACTCAATTAACTCAATTAACTCATTCAACTCATTCAACTCATTCAACTCAGTCAATTACTTTTCGCCAGGCTAAAAACCTGCTTATTCAGAATTATCCTGTACTTATTAAGATGCCTAAGCAGTACAATCAGGAAACAAATAGAAAATGTTCGCCTTCTTTATAATTCCGTGTATGCAGGAAATTTTTTATCTGTTCTTTTGCATGCCATTGCCTGACATAAACCAGAATAAAGTTTTTCCCTGCCTTGTCAATGTCCTTGTAATAATATAAAGGTTTGTCAATTTGCCTGGTGGTTTTTGTGTCAATGTAAGCATCGATTGTTATTCCGTATTTTTCCAGTAATTGTGCACGCTTTCTGGAAATTTTACTTGCTCCCCAGACTGTCACATGTGGATGAAAAGGGTTGTTTTTCTCAAGCCATCTGGAAAGATAGAATGTTTTTATCCGGTAGAACGCATCATCGCTGTAAACAGAATAGTTTCGTGTCAGTCGGTTTTTAGAGTCATGCCATTTCAGAACATGCTTAGGCACTTTTGAAATTTTTACGCCTGCTTCCAGCCAACGAAGCCACATTTCGTAGTCCTCTGGAAAGTCCCCGTTCTTATACATGCCATGTTTCTTACCTGTTTCTTTTCTCCACATGGCGGAAGGATTAACAATCGGAGAGTCGATAAAACGGTTTATTTTGATTTGTTCGTACGAGATGACAGAATTGACCCAACTCACGTATTTTTTAAAACCGGTGAAGTTGTGAAAATCGCTTTTGTATTCGACTAATCCGCCAACGGCTCCAAAATCAGGATGTTGTTCCAGAAATTCAGCCTGGAGTTTTAATCTTTCGGGGTGAGCCTCATCGTCTGCATCAATGCGGGCGATAAATTCTCCCGCTGCTTGATAAAAACCTGCATTCGAGGCGTGAACAACTCCTTGTTTTGATTCTTCTATTGTTTTGATTTTACTATCTGCTTTAGCTAAAGTACTTGCAATTTTGGGGCTATTATCGGTTGAATTATTATTTATAAGTATGCATTCAAAATCCGGGTAGGTTTGATTTGTAATACTGCTGATAGCCCTTTCCAATGTATCTTCAGCATTGAAAAACGGTAAGATAACTGATATTTTTGGATGGTTCTGAATAGGTTATATTTTTTGTTGTGTTTGCAAAGTTAATGAATGTTATACCTACAGTGACAAAAGTTGAAAAGTTAATTTCAGATTCGAAAAGTTGAATCTGAACAAAATTACTTCCATCACGTAAAATATATGAACCATAAAACCTATATTATGAAATTTAAACCACGTAATTTTAACCTTCTGATGAAATCGGGTATTTTTCTCGTTAGTATGATGCTGTTGACATTTTCCTGTGAGGAAATCAACGATCTAACCAAGTTTGATATTGAGTATGATAAATCATTCACTGTACCCGCAACTTTGGGAATAGATACACCCATATCGATATCTACTCCTGATATTACTACCAATTCCGAAGAAAAATTCAGCGGAAACGATACAAAAAAGGATTTGGTAGAAGAAATTGTACTGAAGAAACTGGTTTTAACTCTGGAAACACCTACCGATTCAGATTTAAGTTTTCTTAAAAGTTTGACTTTATACATAGATGCCGACGGGATGGATGAAACCGAAATTGCTTCCAGTGAGTCAATTTCCGATGATATTGACAAAACACTGGAAATGGAAATACCTTCAGTAGATTTGAAGGAATACATATTTAAGGACAGTTTTAGCATACGAACTAAGGTAACAACTGATGAAACTATTTCAGAAGAACACGAGATAATTGCCGCCATGGTATTTACTGTAGATGCGGAAGTCTTGTAAAATTTAATTTAGTTTAAATATACTAAGCAAAGAGAGTCACAAAATGACTCTCTTTTTTTATGTCCATACATTGAGATACAATAATTTCTTTTCACCTGACCTTAAATGAATTTCCTGTCTGGTGTTCATTTACTGATAGCAAATAACCTGATAGTTCATATTTTAAATTCACATGGAGAATATCTATTTGATATATATTGCATTATATATTTTATTTTAAATAACTGAAAGCTTGAACTTTATAAGTAGTGCTTTGTAGTATAAGTGATATGTTTTATAACAGGTTTTCTTTTTGCCTGACTATAAAATATCAGGAAGTCACATTCAAATGTTGAAAGGAGTTTGATTATGATAAAAAAGTACCTTTTCATTTTGTTTTTTATCACGGGCGGGACGATTACAGCTACCGCGCAAAGTTTGTCGCCAACGGTCTTATCTTCTTCCGGGGGCTATTGGAGTTCCAATGGTACTGCCTTGAGCTGGACAACCGGAGAAGTGATGACACAGACTTTTTCCGATGGCTCTACGATGCTCACTCAAGGCTTTCATCAGGGGAATATTAGTGTTTCCACTGCAGTGAATGAAATGAATGAATCTGCAATGGATGTACAGATCTATCCAAATCCTGTGAGTGATATACTGAATGCGGAGTTCAAAAATATGGTTGATCAAACCATTCAAGTCAAGTTGGTTGATTTAACAGGCAAAACTGTGCTCAGAAAGGAGTTTTCTCAACCATCAAATGCAGTTCGGCTAAATCTGAGCTCCGTTTCTTCAGGAAGTTATATGCTGGAGGTCAGGGCAGCCGATAAAAGAAAAGTGTTTAAAATTGTAAAACATTAAAATTTAATAAGTTATGAGGCGATTGTTACTTTTATTTTTACTTAGTTTCTTAGGCGTTGGAATCATCGACGCTCAATCACCTGATATGTTTAATTACCAGGCAGTAGCCCGGGACGATCAGGGCAATGTACTCTCTAACCAGGATGTTGGCATTAAGATCAGTATCCTGCAAGGCTCCGCAAGCGGAACGGTGGTTTACGAGGAGGAGCATTCTAAAACCACAAATGCTCAAGGACTTGTTAGTCTCAAGATTGGAGATGGCTCAGTGATGTCGGGAACATTTTCCAACATTGACTGGAGTTCCGGCCCATATTTTATTGAGGTAGAAATGGATGAAACCGGAGGTACCAACTATACCACCATGGGAACCACCCAATTGGTTTCCGTACCATACGCTAAATATGCTGAAAGTTCTGCAGGTACATTCAGCGGCAACTATGGTGACCTGGCCAACAAACCGGTGGATGAGGATGGCGTAGCAACCGATAACATCAAAGACGGGGCTGTTACTGAGTCCAAAATCGAAGGTCTTTCCGTAACAACCGAAAAGCTGAATTACTTGGCAGTGGACAGTTCCCGTCTGGATCCAACAGCACTCCACAAATGGCTCAGGCCGACACTCCAGTGGGATCCTACCTATTCCTATGTTGGCATTAACAGGGAATTCGGCGTTACCAGTTCTTCATCATTCGGAGTATCCAATGACGCCGGGGTAGATAGCTTTGGAGGAATGTATGTGAATACGGATGACCCTGAAGGTTGGCCGTTCTACGGTTATGCCTCCGGTAATGAAGCGCATGCCTGGCATTACTACGACCACGGCGAAAAGAGCTGGGTCCTTGAATTTCCCGATATCAGACCAAGACACAGACTCGTTGTTAATCAGAACGGAGTAATGCCAGGAGGAGATGGAAATATAAAACTGGGCTCTTCATCCCATAGATGGTCGGAAGTGTATGCTACAAACGGTACCATACAAACCTCCGATCGCCGGCTTAAAAAGGGTATAGAATCTTTAGACTATGGTCTCGAAGAGGTTTTACAGCTTCATCCGGTTTCCTATCAATGGAAAGATGAAAAATATAAGAAAGATGCAGGTAATGAACAACATCTTGGCCTTGTTGCCCAGGATGTTCAAAATGTAATAGACGAGATAGTCAACAAACCTTCTGACACAGATGGATATCTTGGAATGAGCTATTCGGAACTGATCCCTGTACTTGTACATGCCATTCAGGAACAACAACAGATCATACAAAAGCAAGAACAAGCCCTTAAAGAGAAAAACGAAAAAATGCAGAGCCAAATTGACTTACTTAGGCAACAAATTCAAGAGCTGGCTCAGCAAAACAAAAAAACGAATAAAAACATTTCAAACTTAAAATCTGATTGAAAGTTGTATATAACGGAATTAAATAAAAATAACAAAGGCCGGGGGTAACATAGTATCTTCGGCCTTTTTTAAATGCGTGAAACGAAATTTGTCATAAATTATCTGGTTATTTTATTCACTGAATTCTAAAGTTTCCGCTTTTTAACTGAACGTTATTTTTATTATTTTTGCAGTTAATTCAGAATAAAAATTAAATAGAAGAAATATGTTTGATAGTTTAACAGATCGCCTGGAACAGTCATTTAAGTTGTTAAAAGGGCAAGGGAGGATTTCAGAAGTTAATATAGCAGAGACGCTGAAAGATGTTCGGAGAGCGCTTTTGGACGCTGACGTTAACTATAAAACGGCCAAGGACTTTACAGATACGGTAAAAGAGAAAGCCATCGGCCAGAAGGTAGTAGAGTCTGTCAAACCCGGGCAGATGATGGTGAAGATTGTTCACGATGAGTTAGCCAGTTTGATGGGCGGTTCTGCTGAAGAGTTAGATTTAAGCGGTAACCCCTCAGTGATTTTGATGGCGGGATTGCAGGGTTCAGGTAAAACAACTTTTTCAGGGAAGCTGGCCAAATTTTTAAAGTCAAAGAAAAGTAAAAATCCATTGTTAGTTGCCGGTGACGTGTATCGTCCTGCTGCAATCGACCAGTTAAAAGTAGTAGGCGAGCAAATAGATGTATCGGTTTATACGGAAGAGGGACAAAAGGACCCTGAGAAAATTGCCAAATCAGCAATTAAATACGCCAAATCCAATGGGCACGACCTGGTAATCATTGACACGGCAGGTAGACTGGCTATCGACGAGCAGATGATGAACGAGGTGGCCGGAATCAAGAAAGCCGTAAATCCGAATGAAACTCTATTCGTTGTCGATGCAATGACCGGACAGGATGCTGTGAATACTGCCAAAGAATTTAATGAAAGACTGGATTACGAAGGCGTAATACTAACGAAGCTTGACGGTGATACTCGCGGTGGTGCTGCAATCTCCATTCGTTCCGTTGTTGATAAACCGATTAAATTTATCGGTACGGGCGAAAAGATGGAGAATATTGATGTATTCCACCCTGACCGTATGGCCGATCGTATTCTGGGAATGGGTGATGTGGTTTCGTTGGTTGAGAAAGCCCAGGAGCAATACGATGAAAAAGAAGCCCAAAAGCTCAATAAAAAGATTGCCCGCAATGAGTTTGATTTTGATGATTTTATGGCTCAAATCAAGCAGATAAAGAAAATGGGTAATTTTAAGGATCTTGCTTCAATGATCCCCGGAATGGGCAAAGCTTTGAAAAATATGGATATGGACGATGATGCGTTCAAAGGGATTGAAGCAATTATCCAGTCTATGACTCCGGAAGAAAGGAAAAATCCCAAATTGATGAATGGCAGTCGCCGTAAGCGAATTGCTCAGGGAAGCGGTAACGATATACAGGAGGTTAACCGTTTAATTAAGCAATTTACAGAAACGCGTAAAATGATGAAGAAGATGAAGAATGGCGGAAAAGGAATGAAAAATATGATGCAGAATATGCAGCAACAAATGGGCGGCCAAATGTAAATTTAAATTTTGATATATGGAAAAATTAGATGGTAAAACACTTTCTGCTCAAATCAAAGAAGAAATTGCACAGGAAGTAGACAAGATAAAACAGGAAGGTGGAAAAATACCCCATCTTGTGGCTATTTTGGTTGGCAATGACGCAGCCAGCGAAACTTACGTTTCACACAAAGAGAAAGCTTGTGCAAAAGTTGGATTTAAATCTGATGTATTGCGCTATGATGAAAATATAGCCGAAAAAGAATTGCTGGATAAAGTAGAAGAACTCAACCGCGATGAGGACGTGGACGGGTTCATTGTTCAGTTACCCTTGCCCGATCATATTGATGATCAAAAAGTCATCGAAGCCATTGAGCCTAAAAAGGACGTAGATGGTTTTCACCCAATTAATATGGGGCGCATGGTTATAGGACTTCCAGCCTATTTATCCGCAACACCTGCCGGTATTCTGGAGTTTTTTAAACGCTATAATATTGAAACAGAAGGCAAAGACTGTGTAGTTCTGGGCAGAAGCAATATTGTCGGTAAACCGGTGGCAAACCTAATGCTTCAAAAAGCGGTTCCGGGCAATGCTACAGTTACTGTTTGCCATTCCCGTACTCAGAATTTAAAGGAAACCATGTCCAGAGCCGATATAGTCATTGTTGCAATTGGCAAAAAAGAATTTGTTACGGCAGATATGATAAAAGAAGGCGCAGTGGTGGTTGATGTGGGAATTCATCGTGAAAAGTCATACAAAACAAAATCAGGCTGGAAACTTCGTGGTGATGTGAAATATGACGAAGTAAAAGAGAAAGCAAGTTACATTACGCCTGTTCCCGGTGGCGTAGGACCAATGACCATTGTTTCTCTGTTGAAAAATACCCTTGCAGCTTCGCGGGGAGAAGTATATAAGTAGAACATCTCAGAAAGAGAAAACTGAGTTAAACAATATAAGTATTAGAATTGACGCACGTTAATATGCAGAAGTATAATAACGTGCGTTTTTTATTTTACCTTGTTTTTACTGGAAAGTAGATTGAAAAATGTACTGAATAATAAATGAATTAATGATGAAAATTCAAAGTATGATGTTAATTGGAGTAGCTATCATCGGCGTAAGCCTTTTGCTTTTGCCTTTAGTCGGAAAAGCCTCACTGAACAGTAATTTCAAAAAAGATGTCAGTAAATTATTTTCTTTATCCGGCGATATTTCGGAAAAAACATTTAGTTATGAACAATTAAAAGGTTTACCCGAACCGGTGCAAAGATATTTTCGATATGCCCTGAAAGATGGCCAACCTTTTATTAGTTATGTAAGATTGAAACATAATGGAACTTTTAAACCGGCAGAAGATAAAAAGTGGACAAGCATAAAAGGCGAACAATATTTTACGGCAGAAAATCCCGGTTTTCTCTGGAAAGGAAAGACTTCGCTTTTTACAGCCAGGGATATGTACATTGGTGGAAAAGGGAAATTAGTTGTTTCCTTGTTTTCCTTATTCAAAGTGGTAGACGAACAGGGCCATCATATTGATCAGGCTGAATTGCTTCGCTGGCTGGGAGAAAGTGTTTGGTTTCCTACGAATTTAATCCCCGGGAAAAATCTTCAATGGACAGCTATAGATTCAGCAAAAGCAAAGGTTACTTTCAACTATAACGGTATCTCTGTGTATTACATCGTTCATTTCAAAGAGCAGGGACAAATTACGAAACTTGAAACGGAACGATATATGGAAAAAGACAGAATGGAAAAGTGGACTGGTATTGTCGGGGATTATAAACAGGTAGACGGCATCAAAGTTCCTACATACATTGAAGGAAAATGGGATTTAAAAGAAGGGGCGTATTCGTATGCTAAATTTCATATTCAGCAGATTGAATACGATATTCCGGAGAGATTTTAAATTCATATTCGGATCCGGGTTAATTGTCTGAAAAACAATGATATACAAACTCTGTGTTATCATCAGAAGAGCAGGATGCGCTAAAAACAGGCTGATTGAATTGAGCCTGCTCTTTTTCTTTTTCTTTCTCTGCTTGCTTTTGTTGAATTTCTTTCTCAATATTAACAGCAGTTCGTATGTAATTCAACGCATCTTTCATATAACCCATCTCATGATGTAATATACCCATTTGTTTCAGGTAGAAGGGGTTTTTATGCAAGAAAATTGCTTTTTCATACCATTTATAAGCCTCAGCAGGTTTGCCTTTTGCATGAAAGACCAATCCCCATTTGAAATACTGGGCCGCTTTTTCTTTTGGATGTTTTACAGGCACAGCAAATTCGAAAATGCTTGTGTAATAATTCCGGTTTGTCTGCGGTGAGATTTTTATTATATCTTCAAGCATAGCTGTGATTCTTTTTTTTTCAATTCCTAATCAATCAAACAGGAAAATTACGATTGATTGAATTGCACTTGTCATTTTCCTTTGACGTAAAATTAATGAAAATGTTTTGTCTGTTATCAACAAAATTCATATTCGCTCAGTGTTATGTAAAAAAAATACCTGACAGAATTTTGGTTCCCGCCAGGTATATTTTTGTAACAATACCGATTTAGCTTTCGGATAGGTTTACCGGTTACGCTGACCTCTACTGTTTCCTTTACCATTTCCCCGGCCTTTTCCTGCCTTTTTATTTCCGCAGTTATTATTGTTGCGCGCATTATAGTTTCTCATGCTCCGATTATTCTTATCAAAATAGGCCTGCTGTTCTTCAGTAAGCAATGAATGAATTTCTGTTCTGTGAGTTTCGCGTTCATCCAGCATGGTTTCTCTGATTTTCCTTTTTTTGTCAATATCAGCAGTTGCACGTCGTTCTTGTCTTAATTCGGACATCTTTTCCATATGATCGGAACGGAGTTCATCAATTTGATTCTCTTGCTCTTCTGTGAGATTTGGGATGTTTTGACAACAGTTATTCACATTTCTTCCCCGCTGTCCAAAACTTTGAGTTGTAACTGTAATCAGTATTAATACGAATGCCAGGTTTACGACTTTTTTTGCTTGTGTTTTCATCTTTGCTATTTTTTAAGGATTTTTAAATAAATATTTAGTTATCTATATGACACAATGTAAAATATTTTATTACAAGTGTATTGACAAAATTTTTAATTTTGTAGAGTAGGCATTGAATTTGAATTATAGATTTTTGATATAAGTAAAAAAAATACTATTTTTCACCAAAAATAAAATAGTTGCTTATGAGCCCTGCTTTGATATTTGTCTTAGTGATTGTTGTGTTGGTTTTGCCTTTAGCTGTTTTGTCTTATAGGTATAAATATAAAGGAACCATCGTATATAAAACCGCTTTTTCCAATTTGATTTCAAATCTGGTCATAGCAATTGGCGCTTATTTTGTTGGTTATTTGGGTATACTTCATGTCATCTGGTTTGTTGTAGTAGGGTATATAGCCATGCTCATCGGGAATATAGCTGTAAGAAGAATTGTACAGCAACCGGTTAAGGATACCACACAAATGATAGACAGGCTGTCACAAGGAGATTTGGATGTTCAGATTGATGAAGAACTAAAAAAGAGCGATGATGAAATCGGTAAGATGAATACGGCTTTATCTAACATGATTGAATATTTAAAAGAAACAGGTGAATTTGCCCGTCAGGTAGGAGAAGGAAAGTTTGACCACAATATTGAGACGTTAAGTGAAAAGGATCACCTCAGGAATGTCTTGTTAGAAATGAGGGATAAACTGAAAGAAGCCTCTGAACTGGAAGCTGAAAAACGTAAAGAAGAAGAGCAGCGGCGTTGGTCGAACGAAGGAATGACAAAACTGAATGATATTTTACGTCAACAAGACGATATTAAAGAGTTGTCCTATAAAATTATTAGTTTTCTTGTTCAATATCTTGATGCCAATCAGGGTGGGCTGTTTGTGCGTAACAGTGACGATGAAAATGATGTGTTTTATGAATTACAGGCCGCTTATGCTTTTAACAAGCGAAAATATATTGAAAAAACATTTAAACCCGGTGAAGGGCTCGTCGGCACCTGTGCTATTGAGAAAGAACGCATTTATATGACCAATATTCCCGATGATTATATTGAAATAACCAGCGGACTTGGAGGTTCAAATCCGGGAGCTTTATTGATTGTTCCGATGAAGATTGAGGAGGAGGTCTATGGTATCATTGAAATTGCCTCATTTAATCCATTTGAAGAATATCAGATTGAGTTCGTCGAGGAAGCCTCTCTGAGTATTGCCAGCACTTTGAGTGCTTCCGAGACCAATCGTAAAACAAAGGAACTGCTTGAAAAAACTCAGCAACAGGCAGAAGAAATGTCTTCGCAGGAAGAAGAGATGAGACAGAACATGGTTGCGCCGTGCAAGTCCATAAGGTGGGGATTTAAAGGCGTAAAATATAAATATAATGAAACACCTTACAGCAAACCCGCAGGTAAATAAACCCTGTCC
>Ga0207714_1000929_pt1 | contig 19654 bp, 13 predicted proteins | sample PonA232FremontCA_2_FD_187270 | JGI IMG/M metagenome (GOLD analysis project Ga0207714, IMG submission 187270) | Marine sediment microbial community from Fremont, CA, USA - Pond A23 Sediment 2 (SPAdes) | ecosystem: Environmental > Aquatic > Marine > Unclassified | place: USA: Fremont, California...
TGGTTGTCATAAGTCTTTTGTATTTTTTTGGTTAACTATACAAAGTTATGACTTCCAGTTTATTTATACATATTACCTACGCATTAACCGGATGAACCCTAAAAATCATATAAATTACCTTTAAATTAATACATTATATCAACAAATACATCTATATTTCAAAATATCAGGGAAGTACTATGATAAGAAATCAAGTAAGGGCAATATTTAAAGAATAAATGACCGATTATATTTACCGCTGACTAAGAAAAAATTATAACAACAGGTAAGATCATCTCTTTTAGAAGGGTGGGGTTAAATGATTGGCCATGTTGATTAAAATCAACCAACACTCAAGATTTCCCCTAAAGAACCACACTATTGGTTTTCAGCAAAATAACTTGCCATCTAATTACATACTTCTGCTTTTCTCGATTCCACCTCGTAAAACATGCTGGGCCGCTTGTGGTTATGAAGGATCAAAATGACCTGGCGGGCCTCCCTGATCTGTTTATATTTTTCGGGATGCTCAGCAATCCACAATTCCCAGAAAGCATTGTGGGCAAACTGACGATGTAATACCCAGTCCCGGAAACAGTGATCCAACACAAAGTCTTCCACTAGATAGTTAGCGTAATTCATCGATCTGAATCATAACACCTAACAATGGCATACTTTATATCAATCATGTAGGCCTTATTAATAGATCTACAGGCGAATAGGGGTTAAACATAACAAGGATACCGTCCAATCCGATACCTCTATGAGCACCTCAGAAGGGAAAAAACATCGGGAACAACAACATTTAACCATGCGGTATCACCGCAACTGAAATCCAGATCAAATCAACCTGAACCAATGCCATCTATAAAAAGAAAGACAGCCCAATGAATGATATACCTGTAAATTATTAAAAATTTTGGGAAATTTTAACCTATAAAAATGAGGTTAATCGCTAAATGTTGGATGATTGTGATGAAGCTGCGCTATCAAATCAACGATTGGTTGAAAGGATGATCGTTATAAATCGTTCAGGATATTAGACAGATAAGCAAATGCCCTTAATAATGCCTGAACAGCTGGTTACAATTGCGTTGAATAATCCTTTTGAACCTGCTCACGCAGGCTTTTAATGGCCCGGTGAACCAGGTTGCGGACCGACTGGAGGTTGAGGTTCATCAGCGAAGCAATATCTTTGTATTCAAAATACAGGTAAAACTTCATCAATAATGCCTCCTTTTGCCGTGGAGGTAGTTTATCAATCAAAACCTTAATCATGTTTTTCTTTAGACGGGTATTCTCCTGATGGATGACGGACTCTTCCGAGAAACCGTCAGACAAGTCCAGATTCTGCAGGTAATAATTGTCGTCATACTTGAAAGAGATGTCGTAGCGCAACTTGCGAAAAATTTTATGTCTGAGGGAGGTAATCAGATAAAACAGGATGTTATCGGTGTCCCCAATATTCTTGATGTGGCTCATGATGTCATAGAAAACCTCATGAATACAGTCTTTGATGAATTCATGGTTGGGCTTGATTTTCAATCCATAGGTCAGCATATGGGCATAATACTCCTGGTAGATTTTGGTTAAGGCCTGCTGGTCGCCATTTTTAAAGTTCTGCCATAAGATTTGATCCCGATCGACAGAATGAACACTTTCTTTCATCGTCCTGAAGGTTTTGGTCCATAGAAAAAGGCACATTCTAAACACAGGATGAGTCGTTGAACATATGTTCACTGGATGTTTCCCGGTACACCCAGGGAAGGTTTAAGGTTAAAAACAAGCGGGAAGCCCCCTGGCTCAGTTCCTGTTGATTTAGAATGTTTTTGCCTGATAAATTGATGCACTGTGCTACCTGAAAACCTGATTTCAGGGAAAATAGAGAGACACCCCCCTCCTGCTTTTGCTGTTAAACAGGAGCATTTGGGTTACCCTGATAATAAGCTGGGTTCAGAGCCTGAACAAACAAGATAACAAGGAGTCAGGAATTTATATTGTAAAAAACGGACAGAATCAAAAATTTTGACCAAAAAGCAAAAGCCGTGGACGGATGGGTCCAACCTCAAACCCCTGAGGTTTATCTGTGTTATAATGCCTGGTAAATAAAAGGGGACTGATCACTGCCTAAAAATCCGAAGACCGGTCTGTAGGGCAGGCCATAGAAAATAGGAAGGATCGTGGGATTCAGGGGGCCCTATCCCTATATTGAAGGATCAAACAGCCAATCATGGGAACCTGGTATCCGATCAATCATCAACAGTCTACACATACCAAACTTATCTTGCCCGATCAACCAAACACATAAGGCCGGTTCAAATAAAAGCTCCCGCCGGTGCTCATCAGGTACTGACGCGGCGACTGCTTCATGATGGTCTTGAATTCGTGGATGAAATGCGACTGATCATAGTAACCGCACTGATGAACCAGTTCAATCCAGCGCACCCGGGGATTGTTGTTCAACATGCGGCAGGCCTGGTTAAACCGCAGGATCTTTAAATACATCTTAGGGGTCAGGCCCACCTCATCCACAAACATCCGGTAAAGGGACTTATAGGAGATATTCAGCTCGCGGGCCAGACGCTCAACCGACAAGGGTCCTTCCATTTGTTCTATACTGTCGAGGATACAGTAAATTTTCGCTACCGGGCCCCTATAATTGCCAATCTGGTTCTGAAAAAACTGATTCAGGTTCCTCACCCGCAAACCATCCTCCTGCACACTTAATATATTATCCCGGAGCCATTGGTAAGCCCCGCTCCAAAAATCAGTAAAATCAATGATGCGATTGGTCAATTGGCTTAACCGGACATTTAAAATCCGGTTGACCCCCAGATGGGTGAAAATTACGCTCATTCCATTGAACTGCCCCCCATTGACCTCCACTTTGACCTTCATCGGATGGGTCAACTCAAAAATACCGGCTACAAAACCCGACAAAACTGTTATCTGGCGATTGGTCAGGAAAACAATGCGGTTGTCGTCAAAAAATAAAAACATCTCGACCCGTCCACTGGGCAATGCACGAAAAAAAGACCGGCGCAGTCGTTCATCGGCCTGTTCATATAGATAATATTTCCATATATACGGTTTTAAAGCCGTTGAAGGACTGAGCCCTTTTATCCGCATATGATTGAAGTAGCCCTCTTCCATAGGATATCCAGATATAAAAACAAGATAACGATAAATTCGCTTCTTGTCAATTTATATCCTGATAATCCTACACCCATCAAGAAGGGATAACACAACGCAATACCCGGTTGCGGGGGCATGGCCATCAAACCATACCCCCATAGAGCCGGGGGGTTCTGCCAGCCTAAGATGCGATCAGGGCTTCGGGGCCTTCTTTACCTCTTCCTTAAAGTGACTCCGGACCTTCGCCGCAATTTGTGCCCGGGTCATTTTATCGCAGGCTTCCACTTCAATGACCGGTGGAACAAATCGCTTTTGATTTTCAATATGCTTGCGGAATTCCTGCTTCGCTTCCCCGGGGCCGAATACATACAGGGCTTCTGCATCGCTGACATGCCGGCAAACCCGCTCATAATAATCCTTCAAATGATTCAGGTACTTGCGGTACCTCCTGCCCTCATGTACAATGTCTTGAGGACCATAGGGAACCTTCGTACGGGATCCCCCGGATAAACGAACCTTCTTACCAACCTTCGATTCAATCACAGAGACAACTTCTTTTTGCTGATCCAGGCTGACAATGACAGCCTTTGAATGGTCAATCCAAATGCCTTTTTTTGTGCTCATCATCATGTTTTTTTTAATGAGGAAACCACTGAAATTGTAACTTAAGCATGCCTTCCGGGCCACAGACCAGGAAGACGGAAATTAAGATAAAGCGGTCCGGATAAAACAAACGCCGAATGAAGCTCCATAATGAATGGCTTAACAGGGTGAAGCGAATGCAGATTGCACTCAATACAGTTGAACTTTAATGTGAATCAGATCCCCTTGGTATATATAGCCTGGCGTAATTTTGAGCGGGATCACTGCCAATTTTAATATTAACCAAAAAATAAACATAAAGCAAGATTTTGACCGGTTTTTTTTATCCCCCCATCCCAGGCAGGGCTCCGATTTATTGTTGATCCCGGAACAACATCACCAATTGGGTCAGCAATGAGGATTTGCTGGCATATAATAATGAGCCAAAAACAGTGAGAACAACACCTTGAACTGGTTTAACAACCTGGAATGCATGACTCACAATATGCCTGTAAACAAAACAATTGGACGCACCAACTGGCTCAATAATGCGGATTTAATGACTTACGATATCCCTATGAAAAGGACAAAAAGGCCACCAGCTCAGTTTAACAATTTAGATCAGGCTTATGGATTTAGAGATGATGAGTTTTTTATTCTCAAGTTATATAGTCTTCATGAGAAGACCTACGCATTAACCGGATGAACCAAATCATATACCTCAGAACAGCGGGCCATATAGAAATTGGCATCCGATCATCCCCCATCCGAAATTTTACCCTTATCTTTATTACCCAAACCAGATGGCAAAAACAATCAAATCGCTCAATATGAATAGATTAGCTCAACCAACCAGGTTTCAGGCTCCCTTCAGGCGGGCCAGTAAAACCAAAAACAGCAGAACGGATATTGGCAAAAGCCTTTTACTGTTGTTGCCTGTATTCATGCTGTTGATGTGGCAATGCACCTCCACCGAACATCCCCGGGTCAATTCGCCCGATGGCAGCATCCAGGCCCAATTCATCATGAATGAATCGGGTGTTCCCGGTTACCGGATTCTTCACAAGGGCAGTCCGGTTATTGATACCTCTCACCTTGGTTTTGAGCTAAAGAACGCCCCGGGTCTACATTCAGGCTGGAAGATCACCCAAACCACCCGCAAATCCGTCAACAACACCTGGCAGATGCTGTGGGGAGAGCAAAGGAATGTGGCAAACCATTACAACCAGTTGAAAATCAAACTTAAAGAGAAGAACGCGCCCAACCGCAAGATGAATGTGATTTTCCGGGTATACGATGATGGCATTGGCTTTCGCTATGTCTTCCCCGGACAAAAAAACATGGATGAAGTGGTGATCATGGGTGAAAAAAGCCAGTTCAACCTTACCGGGAACCATACCTGCTGGTGGATTCCCGGTGACTGGGACATTTATGAACATCTCTACAACAAGACGCCTTTTACCGGCATTGATGCCACCACCAAACGCAACAACGACAACCTGGCCCAAACCTATATCCCGTATAATGCGGTCAATACGCCGGTAACGATGAAAACGCAAAAGGGCCTGCACCTGAGCTTCCACGAGGCCGATCTGACCGACTACGCTGGTATGACCCTGAGGGTAAACAAGGACCAGCTGATGATGGAGAGTGAACTGGTCGGTTCCGACCGCCTCGGCTACAAGGTCAAAAGGAAGGCCCCCTTTGCCACACCCTGGCGCACCATCCAGATTTCGGAGGATGCAGCCGGACTGATCGAATCCAATTTGATTGTCAACCTGAACGATCCCAACCAACTGGGCGAGATGCCCTGGTTTACCCCCATGAAGTATGTAGGCATCTGGTGGGAGATGCACGTAGGCAAGTCGACCTGGGCCATGGAAGGAGGCAAACACGGGGCCACCACCGAACATGCCAAAGAGATGATTAACTTTGCTGCTGCCAACAACATTGGCGGGGTGTTGGTGGAAGGCTGGAACACCGGCTGGGAACATTGGATCGGCTTTGACGACCGCGAGGGGGTATTCGATTTCGTTACCCCTTACCCCGACTATGACCTGCAGGAGGTGGCCCGTTATGCCAAAGAAAACGGGGTAGAGCTGATCATGCACCACGAGACATCAGCGGCTCCAAGAACTTATGAAAAACAGCTTGACACAGCCTATAAGCTAATGGAGCGACTGGGCCTCCATTCTGTGAAAACGGGTTATGTGGGGGAAATCATTCCCGAGGGCGAATACCATCATGGACAGTGGATGGTGAACCACTACCGAAAAGTTTTAAAAACGGCAGCCGAGCACCAGGTAGCGGTCAACGCCCATGAGCCGATCAAGGCCACCGGCATCCGCCGCACCTGGCCCAATGCCATCACCCGCGAAGGCCTCAGAGGCCAGGAGTTCAATGCCTGGGCCTCGGATGGGGGCAACCCCCCGGATCATCTGCCTACAGTGGCCTTTACCCGAATGCTGGCCGGGCCCATCGACTATACCCCCGGCATCTTTAACATCCAACCCATGGGCGATGCCGACAAAAACCGGATCAGCACCACCCTGGCCCAACAACTGGCCCTCTATGTGGTGATCAACAGCCCCCTCCAAATGGCTGCCGACCTGCGAGAAAACTACAAAGACCACCCCGCATTCCAGTTTATCCGCGATGTGGCCGTTAACTGGGAACAATCCCTCGTGCTCAACGGCAAAATAGGCCAGTATGTTACCATGGCCCGTCAGGAAAGAGGCACTCAAAACTGGTTTGTGGGCAGCATCACCAATGAAGAGCCCCGTGAGATGAACATCAGCCTCGATTTCCTCGAGCCCGGCCAAAAATATACGGCCGCCCTCTATAGGGATGGCGACAATGCCCACTGGAAAGACAATCCAACGGCTTATGCCATCGATACCCTTAAGGTAACAAGTGAAAGCACCCTCGATCTCAGACTGGCCCCGGGTGGTGGCGCTGCGGTCAGTATTATGGGGCCAACAGATTGATCCCGGCCGCCTGCTCCTCCACAGGCACCACCCGAGCACAACCCTGTTGTTAACTTGCTATGCCCAGCCTGCTGGTAAGTTGATCAATCAGGGGTTCCTGGCCTTTGAACATGATCTCCTGGGCCTGGATAACCGGAATCCAGCCGGCGCGGTCGGCCTCAGGAAAATGTTGATAATAACCCGATTGGGGAGGCCACTCCATGCGGAAGGTATTGCTGGTGATGTTTGAAGCATCCGGATTAGCTTCCACTGCCCAGGCATACACGGTTTTTCCACCCTTCTGAATAACAGGCTCCAGCTCCCAGAATTCTCCGCCAATATCATGGCCGGTCTCTTCCTTGAACTCCCTGATGGCCGCCTCAAAAGGTCGTTCCCCCTGATCAAATTCTCCCTTGGGAATGGACCAGGCATCCTTTTCACGGTTCCTCCAGTATGGGCCACCGGGGTGAATCAAAAAAACTTCACAATCTCCGTTGTTAAATCGATAGGCTAATATGCCCGCACTTTGCTTTTTCATACCTTAAAATCCTTGCCTATATTGTAAAAGATGATTGATCATTATAATTGTATGTTGATTATCAATAAATAATTAAATAACATTCCTCTTTCACTATTGTTGATTTGATAAAGCAGCTTCATCAAAATCAACCATCATTAAAATTAAACCAAATCCTTTTACCTTTAGCTTGAATTGATGCCAAAGCCGGTCAATCCAGCCGTAACCAGGCCTAACCGGTACAAAAATCCCCACAAATATCAAAATTTAATTCCAATGGTTAAAACATCCATCATCAAACCAACCCACCATTTAAGATAACCCTGGAAGGGGCATCATTATTTTATGCCATCTGGAGCTACCAAACATGCTGTAGTTAAGAATACAACCCTGGAAGGGGCATTATGATGTTTTCATCTGGGGCCGCAAATAATGCTGTCATTAAACATATAATCCTGTAGAAGATACCATGGTTATCCACAATCAGACCAAAAGCATCATACATCTATCGATTACGGGATTTTTCGAGGTAATGCTGCCGCAGTGAGTCGGAATCGCCATAGTGGTGCATAATGGAATCAAGGTCCTGTTTCAGGTCTTTTTTTACCTGTGAATAGCCCGGATCATCAATCACATTGTGCATTTCGGCAGGGTCCTTCTCCAGGTCATAAAGCTCCCATTCATCAATATCATGGTAAAAATGGATCAGTTTATACCGGTCGGTGCGGATGCCATAGTGGCGTTTAACGGCATGGATGCCGGGATATTCATAATAATGGTAATAAAGGGCATCCCGCCAGTTGGTTGTATCCCCCCTGAACAGTGGCACCAGGCTTCGTCCCTGCATATCTTCGGGGATTTGTACTCCGGCAGCATCCAGCATCGTTTGGGCAAAGTCAATATTCTGAACCAACTGGTGGCTCTGAGCGCCTGCCGGAATGTGCCCGGGCCATCTCATTATCAAAGGCGTACGGAATGATTCTTTGTACATGAACCGTTTATCGAACCAGCCGTGCTCGCCAAGGTAAAAGCCCTGATCAGAGGTATAGATCACCAGGGTGTTCTCTGCCAGACCGGCTTCATCGAGATAATTCATCAACCTGCCCACATTTTCGTCCACTGCCTTAACGCAGGCCAGATAATCCTCCATGTACCGCTGATATTTCCATTGGGTGAGGGCTTTGCCTTTGGGGGCTTCCTCACGGAAACGCTGATTGATGGGCCCATAGACCTGATCCCACTTTTCCTGTTGCGCCTCGTTCAAACGGTTATAATGCATGTTATAGACCCGGTCATACCAGCCATAAAATGGTTCATAGCCCATCTCCCTTACCAGCTCGGGCCTCAGCTTATTGTCGCTGGTCAGGCTCATATGCTTGCTGATCAGCATCTCAGCTTCTTTGGCAGCGGTACCCCGCCCCTGGTAATCGTCAAAAAGGGTTGCTGGTTCGCGAATGTCCTGGTCTTTCTTATATTCCAGATGACGCATCGCCGGGAGCCACTCCCGATGCGGGGCCTTGTGCTGATACATCAGCATGAAAGGTTTATTTTGATCCCGATCCGACTTGATCCAGTTAATGGCCATGTCAGTAATGACATCGGTGGTATATCCCTGCTTCTGCATCGTGCTGTCGGGCGTTCGGAAACGCGGATGGTAGTAAAATCCCTGCCCCCCAAGCCCGTCGAGTATGCGCCAGTAATCAAACCCCGTAGGCTGGGACTTAAGATGCCACTTGCCAATGACAGCCGTTTGATACCCATGCTCCTGCAGTAGCTTAGGATAGGTTTGCTGGGTGCTGTCAAACCGGGCCCGGTTGGTCAAAACCCCGTTCTTGTGGCTGTGCTTGCCGGTTAAAATACTCGCCCGGCTCGGACAACTGATCGAATTACCTACAAACGCCCGGTTGAAAATCATCCCCTCCGATGCCAGCTTATCCAGGTTCGGGGTGCTGATTAGCCGGTCATCATAGGCACTTAATGCCTGAAAGGCATGATCATCGGTCATGATGAAAATGATGTTGGGCGGCTGCTGCTTTTTCTTTTTGTCCGATTTTTTGGGATGGCAGCTGGACAAAAAAATGATCAGGATTAAAAAATAAAACAAACGGTGCATGGCAGTAGTTTTTAAGAAAAGTTAACCTTCGGGTGAAGTCCATACCAAAGATAACAAATTTTATGGCTTCTTCAGATTTTTTATACCGCCAAATACATCCTGGTGCAAGAACGTTAACTGCCATCCAGTGTGATGAGGTGTAAAAAGTTCACACTCCCATAGCTATGAAACTCCTTTATACTTTATGGTTATACCACTGGTGCAATAACGTTGACTGGCATTGCGTAGAATGGGGTCTAAAATAAGATACTTTCATTACTATAAGCCTTCTTTATATAGACTTGTCAGACATTAGGGTTGTACCATTAACCCCTAAATATGTGTTTTTTGGACCTTTCTGATCAAGGATGTTCATTCGGCAAAATGGCTTCATGGCGATGCATTATCACTTGAAGAATTTAATAAGGGAGATAATTGCAATAAAACGATATTCGTAGCCATTCCGGTTTTATTTTTCGAAGGATTCTCATTAATTTGTAATTTCATTAAGGGGGGATTCATGAAACACACAGGCCTGATCATATTATTCTTGCTGACGGGCATCCTTGTGGGGATGGTCGGCTCGTGTGAATGGTTTGCTCCGAAATTCAAGAGTCAGTGGACCCAGGCGCCCGACCGCACATGGATAGGTTCGCAATACTGGGCCAACCGGCTACAGGACTGGCGGCTTCAGGACGGGCGGGTAGAATGTATCGGTCATAGCCGGGCTGTGCGCACGCTTCACCTGCTCACCCGTGAGTTGGGGCCAAAAAAGGGCAAACTGCGGATGAGCGTTCAAACGGGCCGGATAAATGAAGCGATGGTAACAGATGCATCCTGGGCCGGATTCCTAATTGGGGCTGGATCCCTGAAGACGGATTATCGCCGGCGGGCTTTGATCCATCAGGGGCATGGCAAAAATGGTGGGTTGCTGGCAGTCATCACTAGCAGGGGCAAACTGATGATCCTGGACAATGCCAATCGAGGCCAGCCCATGGATGTAGAGCGTGATCATTCCTATTCCTTCACCGGATTGCCCGTTAATGGGGTAAGTTTGCACCTTCAGCTGGTGCCAGGGCGGGACCAATATCAACTGACCTTTCATGCCACGGCAAAGGAAACCGGGGAAACCATTGACTCGCTTTACATGTCAGGCCTGAACCCCCGGCGTTTTCAGGGCAATCTGGCACTTGCCGCGCATGCCTCTCAAAAGATTAAAAATTCAGCATTCTGGTTCAACCAGTGGTGGATGCGGGGGTCCAAACTCGTGGAAAAACCAGGCCATCACTTTGGTCCCATCCTGGGGGCTCACTATAGCCTAAACAACAATACCCTGCATATGACGGCCCAGCTTCCCCCGTTGTCAAAAAAAAGACAGAAAAAGGTCCGGCTGGAGATCAGAAAAAAAGGCCGATCGGGCTGGCAGGAGATCGCCCGCAGCGATATTGTTAAACCCGGATACACCGCAACCTTCAGCATTGACCCCTGGCAAACCAGCCATACCTGGAAATATCGCCTGAGTTATCCCCTGAAAGAAGCGGCATCCCCCCGGTACTTTAAGGGATCCATCCCCCGAGAACCTTCCGGCGACAAGCTCTTGCTGGCCGCCCTGAACACCCCGGCCCTTACAGGCCAGCCCATCGGCGAGGGTGAAACTTCCTGGAATGATTCCTCAGGTTTTCCTTATAAAAAGATGACCCAAAACATCGGCTTGCACCAACCCGATATGCTGGCCTTCACGGGTAACCAGGTCAACCCCGGCCTGCCCACCCATTTCAACGGCATCAAAAAAGACAGCCTCCACCTGGATTATCTTTACAAATGGTACCTCTTTTGCTGGGGATATGGCAAAATGACCAGAAAATACCCGACCATCATCCTGCCCAGTCAAACAGATTTTTATCAGGTTAAAGGCGATACCGGCAAGAAATCAACAATCAATGAGTCATCTATAACCAGCTCCTTCATTCGAATGGTCAGAAGAACCCAAACAGGTCACCTGCCATCCCCCTATACGCCTGATCTGCCAGGGCATTCAACCGCTTACAACACAGAAATCAACTATGCGGGAATCAGCCTGGCCGTCTTGGGAACCGGCAAATTCTTCCCCGTTAAAGATTCTTCCCGCCTGAATCCATTAAAACAAGAGGCATCATACAGAAATCAGACAGCCTCTAAGCCGAATCCTTCGGCAAAACAACTCCCATGGATTCAAAAATGGGCCGGCAACTGGGCAGGTGTGCATATGAAAGCCGTGATCACCCCTGAACCAGTGGTCAGCTTTTCCAGTTATACGCACCTTTCAAAACGCAAAAAAGCACAAACAGACCAATTGCTGCGAGAAATCAGGAAAGCCCATGCACTGATCATCTCCGGCGGAAAAAACCCGGCCCACGCCATACATCTTGGGATCGACAAAAAAGGAGATGCAGGTTACTCCTTTGGCCTTCCACCCAATCAACCCATCATCCTGGATAACCCGAAAAAGGTCGATTCAGCCCACCTGCCTCTCGCCGATACCCTGGCGCCTGAAAACACCTTCCAGCATGAACTCATAACGCCTGTTGTGGTCAATAATATGAGCAAAGCCGACCCCAATAACCCCGGCCAATTGCCGCAGGTTGGCTACGGCATAATTCAGTTCAACAAAAAAGAGCAAACCTATACCCTCTCAGCCTGGCCGCAAACAACAACACCGGCACAGGATGATCCCCTTGCAGGCTGGCCCTTGCAAGTAAACCTTCAGTATAATTTCATCGAACAGCCACTGGGGTTTCTTCCCCAAATAATTACCAAAGGATTAAAAAACAAACCCGTTTACAAATTATTCAACCAGCAAAACCAAAATCTGATCTACGCCAGAAGGGCCCATGACACCATTTTTCAAGCGCCTGTTTTTAAAAAGGGCCTCTACACTTTATTGGTGGGCAATCCGAAAGCAAATAAAATGGACACCCTCTCCAACCTGGTGCCCGTGAAACACAAAAAACAAATCATACTGAATTTCAAAAAATAATGCAGCAGGGATTTCGCCGGGCCGGTTAAAATTTGCCGAACTTAAAGGTAAGTTGATAGGAAAAGCCCCGCAAAGCATCCTCACTGGTGTCATATAGCTCAATATTGCTGGTATAGAGGTAATAGGCGCCAACGGCAACCCTAAAAAACCGGATCAGGTTAAATTCCAGTTCTGCCCCCGGCTCAATCACAAAAAAGGCATCCGAATCATTTATAAAATCATCCCGGTAATTGTAGTCATAGCGTCGATGTTCATAGTCCTCGGCATGGACGATACCACCGGCACCGATCAATAAGGGAAAGCTCAGATGCACTTTTTCCATAGGCCCCAGTATCGGTTCAATCAGCAACCCGCCATAACCGCCCTGAAGGTTGACGTCTTCATCCAATGCGGAATCATAATGGTAGTCATTGAAAAAAGCCTTACCGCCAATGCCCAGGCCCAGGCTGTGATTAACGATCCAGGCTCCCCTACCGCCCATGACAAGGCCATCTTTGTCGTCAATACTGGCATAACCAAGGGAAAAAGCGCCATAGCCTCCATGGCTGTCAATGCCTCCCAAAAGGGTGTTAAGGTCACTTTCCTCATCCTGGGCCAGTGACACAGTAGCGGCCAGGAAAACAACCGCAACCAGGGTTAAATATCTTTTCATGTGTATGTTTTTTGAATAACCGTTAAATTCCTTTTTTTAGATTTGCTCACCGCAAGGTACTACAAAATCCAATTTCGTCAAATAAGATGCCAAACTTTCATATGGGGATACCCCTGGCTTGTCGGGGTTTAAATCCTTTATTCCACGGTAGCTGGAGCGGACTAAATTAAAAAAACCGGCTTTATTCGGTGCATTACCCCGCTAAGCGGGGTTAGGGCATTACCCCCCGCTAAGCGGGGTTAGGGCTAAGCGGGGTTACCGCTTAGCGGGGTTGGCATTACCCCCCCCGCTAAGCGGGGTTCAGGAAGCGGGGTCAGGGGGTTGATATTGCCCCTACTTTTTGTTATATTGTCCGGCAAATAACCACAGCATGCATATTTCGCCCTTTAAGCTTGAACGATACTTTGCCCGTTACGAATTTTCCGCCCCCTATCTGCTCAGCAGCTCCGACTGCGAACCCCTTGCCCTGAATGAATTGCTCTCGATGATCCATGGGGAAACCATGAAGATGTGGAATGTCCTCAAACTGGGATATACTGAAAGCCAGGGCCACCCCGAATTGCGAAAAGAGATCGCCGGGCTGTACCATTCGGTTCAACCTGAGCAGGTGATGGTGAGTGCTCCTGAAGAGGGCATTTTCATCGCCATGAACAACCTTCTGGAAAAAGGCGATGAGGTGGTCACCACTTTTCCGGCCTATCAGTCACTCTACGAGGTGGCCCACTCCCTTGGCTGCCGCCTCAGATACTGGCAACCCCAATATGAAAATGGGTGGTACTTTGATCTGAAAGACCTGGCCGAACAAATCACCACAAAAACCAGGATGCTCATCGTCAATTTCCCGCATAATCCCACCGGGGCAACCCTTTCCAAAAGCCAGCAGGAACAGATCATCGATATGACCAAGAACAAAGACATCATCCTGTTTTCCGACGAGATGTACCGGTTTTTGGAATACGATGAAAGCAGCCGACTGCCCTCCATGAGCGAATTAACAGACCGGGCCGTAAGCCTTTCGGGTATGTCAAAAAGTTTTGCCCTGGCCGGGTTGCGCATCGGTTGGGTGACCACCCAAAACCCCCAGTGGCTGGAAAAATTCCTTACCTTCAAGGATTATACCACCATATGCAACAGCGCCCCCAGTGAGATCCTGGCCATTATGGGGCTTCGGGCCCGCGACAAAATTCTGGCAACAAACCACGACATCATCCGAACCAATCTAAACCAGCTGGAGGATTTTTTTACCCACAACAGCTTCCTTTTTGAATGGCATCGCCCGGCAGCCGGACCGGTAGCCTTCCCCAAACTTCACGAATCGCTCGATGCCAACCATTTCTGCCACGATTTGGTCGAAAAAAAAGGGGTGCTCCTGTTGCCACCCGAAGTTTATGATTTGAATGCCAATCATTTTCGCATCGGATTTGCCCGCAAAAACCTGTCCGAAGCCCTGGAAAAATTCCAGGAATACATCGATCAGGAAATAAAAGGCGGGGGGTCATAATGCAGTCGTTTAATCATATCATGTAATCATGCCCTCTGTAAAGCTCTGAATAAATCGGTTAATAATGAAGCCTTTCAATCGATATACCGGATCGCTGACAGGCATATAAAAAAATGGACCAGGGATTCACCCGATCAACAATAAACCAGATCAGTAAAGGTGATTCAGCCCAACAATCGTCAAACGGATCAATCAGCCGCCAAAACGGTCTTCCAACACCCTTTGGCGGTATTCAAATATTTGCCGCAACTTTCTGCGAACCAGCAAAAGGTTCATGATCCGGCCTATCCAGCCTAAAGGCATTTTGTAAGTCACCAGGTCGCTCATGCATGTGCCCCCTTCAACCTCCTCCAAAAAATGTTTGTGATGCCAGAAACGGTACGGACCAAACCGTTGCTCATCCACAAAATACCAACCTTCCCGCAGATGACTGATCTCAGTAACCCAATTCACCCGAATACCTTTAAAAGGCATAACCTTATAGGTGATAATCTGCCCGGAATACATTACCCCGGAATTTACGGGGGATGTTACCCTAAAGCCCATCTCTGAAGGTGTGATCTCAGAGAGATTACCCGGCTGACAAAGAAACTCCCATAAATCAGACCTTTCAACGGGTAAAAACTGACTCACACGAAGGGTATGCACCCCGGAATGGTTATAGAATTCAATCATTCAATCCTATTTTTTGATGGACTTCGTTTAATTTATCGATGCGATGCGGAGAAAATAATCATTGGTATAACCCACAAGGCATGAATTTGTTTAACCGGGAAGATACTCCAGAGGCCGATTTTATGCCACAGCAATGTAGATGTGTTCAAATAACTTCCAATCAGAGACTTATTGCCCCTAAGCTAAAACCAAGTAAGCTTCGCCTCTGGTGGCCATACCCAACAAGGATATCCTTAACAGGTTCATCTATTGGAACGAAAGCTCACACGACCCATTGGCCTGTTATTATGAGGAAGGCACAAAGATCAAGGTACTCCTCTAATAATTCAGCAAATCATACGTATACAATGGCTTGGGGTAATACTCTTAATATGGATCAATTCAGATGAAGATTTCTTTTTAACAACAAATAATCATTTAAAATGAAGTATATTTACGTATTAATTTAGCCCATAACATGCCGTTGTATTAACCCTGATAAAGATCTAAAGAAAATCATCAAATACTACAGATTGCCTGACAGCAGACAACAGCAAATACTTTAACAGATTTAAATCCTCGAGCTCAAGATGAAACTTAAATGCCCTTTTGCCTTAACCGTGGTGTGTTTCTTGCTGTTTTCAGCCAGTTCCGTACCAGGCCAGTCCAAAAATCACATGTTTGGAAAAGACATTGCCGTTTTTTATCCTGCAGAATTTGATTCCACTCGAACCCTCCCCTCTTTGGCTCTTATAGAGGAGCCGGCACCCACTGGTCCAGTTCCTTCTGATTGGCCCGTAAAACCCTGTTTCTATCAAGAGAAAGGCAATCAACTTGCCAGCATTGCCTTTCAGGAGGGAACCGATCTCTACGGGACGGGTGAGGTTACCGGGCCTCTCAGGCGCAACGGTCAGGAGGTAGAACTTTGGAACACCGACAATTATGGATATGAGAAGGCCGGGGGCAAGCGGCTTTACCAGTCGCATCCCTGGATTCTTGGAGTTCGTGAAGATGGCAGCTCCTTCGGCATCCTGGTGGACCACACCTGGCGGCAGAAGTTTCAGTTGAACAACCCCATCCGGATCATCTCTAAAGGCCCGCCATTTCGAATCATCATCGTGGAAAAAGATAATCCTCAAGAGGTAATGAAAAGCCTGGGGGATCTAACGGGGACCATGCCGCTTCCTCCTCTTTGGGCCTTAGGCTATCAGCAATCACGGCACAGCTACTTTCCTCAGTCGCATGCCCGGGGTGTAGCCGATACCCTTCGCCAGAAAGACATACCTTGTGATGTTCTCTGGCTCGATATAGAATACATGGACGATTACAAGATCTTCACTTTCGATGAAAAGCGTTTTCCCGACCCCGAGGGGCTCAATGAAGATCTGCACAAACTGGATTTTAAAGCCGTATGGATGATCGACCCGGGTGTCAAGAAGGAAAAAGGATATCATGTATATGATTCGGGAGATGCGGGCAACCACTGGGTGCTTGACAAGAAGGGCAAGGAATTCAATGGAAAGGTATGGCCGGGACAATGTGCATTTCCCGACTACACCCGTCCTAAAACACGCGAATGGTGGGCCGGATTGTACGACGGTTTTATGCAAAGGGGCATAGACGGCATATGGAACGACATGAACGAACCTTCTGTTTTTGACGGCCCTGAAAGCACCATGCCCGATGACAACATCCACCGCGGCGGAGGGGCACTGCCGCGCGACAGCCACCTGCGTTACCACAATGTATACGGCATGCTGATGGTGAAGGCGAGCCGCGAAGGCATGCTCGAGGTGCGGCCCGATGAGCGGCCTTTCATCCTCTCACGGGCCAACTTCCTGGGGGGGCAACGTTATGCCGCCACCTGGACCGGCGACAACAAATCAACCTGGGCACACCTGGAGATGTCGATCCCCATGTCGCTCAACCTCAGCCTGTCGGGCCAGCCCTTTAACGGACCCGACATAGGCGGATTCGTGGGGGATGCCGACGGCGAACTGCTGGCCCACTGGACGGCCCTGGGTGCTTTCTATCCTTTCTCACGCAACCACACCGGCATGGGCTCGGCACGCCAGGAACCCTGGTCTTTCGGCAAAAAAGTAGAAAACATAGCACGCAACGCCATAGAAAGGCGTTACAAGCTGATGCCCTACCTGTACACCCTGTTCCGGGAGGCATCACAAACCGGCATGCCCATCATGCGCCCACTCTTCTTTGCCGATCCCGACGATCCCAGGCTGCGCGACGAACAGGAGGCTTTCCTGCTGGGGGGTAACATGATGGTTGTGCCCCGGTGGTCGGAAGATCCCGACCTGCCCGAAGGCAAATGGAGAAACGTGCCGGTCATCGAAAAAGACAGCACTTTTGACCAATACCAGCCCCGGCTGAAAGTCAAACCCGGCTCTGTCATACCCGTCGGCCCTGTCATACAAAGTACAGAAGATTATTCAACCGATTCGCTCACCCTGGTGGTGTCGCTGAATGACAAAGGCCAGGCTACCGGTACGCTCTATGACGATGCCGGCAACAATTTCAACTATAAAAAAGGCGAATACCTGCTCAGTTGGTTCCATGCACAAAAGACCACAGCCAAAAAGGCAAGACAGGCATCGGCGAAAGACACGGTCCTGAAGGTGGAAATCCGTCACAAGGCAGGCAAATGGGCTTTACCCGAAAAAACGTATCGCATAGAGCTGCTCACCGACCAGGGCACCTTTTACAGCAAATGGCAAACGGGCGATCAAATCACAATGGCCTGGCCCTTCAACTAATCGCGTTGGGTGTGATATTGAAGATGAAAGAATGAAAGATCAACTTTTGCCTATGAGTAGCCTGTGCGCTGAACTCTTAAGCATTGAATTAATTAACCTCTATCCTAAAATCATTATTCTATGATCTGTACTCCTGGTTCTCGATTCTATACCTGGAATTCCAGGCCGGGGACCAAAAACCCGGGATACTACAGCGAATCCCGGGTTTTATCAGATTCATCTAGAAATAATTTTCGGTACGGCCCTTGTCAATCCACCGTTCGATGTATTCCTGCTGAAGGGAATCGGAATCCCCGAATTTTTGGCGTTTCTCATCAATGATCTTTTTCAGACGCTCGATTTCATCCTGGTATTCGGGATTGTCGATTTCATTGTGCATCTCCAGAGAATCCTTCTTCAGGTCGTAAAACTCCCACTGATCAATGTCGTAATAGAAATGCATCAGTTTATACCGGTCGGTACGGACGCCATAATGCCGCTTTACACCGTGCCAGGCCGGGTATTCGTAATAGTGATAATACATGGCATCACGCCAGTCGTCAGGAGTATTGCCTTCAAGCACAGGCTTCATCGAACGGCCCTGCATCTGTTCAGGAATTTCAACCCCGGCGTAATCGAGCAATGTAGGGGCAAAATCCAGGTTGAGCACAATGTCGTCATTGACCGATCCGGCCTTCACTTTTTCGGGATACCTGACAATCAATGGCATCCTGAGTGACTGCTCGTACATGAAACGTTTGTCGAACCAGCCATGGTCGCCTAAATAAAAGCCCTGGTCGGAGGTATAGACCACGATGGTGTTTTCTTCAAGGCCTTCTTTTTCAAGATAATCCATCAACCTTCCTATGTTGTCATCGACGGAAGCTATGCACCGCAGGTAATCTTTCATGTATTGCTGATATTTCCACTCCACCAGGTCTCTGCCCGTCAGGTCCTTTTGCCGGAATTCCTCCTGCCGGTCCTGGTATGCCTTATCCCAGGCTTCTTTCTGGGCATCGGTCATGCGGTTGTACTTCCTGTTATAAAGGTTGTAACGACCTTTATGTACAGCATCAGGATAAAGGCCGCGCTCTTTGACATACTTGGGCTTCACCTTCAGATCGCTGCTCAGGTACATGTTGCTGTCAATGGCCATCAGTGCCTGTTCAGCAGCCTTCCGGCCCTTGTACTCGTCAAACAGGGTTTGGGGAAGAGGGAACTCCTTGTCGTCAAAGGTGTTCAGGTGATCAGGACCCGGCCACCATTCCCTGTGCGGCGCCTTGTGGTTATACACCACGGCGAAGGGTTCATCTTGATTCGCCTGATCGATCCAGTCGATCACATCATCGGTGATCAGATCGGTGACGTAACCCGTATCTCTCACGTTTTCACCCATCTCAATAAAGTCGGGGTTGTAGTAACTGCCCTGACCTGGAAGTACCTTCCAGTAGTCAAAGCCCTGGGGTTCGGTCTTCAGGTGCCATTTGCCAATCATGGCTGTCTGATAGCCGGCATCCTGGAGCAGCCTGGGGAAGGTTACCAGGCTGGTGTCAAACGACTTCATATTGTCAATGACACCGTTTTTGTGGCTGTACTGACCCGTCAAAAGGGTAGCCCGACTGGGGGCACTGATCGAATTGGTCACAAAACTCTGGTTGAAGAGCATTCCCTCTTCCGCCAGCTCGTCGAGGTTGGGTGTGCTGATCAGGTCATCGTCGTAAGCGCTCAATGCCTGGTAGGCATGATCATCTGTCATGATGAAGATGATGTTGGGCGGCTGCTGTTCCTTCTCCTGCTTCTTCTTGGGATT
>Ga0207714_1000930_pt1 | contig 19626 bp, 24 predicted proteins | sample PonA232FremontCA_2_FD_187270 | JGI IMG/M metagenome (GOLD analysis project Ga0207714, IMG submission 187270) | Marine sediment microbial community from Fremont, CA, USA - Pond A23 Sediment 2 (SPAdes) | ecosystem: Environmental > Aquatic > Marine > Unclassified | place: USA: Fremont, California...
GGGCGCTACCGCCTCGCCCACGGCCGGGCGCATGCACTGCCAGGCGAAAAACATCCCGCCGACCCAGACCACGGCCGCGAGTACATGCAGAGCAATCCAGACACTCATATCGACTCTCCTGCGAATGTTGCCGGAGGCAGTCTAGCAGGCTGTTGAACAACCTGTTATCCAGCCGGCGTGGGCTGAGCGTGTGGCAGATGAGCCCGGAACCCGCGCCCTCCGTGGAGTCCACGGCCTGCCGGCGAACCCATGGGGCGCGTGTTTGCCGGTACAGGTTCTTTTGCATCATGGCTCAACGCTGTACCTTGGATAACGGCTTTTGGTGTTTCCCGACCCGTTCCATTGTCGGCGGGCGGCGGTCCAAGGATCTTGAAGAATGCTGAACGTAGATGAGCACCTGGCGCGGCTGCGCCGCAGCAGTCCGGGCCAGGATGAGTTCTATCAGGCGGTCGAGGAAGTGCTGACTTCGTTGCAGCCGTTGTTCGAGTCGGACCCGCGTTATCTGCGGGAAAGTGTCATAGAACGGCTGATCGAACCCGAGAAACAACTCATTTTCCGGGTGGCCTGGCAGGACGACGAGGGCCGTGTACGGGTCAACAAGGGTTACCGGGTGCAATTCAATTCGGCTTTGGGCCCCTACAAGGGCGGCTTGCGGTTTCATCCCACGGTGAATGGCGGCGTCATCAAGTTTCTCGGCTTCGAGCAGATTTTCAAGAACGCGCTCACCGGGCTGCCGCTGGGTGGCGGCAAGGGGGGTTCGGATTTTGATCCCAAAGGCCATTCCCGATCCGAGATCATGCGTTTCTGTCAGGCCTTCATGACGGCGCTCTATGATCATATCGGGCCCACCACGGATGTGCCCGCCGGCGATATCGGCGTGGGTGGGCGTGAAATCGGTTTCCTCTATGGGCAGTACCGGCGCCTTAGCGGGCGTTTCGATGGCGCCATGACCGGCAAATCCTTCGCCTGGGGCGGATCGCTCGTGCGCCCGGAGGCGACCGGTTATGGTTTGGTCTACTTCACGGAAAAGATGCTGGCGGAGCGTAACGACGCCTTTGCCGGCAAGACCTGCCTGGTTTCGGGGGCGGGCAATGTGGCCCTGCACACCCTGGAAAAGCTGGTGGAGCTGGGAGCTCGGCCCATTACCTGTTCGGATTCGACCGGTGCGCTTATTCATGAAAAGGGGCTGGATGTGGCCCTGCTGAAAACGATCAAGGAAGAACGTCGCGAGCGGCTGGATCGCTATCTGGATACCCATACGGACGCGGTCTTCATTCCGATGGCCGATTATGAACCGGGCCGTTCGCCGGTATGGGCCTGTTCCGGTGAGGTTGCCTTTCCCTGTGCGACCCAGAACGAACTGGGCCTGGAGGACGCGCGCGCACTCATTGCCAATGGGGTGCTGGCGGTCAGTGAAGGGGCCAACATGCCCTGTACCGCGGACGCGGTGGACGAATTGCTCCATGCCGGGGTTCTCTACGGGCCCGGCAAGGCTGCCAATGCCGGCGGTGTCGCCGTCAGTCAGCTGGAGATGCAGCAGAACGCGGCCATGGCCAGCTGGGCGGCGGATAAGGTGGATGAGCGGCTGCGGCTGATCATGCGCGATATTCACCAGCGTGCCTGTGACGCCTCGAAAGAATTCGGCGAGCCGGGCAACCTTATGCTCGGGGCCAATATCGCGGGCTTTCGGCGAGTCGCCAATGCCATGATTGAACAGGGTGTGTTCTGACCCAATCGTCGGGCTGACGGCTGTCGGATTGAAAGTCCGGAACGGATAGAAGAAGGAGCGGGTCAAGCCCGCTCCCTCTTCATTCCGTTGTCACCTAACTGGCGAGCTTGTGCTCAACGCTGTTGATATCGCCGGGCCGGTAGAATTTCATGGCGTCGTCTGTCACCGGCGAGAAGCGCATCTTGACCAGATCCAGCAGATAATTCTGATAGACCCGCCAGGGTGCCTTCTCACCCTGTTTGGGCAGTTTGTCCAGCGCGCGCAGAACATAGCCGGCGTTCAAATCCAGCAAGGGCCCCGGGTTTTCGTCCTCTTCTTCCTTGTGCGGCATGCAGACGGCATAGCCGTTGTTGTCCATGTAGTTCAGCAACCGGCAGGTGTATTCGCTCGTGAGATCCGCCTTGAGGGTCCAGGAGGCGTTGGTGTAGCCGATGACCTGGACCATGTTGGGCACGTCGTTGAGCATCATGCCCTTGTAACTGTAGTGCGCGGCCGGGTCCATTTTCTCGCCGTCCACCGTGAAGCGGGCATCGCCCAGAGTAACCACATCCAGGCCCGTGGCGGTCACAATGACATCCGCTTCCAGTTCCTGCCCGGACTGCAGCCGGATGCCGTTTTCCGTAAAGGTCTCGATGTGGTCGGTGACCACGGAGGCCGTGCCCTTGCGCAGCGCCTTGAACAGATCCCCGTTAGGCACCAGACACAGGCGCTGGTCCCAGGGGTTGTAGCTGGGCTTGAAATGGGTGTCCAGATCGAAGTCGGGACCCAGCCAGCTGCGCAACTGGGCGCGGATAAGCCGGCGGACCAGCGCCGGCTGGCGCCGCGACACTTCGTACATGAGCGTCGCCAGGGAGACGTTTTTCAAACGGATGAGGAAATAGGCCAGGCTCCGTGGCAGATACTTGCGCAGGGTATCCGCAAGGGTGTCCTTCTCCGGCATCGCGATCACATAAGTGGGCGAGCGCTGGAGCATGGTCACATGCTCGGCCTTCTCCGTGAGGGACGGAATCAGGGTCATGGAGGTCGCGCCGCTGCCGATCACCACAATACGTTTGCCCGTGTAATCAAAGTCTTCGGGCCAGTGCTGAGGATGGATCACCGTGCCCGTGAAATTCTCCCGGCCGGGAAAATCGGGCGTATAACCGTGTTCGTAGCGGTAGTAGCCGCTGCACATCATGAGAAAGTTGCAGGTCAGCTTTTGCTTGCCCTGCGGGGTGTCGGCCGTGATCGTCCAGCAGGTGTCCGCGCTGGACCATTCCGCGTCCGTAATCCAGTGATTGTAGCGAATATGCTCGAGGATGTTGTTCTCGGCCGCGGTGTTGCGGATGTACTGCCAGATGGAGTCACCGTCGGCGATCGCCTTTTCGCCTTCCCAGGGGCGGAAGTTGTAGCCCAAGGTAAACATGTCGGAATCCGAGCGGATGCCCGGATAGCGGAACAGATCCCAGGTGCCGCCCAGATTGTCGCGCCCTTCGAGGATGGCATACGACTTGTGCGGACACTCCTTTTGCAGATGCCGGGCGGCGCCAATGCCGGACAGGCCGGCGCCCACGATCAATACATCAACATGCTCGGTGGCCATAAGCTCCCCTGATCCTGGTTGAATCACACCGCTTGCCCACGCGGGTGTGCCTTTGTCCGGACCATTGTCGCGGCCCGGCCCGGGGGGAGACTATTCACAAGGGGCCAATCAATGGTCAGCGGGGGACGAGAGCGCGCCCGGGGCTGCCCGAAGCGTTGCAGCCCCGACGATTTCACTGGAATAGAGTCGAAAGTCGAAAGCCGAAAGCCGCAAGCCGAAAGGAACAAGAATGGGCGCCGGTGGCGCCATTCGTTATTTCTTGCTACTTGCCGCTTGCCACTTTCGACTAAACCCCGGCAGGGGTTTCAGTTCATCCAGCTCCCGCGCCCGCGATTACCCCGGGATTGGAAGATCCATCCCAGAATGCCGCCCAGCAGGAGAATGCCCGCGCCCATGGCCCACTGTTGCGAGGTCTTGTCGTCACGCAGCATGGCGGTCTGGGCCTGGGCCTGGTCGAGTTCGGTGCGCAGGGCGCTGACTTTCTCGTTGAGTTCTTTGTTGGCCTTGTCGAGGCGCATGGGTTCGGCGGCGAGTTCTTCCAGGTGTTCCACCCGGTCCCGGGCCTGCTGCAGATCGGATTTCAGGGTGTCGTTTTCCCCGGCCAGCTGGTCGCGTTCGTTGCGCAGTTTTTCCCGCTCGGTCCGGGCCGCTTCCAGTTCCGACTGCACAGTACTGAAGCGTTGCTGCAATTGCTCCAGCCGCATCCGCGCGATGGGCGAACGGCTCAGATACTGTTTCTGGATCCAGCCTTCGTCGTCCTGGTAGCGCACCTGGGCCCAGTTGTTGTCCTCGGGCCATTCGACGATTTCCACGCCCGTGCCGGTTTTCAGGCCCCGGTTTACGATGCGGTATTGTTGACCGGCGCCCGAGCGTAGCGGCACAAAGAGTTCGTCGTCGATCCAGGCATTTTGCGACTGGGCCAGCGTGGGCGTGCTTGCACCGCCGAGGAGAACCAGTACAAAAAAGGCGAACAGGCGCATCATGAATCACTCCGTTGCGAAATCGGGCGCAGTCTAGCGAAATCGATGCCGTGATGACACGACGCGGGGCATTCCGCGCAGTAGCAGGCTCAAGGCAGAACCTTGTTGAAAGGTTTGACGATGACGCTGCGATAGACGCCCGCCTGCACATAGGGATCGGCGTCCGCCCAGGCCCGGGCGTCATCCAGCGAATCGAACTCCGCCACCACCAGCGAGCCGGTGAAGCCGGCTTCGCCGGGCGATTCCGTATCCAGCGCCGGGTGAGGCCCGGCGAGGATCAGCCGGCCCTGTTCGCGCAGGGCCTGCAGGCGTTTCAGGTGTTCGTCCCGGGCCTGCTGGCGTAGCGGACCGGAATCGTCCACGTCTTCACTGATGATCGCGTAGAGCATCCTTATCCTCTTCGCTGGATTCGGGAACCTCCTTGCCCGTCACCCGGGCGCGATCCGCCGGGGACATGCGTTTATAAACAAAGACAAAGGCGGCGATGTAGAACAGGAACTGAATGGCCGTCAGGCCGAAGAGCTTGAAGTTCACCCAGAAATCGGTACTGAAGCTATAGGCCACCCAGAGATTGAGTCCGCCGATCAGCAGGAAGTAGACCACAAAGGCCAGGTTCAACACCAACCAGTCCCGGCGCGTGAGGGCGATGACAAAGCCCAGGCCGTTACGCATCAGCGCCTCGCACATGCGCTGGAGCAGGTTTCGGTCGCGCAGGAACTGCCCCAGCAGCAGCACGCCGGCCAGCACAAAGCTGATAATGCTGGGGCGCCACTTGATGAAGATCTCGTTCTGGAAGAGCAGGGTCATGCCGCCGAAGATGAGCGTGATCACGAAGACGGTGAGGTGCATGCGCTCCACGCGGCGCCAGATGAGCCAGCCCACGGTGACCTGAAGGGTGCAGGCCGCTATGATGCCCCAGGTGGCCAGCATGATGTCCCGGCCGCCCGCGAAATAGAGTCCGAAAAAGACGATCACGGGCAGGTAGTCGAAAAGCTGCTTCATACGGCAAGAGTCCGGTGACGTTTTGGGCAGGCTGTTGATAAATTCGTTGCGCTGTCAGCGTGGCCTGAAGCGTGCAGCTGATGCGCACGGGCGCGACGGGGCAGGGTGGTGCCCTTTCCGAGCGACCCGATGCAGCAGATGGGCGCTTCCGGCCGTGCCTCTCGCGGGTTTCACGCTGGTTCGCAACGAGTTTATCAACAGCCTGCCAACCATCATAATGCATTCCCCCATTGCCTGAAATGCATCCGGAGAGCTCATGCCACCCAGGTACGATCTGCACAGCCACAGCACCGCCTCCGACGGCGCCCTGTCGCCGCGAGGACTGGTCCGCCGGGCGGCGGAGCAGGGCGTGGAGCATCTGGCGCTGACCGATCACGACACCCTGGCGGGCCTGCCCGAGGCCCGGGACGCGGCCGGGGAGGTGGGCATTTCGCTGGTGCCCGGTGTGGAACTGTCCGTGCTCTGGGGCAGCCGGGAGCTGCACCTGCTGGGGCTGTGGGTGAACCCGGATGACGCCGGGCTGCGGGAGCTGGTGGCCAACCAGATGGCCGCCCGCGAGCGCCGGGCCCGCACCATGGGCGAGCGTCTGGACAAGGCAGCCGGGCTCGCGAACAGCTATGACCGAGCCTGCGCCCTGGCGGACAGTGCTGCGCCGGGGCGGCCGTTTTTCGCCCGCCTGCTGCTGGATGCGGGCAAGGTGCGCAACTTCCAGCATGCCTTTGATCGGTTCCTCAAGCAGGGTCGCTCCGCTTTCGTGAAAACGCCCTGGTGTGAGCTGGATGAAGCGGTGCGGGTGATCGACGCCGCCGGCGGCCGCGCCGTGCTGGCCCACCCCGCGCGCTACGGGCTCACCCGGCGCAAGCTGCGTCAATTGCTTACGGATCTGGTGAATGCGGGCGGGCACGGCCTGGAAGTGGCCACGCCCGGCTTGTCCCATGATCAGCGCGCGCTGCTGTCGGCATGCGCGCGCGATTTTCCCCTGGCCGCCTCGGCCGGGTCGGACTTCCACAGCCCCGAGCAGCACTGGCTGGAACTGGGGCGGTTGCCCGAGCTGCCTACGGGCACGCGTGCGGTCTGGGAAGCTGAAGTCCCGGCCTGAGCTTGCAACCGACGGGGGTGCTGCCCACAATCGCGCGCCATGACCGAGATCATCGAGATTCATCCGGAAACCCCCCAGCCGCGGCTGATCCGCCAGGCAGTGGAGGTGATTCGCCGAGGCGGGCTCATCGCCTATCCCACGGACACCACCTATGCCCTGGGTTGCGGGGTGGGCGAGAAAAAGGCACTGGAAAGGCTGATCCAGCTCCGGCGCCTGGACGACAAGCACCAGTTCACGCTGCTGTGTCCGGACCTGTCGAAGCTGGCCACCTACGCGCGCGTGGACAATCCGGACTTCCGGCTGCTCAAGGCGCATCTGCCCGGCCCCTATACCTTCATTCTCAAGGCCACGGCCGAGGTGCCGCGCCAGCTCCAGCACCCGAAGAAAAAGACCATCGGCCTTCGGGTGTCGGATGATCCCGTCTGTCGTGCCCTGCTGGACGAACTGGGTGAGCCCCTGATGACGTCCACCCTGCAACTGCCCGGCGACGAATACCCGCTCGCCGATCCCGCCGACGTGGAAGACGAGCTGGGCAAGCAGGTGGATCTGATGCTTCTCGCCGGGCATCGGGGTCTGGAAGAAACCACGGTGGTGGATTTGTCCAGCGGCGAGGGCCCCGAGGTGATCCGTGCCGGCGCCGGGCCGGTCGACGCGATTTATTAGGCCGTTGTAGCCACGTATCTGTGTAAATCCGCGCTGGTGGGCGGCTATAATGGCCGCTTTCCGTTTTTCGGCAATGCATCAGGAGTAACTGTTGAGTTCAGTGGTGTCTTCCCAGCGGGTGGTCTCGGGCATGCGTGCCACCGGTCGCCTGCATCTGGGCCACTATCATGGCGTTCTCAAGAACTGGGTTCAGCTGCAGCATGAATACGAGTGCTTCTTCTTCGTTGCGGACTGGCATGGTTTGACCACGGAATACGCCGATCCCCGCGAAATCGAGCAGAACGTCTGGGAAATGGTCATCGACTGGCTCGCCGCCGGACTCAACCCGGGTTCGGCGACGCTGTTCATCCAGTCCCAGGTGCCCGAGCACGCCGAACTGCATCTGTTGCTGTCCATGATTACGCCGCTGGGCTGGCTCGAGCGTGTGCCCACCTACAAGGACCAGCAGGAAAAGCTCCGCGACCGGGACCTCGACACCTACGGTTTCCTCGGCTATCCGCTGCTGCAGTCCGCGGACATTCTGCTCTACCGCGCCGGCTGGGTGCCGGTGGGGCAGGATCAGGTGGCCCATGTGGAAATCACCCGCGAAATCGCGCGCCGTTTCAACCACCTCTACGGTTATGAACCGGGCTTCGAGGAAGCGGTGGAACAGGCGATCCGCAAGATGGGCAAGAAGCAGGCGCGCATTTACCGCGACAACCGGCGCAAGTACCAGGAGCAGGGCGATGAATCCGCCCTGGAAACGGCCCGCGCGCTGGTGCAGGACCAGCAAAACATCACCCTGGGCGACCGGGAGCGGCTGTTCGGGGATCTGGAAGGGGGCGGCAAGGTGATCCTGCCCGAGCCCCAGCCCCTGCTGACCCCGGCATCGCGCATGCCCGGGCTGGACGGCGAGAAGATGTCCAAGTCCTACGGCAATTTCATCGGCCTGCGCGAGGAGCCGGATGATGTGGATCACAAGATCCGGCGCATGCCCACCGATCCCAAGCGCGTGCGGCGCACGGACCCGGGCGAGCCCGAGGACTGCCCGGTCTGGCCCCTGCACCAGATCTATTCCGACGAGCGCACCCAGGAATGGGTGCAGGAAGGCTGCCGCAACGCCGGTATCGGCTGTGTGGAGTGCAAGAAGCCGGTCATTGACGCCATTCAGGCCGAGCTGGATCCGATCCGCAAACGTGCCGATGAACATATGCGCAACCCGGATCTCGTGCGTACCATCGTGGCCGATGGCGCCGAAGAGGCCCGCGAGAACGCCCGGGACACCCTCGAGGAAGTGCGCGAGGCCATGGGCCTGAAATACCGATAGGGAGCGACAGCGGATGCAGCAGGACGACACCGTAGCGCAGCCAGAAACACCGCGCCTGCCCGCTCCGCGTCAGGAAGAGATGCCGTTCGGACTGGTGTACGGCCAGGCCATCACCAAGCTCCCCGACGATCTCTATATTCCGCCGGACGCGCTGGAAGTCTTTCTGGAGGCGTTCGAGGGGCCGCTGGATCTGCTGCTCTATCTGATCAAGCGCCAGAACCTGGACATTCTGGATATTCCCGTGAGCCAGATCACGACCCAGTACATGGAGTACGTGGAGCTGATGAAGGCCATGAATCTGGAACTGGCCGCGGAATATCTGGTCATGGCCGCCATGCTTGGCGAGATCAAGTCGCGCACCCTGCTGCCGCGTCCGGAAAAGGACGAGGAAGAAGAAGAGCAAGACCCGCGCGCCGAGCTGATCCGGCGCCTGCAGGAATACGAACGGTTCAAGAAGGCCGCCGAGGAAATCGACGAATTGCCGCGTGTGGAGCGCGACATTCATACGGTTGCGGCCCGGCGCCCGGATTATGTGCGCGAGAAACCGCATCCGGAAGTGGACCTGCGCGAGGTGCTGCTCGCCCTCAAGGACGTGCTCAAGCGCGCCGACATGTACGAAAGCCATCACGTGGAAATGGAGCACCTGTCCACGCGCGAACGCATGACCCAGGTGCTGGAGAAACTTCAGGGCCGGGATTTCGTGCCTTTCGTGTCGCTGTTCACCGTGGAAGAGGGGCGTGCTGGTGTCGTGGTGACCTTTTTGGCCGTGCTGGAGCTGCTCAAGAACACCCTGGTGGAACTGGTGCAGCACGAGCCCTATGCGCCCCTTCATGTGAAGGCCCGGGCGGCGGAGATCGGAGACGAGGAACCGGTGGGATCACCGGAAGGCTAGCAGGCTGTTGAGAAACCCCTTGCGTACTCAGGCTTTCAGGCTGGTTCGCAAGGGTTTCTCAACAGCCTGCCAGGCCCGGATATTTCCAGGGGGAGTTGGTTTGGAAGAACACAAGATCAAACAGATTCTGGAAGCGGCCATTCTCGCGGCGGACGGTCCGCTGGACCGGGACGGGCTGCTCATGCTTCTGGACGAGGACGACAAGCCCGACAAGCAGACTCTGGACCGGTTGCTGAACGAGCTGGCGGATGACTATGCCGAGCGCGGCGTGGAGTTGCGCGAAGTGGGCTCGGGCTTTCGCTTTCAGGTGCGCACGGAACTGGGGCCCTGGGTCAGCCGCCTCTGGACCGAACGGGCGCCGCGTTATTCGCGCGCCATCATGGAAACGCTGGCGTTGATCGCTTACCGCCAGCCGGTCACGCGCGGCGAAATCGAGGAAGTACGGGGCGTATCCGTGGGTACCCAGATCATCCGCACCCTGCAGGAGCGCGGCTGGGTGCGTGTGGTGGGCCACCGCGACGTGCCGGGCCGGCCGGCGATGTTCGCCACCACCAAGCAGTTTCTGGATTACTTCAATCTGGCGAGTTTGGATGAGCTGCCCGCGTTGTCCGAGATCAAGGACCTGGACAAGCTCAACGAAGAGCTGGAACTCGAAGACGACGAGAAGGAACAGGAAGACGCCGCTGCCGAGGCGACGGCGGACACGGGCACTTCGACTCCGCCAGCCCCGGGGCAAGAAGACGACCAGGCGGACACCGGGGACGAGGTATCCGCGGCGGAATCCGCGCTGGCGGCCGGCTGGCAGGAAGATGATCCGGATATTGACGAGTCCCAGCTGATGGAACTGTCCAAAGTGGACGCCGTGCTCAAGGATGTGGAGGAAACCTTCCACAAGAAGCCGCACCAAAAGCCGCCCGAGCAAGCCGATACCGAAGCGGAGTCGGACGACGAAGAACCAGGTACGGACGCTGATTCCATGGAAACCGAACCGCCGCACGAAGGTTCGGATCCCGATCCCACAGAGGCCGATCCCGATCATGAGTGAAAAACTCCAGAAGGTACTGGCCCGTACGGGCCTGGGTTCGCGCCGGCAGGCGGAAACCTGGATCCAGGACGGCCGCGTGAGCGTGGACGGCGAAACGGCCACCCTGGGCGACCGGGTGGAAGGCAACGAAGAAATCCGGCTGGATAACAAGCGCGTGCCCGTGCGACCCGAAGAAGATATCGAGCGCCGGGTCATCCTGTACCACAAGAATGTGGGCGAGGTGTCCTCGCGCAACGATCCGGAGAATCGTCCCACCGTCTTCGATCATCTGCCGCGCCTGCGCGGCGCGCGCTGGGTCCAGGTGGGCCGGCTGGACATCAACACCTCCGGACTCATGCTGTTCACCACGGACGGCGAGCTGGCGCACCGGCTCATGCATCCCTCGAATGAGTTTGTCCGCGAATACGCCGTTCGGGTGCGCGGCGAGATCACCGAGGACAAACGCGAAGCCTTGCTGAAGGGAGTAGAGCTGGAAGACGGTGTATCGAGCTTTCGCTCCGTCGAGGACGCCGGCGGCAGCGAGGAAGGGGCCAACCACTGGTACAAGGTGACGCTGATCGGCGGCAAGTACCGCGAAGTGCGGCGCCTGCTGGAATCCCAGGATCTGGACGTCTCCCGTCTGATCCGGACACGGTTCGGCGATGTGGAGCTGCCGTCCAATCTGCGCCGGGGACGCTGGATGGACATGCCGCCGGAACAGGTTCAGCAACTGGTATCCCGGGTGGAGCTCAAGAGCAAGCACTACACCGGCCTCTACGGCCGGGCCCGCCTCAAGCACCAGAAAGGCAATCGGGGCGGCCCGCCGCGCAAGCCCAGACGCGGGCCGTACCGGAAGTAGCAAGGCGCAAGGGGCAAGGGGCAAGGGGCAAGGGGCAAGGAGCAAGGAATCAAGCGGGCGCCTTCGGCGCCCTTGTTTTTTGCCTTGTTCGGAAGGTGCGCACGGCGCACCCTACGACTACTCGCGCCTCGCCCCTCGCGCCTCCTTCCTTTTACATGATTTTCGGCAGCACCATTCCGGTGCGCGCCTTGTATTGGTCCCATTCCGGATAGCGGGCCATGGATGCTTCCTTCATGCGCATATTGGTCTGGAACAGCAGCCCCCAGATGGCTGCCAGGATCAGCCAGGGCAGCCAGTGCCAGACCACCAGGGCATAACTGCCGTAGACCATCATTTCGCCCAGATAGTTGGGATGGCGCATGAAACGGAACATGCCGTCGGTGATCAGCCCGCGCTTGTAGCGCAGCGTGTAAAACTTCTGCGCGTCGGCGACCAGCATGATGGCCAGTCCCAGGGTATGCACCGCAATGGCCAGGGTGAGCCAGGGCAGGGAAGCGCCGTCCGCGATGCCCGAAATCAGCAAGAAGGGAAAAATCCAGTAGGGACCAAGCACGAAGATGAGCGCGTTCAGCGCGCCGCCAAAGGTGATACGTTTCTGCCAGTTCGGGTCCGGAAAGACCGTATCCTTCATCAGCCAGGCTATGCCATAGGTGCCATGCAACCCCAGATAGACCCAGGCCTGCACCGAGGTGTCGCGGAAATACCACATCAGAAAGGCCACCCAGAGCGCGGTAGCGCCTTTCTGGAAGTTGATCACCCAGGCGAACTTGAGCACCCGGGGACCGCCCAGAAAGTCCCCGGACATATGATCAACAAAACGCGCCAGCCGCGCGAAAAAGGGATGGGGTTGCTGGGCGCCGTTATCCATGAGACCTCCCCGGGACTGTTCTGGTAAACGCCAAGCTTAGCAACTGACGACTACCGGCAAAATCGGCAGGGCAAAGCCGAAAGACGAAAGCCGAAAGTGGAAAGAAACACGGCGGACGCTTTAGTGCCCTTTTGCCGCGTTAACGGAACGTGCGCACGGCGCAACCCGGTTTGACACCCTGGACCCGAAAGATCCTGCATTTGTCTTGCGTCTTGCGTCTTGCGTCTTGCGTCTTGCGTCTAGAATCTTTCGTTTCCTGTCTTGCCGAGATTATTGATCCGGGTCCGGCGCAACAGCTTGAGCAGCACATTGCGCCAGGCACGCAACAGCGGATAGAGCACCCGCGCGCGGGCGGGCGCGGCAAAGAGGTGGTAGTTCAGGCGGTTGAAAACGCCGCTACGCGAACTCAGCAGCGCCAGCACCCGGATGGCGTCGTCGGCGTAGTACAGCTCATCGTCCACCTTGAGGACCATGCCCTCGTCGATGTCCCAGCCCCGGGCGGTGATCGCCGGCAGGAAGCGGTGATCGGTGCGCGCGTCCACCAGTTCCAGCGTCCCGAGGGACTGACGCACGCGCACAAGCCGGGCATAGAAGTCGCACGCGGGACATTGCTGGTCGTAGATCAGATAAAGCTTGTGTCCGGTCTTTGCCATAAGGATCTTATACCAGCCGCATGATGCGCCCCACCAGCGTGGGCAGGGCCGTGTCCACCTTCAGGATACGCTCGCCCAGGCCCACACAGGCAAAGCCCTGTTCGCGGAACCAGTCCACCTCGTGATCGATCCAGCCGCCCTCCGGGCCGATGGCCAGGGTCACCGCTTCGGTAAGATCGCAGGGCATGGCCGCGTCATCACCCGGATGGGCCAGCAGACAGCGTGAATCCCGGGCGAAGCAGGGCAGTTCGTCCTCCACAAAGGGGCGGAACCAGCGCTGCAGATGAACCCGGGGCAGCAAGGTATCGCCCGCCTGCTCCAGGCCCAGCAGCAGTTTCTCGCGGATCTTGTCCGCTTCCAGCTCCGGGCTCTGCCAGAAGCTTTTCTCCACCCGATGGCTATGGACCAGCACCAGGTCCTTGATGCCCAGGCTGGTGGCGTCGATCAGGGTGCGCCGGAGCATGGCCGGGCGCGGCAGCGCCAGGATGAGGCGCAAGGGCAGCGGCTCGGGCGCGGCGCGCTCGGCCTCGAAATCCAGCACCGCGCCCTCGGCATCGCGATCGCGCACCCGGGCGGTGCCGCGCGCACCGTTCAGCAGGCCGGCGCGCAGCGCATCACCGGTGTCCAGGCCCAGCACCCGGCGGATATGCTCGGCCCGGCGCCCGGTCACGCGCCAGGTGCCGTCGTCCCGGCGGTCGGTGTCTTCCAGCAGCAACAGGTTCATGCGGGGATTATTCCAGTTGCGGCGCGCCTGCGCCATTCAGACTGACCACAGGGTCGTCGGCCTGGCGTTTTTCGAGCTTGCGCTCAGACCCGGGCTTGTTACCCTAGCAGGCTGTTGAAAGCCCCGCAGGGCCTGGCCTGAAACGTCCATCTGCTGCACTTTGTCGCTCGGCAAGGGAACCCCCCTTCCCGGCGCAACAAAGCACACCAGCTGCACGCTTCAGGCCACGCTGAGTGCGCAAGGGGTCTTCCAGCAGCCTGCTACCCGTGCGGCGCCGGGCCGCCGACCTGTGTGAAGATCGTGGAGAAGACCATGGAGTTCCAGGGTACCGACCAGTACGTCGTCACCGAAGACCTGAAGATGGCGGTCAATGCCGCCATCAACCTGAAGCGCCCCCTGCTCATCAAGGGTGAGCCGGGCACGGGCAAGACCATGCTGGCCGAGGAAGTGGCCGAGGCCATCAATGCGCCGCTGATTACCTGGCACATCAAGTCCAGCACCAAGGCGCAGCAGGGGTTGTACGAGTACGACGCCGTGTCGCGCCTGCGCGATTCCCAGCTCGGTAACGAAGGTGTCGAGGATGTAGCCAACTACATCAAGAAGGGCAAGCTCTGGGAAGCCTTCGAGGCGGACGAGCAGACGGTGCTGCTCATCGACGAGATCGACAAGGCGGACATCGAGTTTCCCAATGACCTGTTGCAGGAACTCGACCGCATGGAGTTCTTCGTCTACGAAACCGGCGAAACCATCCGGGCGAAGCAGCGGCCTATCGTCATCATTACCTCGAACAACGAGAAGGAACTGCCGGACGCCTTCCTGCGGCGCTGTTTCTTCCACTACATCAACTTCCCGGATGCCGAGACCATGATGGATATCCTGGATGTGCACTTCCCGGATCTGAAAAAGGACATGGTCAAGGAAGCCCTGGAAATCTTCTTCGATCTGCGCAAGGTTCCGGGGCTGAAGAAAAAGCCCTCCACCTCGGAGCTGATCGACTGGCTCAAGCTGCTGATGGCCGACGATATCCCGGACGATATTCTCACCAACCGGGATCCGAGCAAGGCCATTCCGCCGCTGTACGGCGCCCTGGTGAAGAACGAATCGGACGTTCAGCTGCTGGAACGCCTGGCCTTTATGGCGCGCCGCGAAGGGCGCTAGAACAGGGCATTGCCAGCCATGGTGCGCACAGCGCACCCTACGCTGGATCAGGAGTAGGGTGCGCCCGTGCGCACCAGCGAATGATCTGAAACGGCAAGAGAAACCGCATGCTCGTCAACTTTTTCCAGACGTTGCGCAACTACCGGGTGCCCGTAAGCATGCGCGAGTTGCTGGATCTCTATGAAGCGCTGCAGGCCCGCGTGGCCTGGGGCAGCATCGACGAGTTCTATCAGCTCGCCCGGGCGGTCATGGTCAAGGATGAGGCCCACTATGACCGTTTCGACCGTGCCTTCGCCGCCTATTTCGAGGGTCTGGAAGAACTGGGCAATGAATGGCTTACGCAGTCCATTCCCGAGGACTGGCTTCGCAAGGAACTGGAGAAGAACCTCACTCAGGAAGAAATCGACCAGCTGGAGGGCAACGGCAGTCTGGAAGAGCTCATGGAGAAATTCCGTGAGCGCCTGGAGAACCAGGACGAGCGCCACGAGGGTGGCAACCGCCATATCGGCACCGGCGGCACCTCGCCCTTCGGTGCCTATGGTGCACATCCGGAGGGCATCCGCCTGGGCGGGCCTTCGCGCAATCAGCGCGCCACCAAGGTCTGGGAAAAGCGTGAATTCGCTAACCTGGACGATTCGCGTGAACTGGGTACCCGCGACATCAAGCTCGCGCTGCGCCGCCTGCGCAAGCTCGCCCGCACCGGCCGCGAGGAAGAACTGGATCTGGACACCACCATCAGCTCCACGGCCAGGAACGCCGGCCTGCTGGATATCCATATGCGGCCGGAACAGGAAAACCGCGCCAAGGTGCTGCTGTTCTTCGATGTGGGCGGTTCCATGGATACGCACATCAAGACCTGCGAAGAACTGTTCTCCGCCGCCCGGCAGGAGTTCAAGCACATGGAATACTTCTACTTCCACAACTTCGTGTACGAGTATGTGTGGAAGGACAATCGCCGGCGCTGGGACGAAAAGATGCCGTTGTGGGATGTGCTCCACAAGTACGGCCATGACTACAAGGTGATCTTCGTGGGCGATGCCGCCATGAGCCCCTATGAGATCAATTCCGTGGGCGGGTCCATTGAGCACTGGAACAAGGAAGCCGGCGCGGTCTGGTTTCAGCGCATCACCGAAACCTATGACAAGGTAGCCTGGCTCAACCCGGAGCCGCGCAAGACCTGGGACTATGTCACCTCCACCGCCTGGATTCGCCAGTTGGTCGACGACCACATGTATCCGTTGACCATGGAAGGGATTGATGAGGCGGTACGCTACCTCGCGAAGTAGCAACACGCCAGAAGCGGGCGCGGGAGCGACCCCCGTGCCCGCTGGATAATCCCTGCCTCGACTTGTGATTCGGGTTTGTGTGGAAGCAGGTTGAACCGGCCGTCGCTTTTCTCCGATTACGGGCCAAAAGCATCCGCTCCGCTGTCCCGGAAATGCTATTGTGAAATTTCCATTCTTTCCCGTACCGGTTGCCAAGGCGTCATGGAAGGGTGACAACATTCAGAGGGACCCATGAGTCAAACGAAGATGTTCGAAAGCCTGGGCGCGCCATTGCGCAATGTGCGCTCGTCCTGTGGCAGTGTCCGCGAATCCGATGGCGCCGTGTTTCTGCGGGTCTGGCAGGACAGCAGCCGGAAAATCGACGGCAAACGCTATATGTGGATCTCGGACGACACGCCCGTGGCCGAAGACGCAGCGACCCGGGAGCGGCTGGAGCATGCCCGTCTGATCCAGTCCGGGCGACCCTGCTACATGGTCATGTGCCAGGCCGAGGATACCCGTGCCGAGCCGCGTAAAGTGAAGACGTTCAATGCCCGGGAGCTTTTTGAAGGCGGCGAGGTTGTTTTCACGGAAGGCGCCTACTGGCTCGAGCTGGCGGGACGGGTGGCGGTCAAGCATGTGACCTCGGAAAGGAAGGAATCGGCCGATTCCAGTAACGCTTGACGCGCCTGTGTCCGGTCCGGTGTTTGCAATCGGCAAGGGCCGCGCCTTCGTGGAACTCTTTGAACCGGACTGACTCGGTCCCGAACAGCGCAACGGGCTGGCAATGCTATTTCCGGCTGGTTTCGTCCTTCCCGCTGATCAGCTCGGCCTCGATCAGCTTTTTCCGCAGTTTGTCCACCCGCTCGCGATTCACGTTGAAATCGTAATAGCCCACCCGTGCACTGGACCGGACATGAACCCGGTTGCTCTCACGTGTCCGCAGGAGCTCCAGGTCATCGGTATAGAAGCGCCAGGGGCTGACCACTTCCGCGTGCAGATAGTATTCGCTGCGCTTGACCACGGTGGTGCGTTCCATGCCGTTGACGACTTCACCCAGACGTTGCCAGGTGTCATCGCTGTGGGCCTGAAGTTCGAAGGGCGCGATCTGCTTGTCCGGGTCCTCGGCCTGACTGCTCACGCAGCGCGGCGGTTCCGGGCAGGGCGTCAGCTCGCCGTCCTCGGCCAACCCCGTGCTGTGCCGGGTGATGGAGCAGGCGGAAAGCGTCAACACCATCAGGGGCAGGGCAGTGCGGCAAGCGATGGCGCGAGCGGTCATGAGTCTCTCCGGCTGAAGTCAGACCTACAGCATACGCACGAACCGTGGTTGTGACGTGAAAAGATTCGGCCTTGCTCGTTGATCGTGCTGATTGCTACATTTGTAGCAAGATGCAGCAGCCGAGGTGGGTTATGGCAAGTCCCATGAGACTGGACGCGGCGCTGGTGCGCGCGGCCGAGGCGCAAGGGCGGCTGGAGAAGCGCTCCACGCCCCGGCAGATCGAGTACTGGGCGGAGCTGGGCCGGCAGCTGGCCGGTGAGCTGTCCCTGGAGGATGTACTGGCCGTCCGTCAGGGGCTGGCGCGCGTCCGGGTTGAGGCCGTGGAAGCGGGCCCGGTGGATTCGGACGAGGTGTTCGCCCGGGTCGACGAACTGCGCGAGGATGGTGGGCTCTATGAGGCGGTAACGGAGGCGCCCGTTCACTTCGAGCCCAGCCGGAGCCGGCCGGGCATGCTGGACCGGGTTTATCCCGACGGCCGACGGGAAACCGGTGTGTTCCGTGACGGTGAATTCCGGGTGGCTCATTCCGCATGAGTGCGCCTCAGCTCTGGCTGCTGGCCGGTGGTAACGGGGCCGGCAAATCCACCTTTTATCGTCTTGCCCTTCAGCCCCGGGGACTGCCCTTTATCAATGCGGACCGGATTGCCCGCGATCTGGCACCGACGGAGACGGACAACACGAGCTATCAGGCCGCTGTTATAGCCGAAAAGCTGCGCACGGAGTGGCTGGAAGCGGGACGGACCTTTTGTTTTGAAACCGTGTTCTCTCATCCGGGCAAGGTGGATTTCGTCGCCCGGGCCCGGGCGCTGGGCTACAAGGTTCTCTTTGTCTATATGCATCTGGAGTCTGCCGAGCTGAATCTGGCCCGGGTGAGTCAGCGCGTGAGTTCCGGAGGCCATGGTGTGCCGGAAGACAAGGTTCGCAGCCGTTTGCCCCGGACCCGGGAGCATGCCCGCCGTGTTGTCCCCCTGGTGGATGAGCTGCGTCTGCTCGACAACAGCCAGCGCGCTACCCCTTTTCACGAGCTCGCATTGGTGCGCCAGGGCCGGGTGGTGCGGGCCGTGAATCCCTTGCCCGACTGGGCGCGATCCCTGTTGGCCGTTTCGCGTTGAAGGATAGCTCCGGTTCGCTGCGGCGTATGGCGGGGACGGTTACAAGTCCGGGCCCGGCTCGGGTACGCTGTGCCCTGGCCTACAGGGGAGAACGGGATGCCGGAAACACGACAGCGGCTGAATGATGTCATGACGGCATGGGGCCGTTTTCTCGTTCTCTTTCTGCTCTGGTGGATCATCTCCGAAGGCGATGGGAGCGGTCTGTGGTTCGGGGGCATCGCCGCCGCGCTGGTGGCCTGGTTCTCGGTACGTTTTTTCGCGGGCGATGACTATCGCATCCGCTGGCGGGCCCTGCCCGGTTTCGCGGTCTTTTTCCTCACCCGATCCGTGGCGGCGGGCACCGACGTGGCGCTTCGTTTGCTGCGGCCTGCACTGCCCCTTCAGCCCGGGGAAATTACGCTCACCACCCGGCTTCCCGGCGGGGCGCCACACGGGTTGCTGGCCAATACCCTGAGTCTCTTGCCCGGCACGCTGACCGTGTCTCTGCGCGGCGATACGCTGGTGCTTCACGGCCTGGATCTGCGCATGGACCTGGAGGCTTCGGTGCGCCAGGTGGAAGTGCGCATCGCGCGGCTGTTCGGCTGTCGGCTGGAGTCGGCATCATGACGCTGATGTTGTCTGGCACCGCCCTGGTGTTGCTGGCGACCCTGGTGCTGGGCCTGGTCCGCATCTGGCTGGGTCCGGCGCCGGCGGATCGCATGCTCGCCTCGCAGCTGTTCGGTACCACCGGAGTGGCGTTGCTGCTGGTACTGGCCGAGGCCCAGACGGCGCCCGCGTTGCGGGACGCGGCCCTGACCCTGGCGGTGCTGGCCATTCTTGCCTGTGTGGCTTTTGTCACGCGCATGGTGGGTGCGGACGTGGACGAAGACGAGGGGGACTCGTGAGCGGGCTCGAGTTGCTGCGGGTGCTGTTGCTCGCCGCGGGTTGTTTCTTCTTTGCGGTGGGCACCCTGGGCCTTTTCCGCCTGCCGGATACTCGTACCCGGCTCCACGCCCTGACCAAGGTGGACAATCTGGGACTGGGCCTGATGGTGCTCGGGTTACTGCCCGGGGTGGAATCCGTGCCCGCGGGTCTGAAGCTGGTGCTGATCTGGCTGGTGGCCCTGGCGGCCGCCGCCACCGCCGCTCACCTGGTGGCCCGGGCCGTCCGTGTCAGCGAGGGAGACGACGATGGCTGAACTGTTGCTGGACGTGCTCCTGGTGCTGGCCCTGTTGAGTACGGCCTCGGCGGCCCTGCTGTCCCGGGACCTCTTCCGCGCCGTGGTGCTCTTTATCGCTTTCGGCCTGTTGCTGTCGCTGTCCTGGGTGCGGTTGCACGCGCCGGATCTGGCCCTGGCCGAGGCGGCCATCGGCGCCGGGCTGACCGGCGTATTGTTGCTGGACGCCGTCAGTCATTTCCGCGGGCGCCGGGAGGTGGAATGAAAGCCGGGGTG
>Ga0207714_1000931_pt1 | contig 19615 bp, 19 predicted proteins | sample PonA232FremontCA_2_FD_187270 | JGI IMG/M metagenome (GOLD analysis project Ga0207714, IMG submission 187270) | Marine sediment microbial community from Fremont, CA, USA - Pond A23 Sediment 2 (SPAdes) | ecosystem: Environmental > Aquatic > Marine > Unclassified | place: USA: Fremont, California...
CCGGCCTGTCCCCAGTGTGACAGCGCCCTGAAACCGGGCAGCGTCCTCTTCGGGGAGTCGCTGCCGGAGTACGCACACCTCATGGCCCACGCCGCCGCCGAGCGCAGCGACCTCTTTCTTGTCGTCGGCTCGTCGCTGACCGTCGAGCCGGCCGCGAGCCTCCCCGAAACCGCCGCCGACCGCGGCGCGACGCTCGCGGTCGTTAACCTCGACCCGACGCCGCTCGACGGACGGGCTTCCTACGTCTTCCAGGCCCGGGCCGAGACGGTGCTTCCCGAGGTCCGGGACCGCGTGCTCGGCGGGAACTGACCGCTCGGCGACCGAGCCCGGTCCGCGGGCCGTCCGCCCGGGTCAGTCGTGGACGAGCACGTCCACCACGTCGACGCCCTCGCTGTCCATCGCTTCCTCGACGGTGGGGACGATCTCCTCGGACGTCTCCACCAGGTGGCCGTCGGCGCCGTGGCTCTCGGCGTTCGCGACGAGGTCGACCGGCGGCTCGAAGTCCATCCCCGCGTACTCGTAGTCCTCGGCGTCGCCGCCGTAGATGTTGGCGGTGTTGTTCTTGAGGATGCGGTAGTTGCGGTTGTCGGAGATGACCACCGTCAGGTCGAGGTCGTACCGCGCGGCCGAGTAGATGGCGTGGGGATAGTAGAGGTAGGAGCCGTCGCCGACGTAGCCGAGCACGTCCCGGGGCTCATCGCGCATCGACTCCGCGAGGGCCGCGCCGATGGAGGCCGGCAGCCCGTAGCCCAGGCCGCCGCCCTTGTTCGAGATGTACTGTTGCGGGGCAAGCGGCCAGCGCAACAGCAGGGGATACTTGGAGGTGACCGCCTCGTCGACGATGTAGGCGTCGGGGGCGACCTCGCGGAGTGCGTCGACGAGTTCGTGTTTGCCCGCGCGGGTCTCCCCCTCCTCGGCCTCGTCGACGCTGATGGACATCAGCAGGTCCGAAAGGGACTCTTTGGCCTCCTGGACCACGTCGAGGCGGCGCTCGTGCTCGCGGTCGGAGACCCGTTCCTCCAGGCGCTCGGCCAGTTGCTCCATCACGAGCCCGGTGTCGCCGACGACAGCGGCGTCGGCGTGGTAGTTCTTGCCGACCTCCCAGGCCTCCGGGCTGACGTGGATGCAGGTGGTATCGGGGCTCACCAGGTCCTCCTCGTGGTGCATCAGCGTGGTGTGGGTGGAGGTGCCGACGAAAACCAGGGTGTCGGTGTCCATCAGCATCTGGACCAGCCCCTCGGCGGCGGGCATGTAGGAGACCCACTGGGGGTGGTCGCCGGGGAAGTTCACCTCGCAGGCGAGGATCTCCGCGTAGACCGCGGCGCCGGCGGCCTCGGCGAAATCGACGGCGGCGTCGACGGCGTCGCGGCCGGCCCGGGCCACCTCGTCGCCGAGCACGAACACGGGCTCGTCGGCCTCCGCGAGCAGGTCCGCGGCCTCCGTGACCTGGCCCGGGTCGCCCGCCCCCGCCGACGGGATGGGACCGAGCGGCTCGACCTCGGAGGGGTCGGTCTCCTGGAGCATCACGTCCTGTGGAAGGCCGAGGAAGACCGGTCCCTGCGGCGGGGTGAGCGCCACGCGGAAGGCCCGCCGGAGCATCGTGGGCAGCGCCCGGACGTCGAGCACCTCGTCGGACCACTTGCAGAACTGGTCGACCATCTCCTCTAACTCGCCGTACAGAAGCGGCTCCTCGTGGCGGAAGTCGCGCTCGTGGTTTCCCGCCGTCACCACGAGCGGCGTGCCCGCGAAGCTGGCGCCGTAGATGTTGCCGACCCCGTGGGCCAGGCCGGGCGTGATGTGGAGGTTGACCACGCCCGCGGGGTTGATCGACGGGTCGTCGTCGGTGTGGTACCGGCGGGTGGCGGCGTAGCCCGAGGCCATCCCGACCGCGACGTCCTCGTGGGCGCCCAGGATGTACTCCAGCTCGCTGTTCACGATGGACTGCATGATCGGGAGCTCGGTGGTCCCGGGATTGCCGAAGACGTGCTCGACGTCGTAGGTCTCAAGGGCGTCGGTAAACAGGTCCGCACCGGTGTAGCTGTCTGTCATGAGATGTCCGCTTCTGCACGCCCCACGGGCAAAATAGTTGGCGTAGCCATCACACACCGGGAGGCCCGCCGTCCGGCGAGGGAAGCTTTTACTCCCCGGCGCGCGTCGGCCGGCCACGAGGCAACCAATGAGCGACGCAGTACTACTCGACGTCGAGGACGGCGTAGCGACACTGACGATGAACCAGCCCGACCGGATGAACCCTGTGACCGGTCCCATCTCCGAGGGGATCGAGAACCACCTCGACACCGTCGAGGAGCGGGACGACGTCCGCTGTGTGGTCGTCGAGGGCGCGGGCGGGGCCTTCTCGGCCGGCGGGGACATTCAGGGGATGAAAGACCGACTGGAGGGCGAGGAATCCCTGGACGAGGCCGTCGACCAGCTCGAGCGCGGGCTCAGCGAGACGATGGTGAAGCTGGTCACCTGTACCTGCCCCACGGTCGCGAAGGTCGACGGACCGGCCGTGGGCGCGGGCGCGAACCTCGCCATCGGCTGTGACGTCGTGCTCGCGAGCGACTCGGCGAGCATCGGCTTCGTGTTCAACCAGGTCGGCCTGAGCGTCGACGGCGGCACCTCCTACCTGCTGCCGCGCGTGGTCGGCGTCAACAAGGCCAAGGAACTCGTCTTCACCGGCGAGATCCTCGGCGCCGCGGAGGCAGACAACCTCGGGCTCTTTAACCACGTCTACGCCGACGAGGAGTTCGAGGACCAGGCGGGCGCGATGGTCGACCGGATCGCCGCCGGCCCGACGGTCGCGCTGAGCCGGGCCAAGCGACTCATCCAGGACGGCATCGAGAAGAACCTGGAGCAGGCGCTACACGACGAGGCCGCCGCCCAGGGCGTCGTCTTCGACAGCCACGACCACCGCGAGGGCGTCGAGGCCTTCCTCGAGGACCGCGAGCCCGAGTTCGAGGGCCGGTAGGGGTCAGGTCCGGGTCGTACCGGCGGGTCGCACCGGGAGGCCGACTGCCCCGCCTCCATTCGGCACCATTTAAGTCGGCTCGCGCAGACAGACGTGTATGGACAACCCGCTCGCGGAGTTCGACCACCCGGCAGTGCGGACGGGGCTGCTGACCGCCGTCGGCTACGGGGCCGTCATCGGCGCCCTCTTCGTCGTGATGTTCGTCGTCCCGTTTCTAGTGTTCACGAGCCTGCTCTGATCGGCCCCACCGGGAGAAACCGCCGGCCGGCTTGCCTGTCGAGTCGCTGGCCCGGGGAGGCGAACTATTTTTATTCGGCCGCCCGTCATTTACTGCGATGGCGACACAAGCATACGAGGCCGAATCTGACTGGAGTCAGCTGTACATCGACGGCGAGTGGGTCGAGGCAGCGGACGGCGAGACCATCCCCGTAGAGAACCCCGCCACCCGGGAGGTCTTCGCCGAGGTACCGGCAGCGACCGAAGCGGATGTCGACGCCGCCTACGAGGCCGCGGAGGCCGCCCAGCCCGAGTGGGAGGCGATGGGCCGCGAGAAGCGAAACGAGCTGGTCGGCGCGATGCTCGAGGAGTTCGAGTCCCGGTTTGCGGAGGTCGTCAGCCTCCTCATCCAGGAGGGGGGCAGCACGCAGGGGAAAGCCTCCGGCGAGGCCACCATCTCGATGGTCGACTTCCAGACGGCCCTGGAGGTCTCCCCGCCCGAGGAGGAGGTCCGTGATTCGCAGTTCTTCGAGGGCAAGAAACACCACATCGTTCACGAACCGGTCGGGGTCGTGGGCGTCATCTCGCCGTGGAACTACCCCCTCCACCTCACGACGCGGGCGCTGGCACCGGCGCTGGCGCTTGGCAACACGGTCGTCGTCAAGCCCGCCTCCGACACGCCGGTCACCGGCGGGCTCCTGATGGCGAAGATCGCCGACGAGGTCGGTCTCCCCGACGGCGTGGTCAACGTCGTCACCGGGAAGGGCTCGGAGATCGGCGACCGGGTGGCCGGCCACCCGGTCCCACGCACCATCTCCTTCACCGGCTCGACGGGCGTCGGCAAGCGCGTCGCCAGCCAGGCCGGCAGCAACATCGCGCTGCCCGCGCTGGAACTGGGCGGGAACGGCCCCAACGTCGTCACCGACGATGTCGACGTCGAGCAGGCCGCGAGGGTCGGCGCCGTCGGCTCCTTCACCCACCAGGGCCAGGTCTGCATCTCGATCAACCGCCACATCGTCCACGAGGACGTCTACGACGAGTACGTCGAACACCTCGTCGAGCACGCCGAGTCGCTGACCGTCGGCAACCCCGCCGAGGACGGCGTCAACTTCGGGCCGGTGATCAACGAGACCCAGCGCGACGACCTCGTCGAGTACGTCGAGGAGACCGTCGAGGCCGGCGCCACGCTGGAAACCGGCGGCGACCACGACGGCCTCTTCTTCGAGCCGACGGTGCTCTCAGATGCCACCAACGACATGGCCGCCGCCTGCAACGAGCACTTCGGCCCCGTCGCGCCCGTCATCGAGGTCTCCTCGACCGAGGAGGCCATCGAGCTCGCCAACGACACCGAGTACGGGCTGGCCGGCGCGGTCCAGTGTCGCGACCTCGACCGCGCGCGCGAGCTCGCCAACCAGGTCGAGGCCGGGATGGTCCACATCAACGACCACTCGATCCAGGACGAGCCAAACGCCCCCTTCGGCGGCATGAAGGAGTCCGGCCTCGGCCGGTACAACGGCGAGTGGGTCGTCGACGAGATGGTCGAACCCAAGTGGATCTCCGTCCAGCACGAGGACCGCGACTACGACCTGCTGGAGTAGGGACCCGACCCCCGACTTCTCCGTTTTTCCGCTGTCAGCCACGGGTGAAGCGGACCGGGCCGGTCGGCACTCAGTCGGACCGGTCGGCGCCGACGATCTCCAGGATCGCAGCGAGGTCCTCGACGACGAAGTCGACGTACCCGTCGTCGACGCGGTAGCCGCCGCCGGGCTCGCCAGCGTTCTCGGCGGCGGTCCCGCCGTAGGCGACCGTCCACAGGCCTGCCTCGGTCCCCCCCCGCATGTCGTGCTCGTAGCGGTCGCCGACCATCAGCGACCGGGCCGGGTCGACCCCGTTGCGCTCGGCCGTCGAGAGGGCGTCCTCGAACATCCGCCCGTCGGGCTTCTTGTAGCCCACCTCCTGGGAGGTTGTGATGCCCTCGAAGGCCGTGTCGAGTTCCTGGTCCTCCAGCATCCGGTGGGCTTCGGCGGTGTCGATGTCGGAGATGATCCCCAGGTACAGGCCGGCGTCGTCGAGCCCCCGAATGGTCTCAGCGGCGTCGGGTTCGAGTTCGCGGGCGGCCCGGAGCGTCCGCTCGAAGCCCGGGCGCCACTCCGATTCCTCGAGGTCGCCGTCGGCGATGTGCTGGAAGGCCTTCCGGTAGCCCTCCTCCGCCGAGCGGTACTCCCGACCCTCGGCAGCCCTGAAGTGCTCGCCGAGACGGTCGCGCCACGCCTCGAGTGCGGGCTCGGGGTCGAGGCCGCGCTCTTCGGCGAACTGCTCGACGTAGTCGACGTAGCCGGCGCGGATCGCCGGCAGGCTGACGATGACGCCGCCGATGTCGAAGAAGACCGCGTCCCACTCCGCGGGGGGTTCGCTCATGGACGTATCCCACCAGCCGGGGGTATTTGAGGGCACCGGGACCGCGGTCCCCGGCTACCGGTAGCTTATTCGGCGCGGGGGGGGACCGACAGAGTGTGAAACGCGACGTCTTCCTCCCGGTGGCCGCACAGCCCAGCGTCCGGACCCTCGTCGAGCAGGCCCAGCGCGCCGAGCGACTGGGCTACGACCGCGCCTGGCTCCCCGAGACCTGGGGCCGGGACGCCGTCACCGTCCTGACCAGCATCGCCCACGGAACCGAGGAGATCGGGATCGGTACCTCGATCATGCCGATCTACTCCCGGTCGGCCGCGCTCATCGGGCAGACCGCCGCCACCCTCCAGGAGGTCTCGGAGGGACGGTTCCGGCTCGGACTCGGGCCCTCCGGCCCCATCGTCATCGAGAACTGGCACGGCGAGGACTTCGCCAACCCGCTGCGGTACACCCGCGAGACCGTCGACGTGGCAAAGCAGGTGCTCGCCGGCGAGCGGGTGAGCTACGACGGGGAGTACTACGACCTCGACGGCTTCCGGCTGCGGTGCGAGCCGCCCGAGCCGACCCCTGCAATCGACGCCGCCGGCATGGGGCCGAAGGCCGTCGAACTCGCCGGCCGCTTCGCGGACGGCTGGCACGCGCTGATGCTCACCCGCGAGGGGATCCGCGACCGGCTGGCCGACTTCGACCGCGGCTCGGAGATGGGCGACCGGGACCGGGAATCCCAGGAGGTCACCCTCTCGCTGACCTGCTGTGTCGACGAGGACCGCGAGCGCGCCCGCCGCCTGGTCAAACAGCACATTTGTTTCTACGTCGGCGGGATGGGGACCTTCTACCGCGACGCGCTGGCCCGGCAGGGCTACGAGGAGCTGGCCCACGAGATCCACGACAACTGGAACGACGGCGACCGCGACCGGCTCGTCGCCGAGTTCCCCGAGGACCTGCTCGACGAGCTGGCCGTCGCCGGCACCCCCGGGGAGTGTCGCGACCGGATCGCGACCTTCGAGACCATCGACGGCGTCACCGCCGCCTCCGTCTCGTTCCCCCGGGCCGCCGAGCCCGAGAACATCGACCGGACCATCGAGGCCCTGGCTCCCGAGTGAACGCACTCGGGACGCCGTCCTCGGAGTGAGCGCGGAGAACGGGATGGCCCACCGCGGCCGTCGACCGGGCGGCTTTATGCTCCGTCGCGCCCCTCGGGTTGGTATGAAAGCCATCGAGGTGACAGCGTTCGGCGACAACGATGTGATCGAGGTCAGCGACCGCGAGCGCCCCGACCCCGGCCCGGGACAGGTCCGCGTCGAGGTGAAGGCCGCGGGGATCAACTTCGCGGACATCATGCAGCGACGCGGCCACTACCAGGGCGGGCCGGAGCCGCCCTACGTCGCGGGGATGGAGGTCGCGGGCGTGGTCGACGCCGTCGGCGAGGGCGCCGAGCGCGAGGTCGGCGACCGGGTGATGGGCTTCGCCGAGGGCGGCGCCTTCGCGGAGTATACACTCGCGAACGCGGGCGGGCTGCTCGACGCCCCCGAGGGGATGTCCTTCGCGGAAGCCGCCGGCGTCCCCGTGCAGTTTCTGACTGCCCACAACTGCCTGTTCGAGTGGGGAGGCCTGGAGGAGGGCGAGCGCGTCCTGATCCACGCGGCTGCCGGCGGGGTCGGCACGGCAGCGGTCCAGCTCGCCAGCAACGCCGGCGCCGAGGTGTTCGGAACGGCCTCCACCGCCGAGAAGCTGGACCTGGCCGCCGACCTGGGCTGTGACCACCCGATTAACTACACCGAGACCGACTTCGTCGAGGAAGTCGAAGCGCTCACCGACGGCGAGGGCCTGGACCTCGTCCTGGACGGCATCGGCGGCGAGACCAGCAGCCAGAGCCTGGAGGCCCTGCGCGAGTTCGGCCGCATGGTCTGTTACGGCGCGGCCTCGGGCACGCCCGGCAAACTCGACACGGGCGAACTCCTCTTCAACAATTACACCGTCTACGGCTACCACCTCGGCCGCGGGCTGGTGAAGGCGCCGAGTCGGGTGCTCTCGGCCGTGGAGCCGCTGAACGAGGGGCTCGCGGGCGGCGACCTGGAGGTCATCGTCGGCCACGAGTTCGACCTGGCGGAGGCGGCCGAGGCCCTGCAGTTCATCGAGGACCGCAACTCCAGTGGCAAGGTCGTCCTGAAGCCCTGAACGGTGGTGCGGAGGCCGGTGCGGTCAGCGACCGCCGGCTACTCCAGCAGCGAGATGAACTCCGCGGAGATGACCGTCTCGTCGTCCTGGTTGACGATGTCGACGTCGTACCGCACGGTCCCGCCCGCGGTCGGGTGGTCAGGGGTGGGTTCGGTCTCGGTAACCTCCATCTCGACGTGGACTGTGTCGCCGATGAAGACCGGATTGACGAAGCGCAGGTGGTCGATCCCGTAGAAGGCGACGACGGCCTCCCGTTCCTCCTCCGAGCGGGAGCGCCAGAGCAGGCCCGTGGCGACCGAGAACACCAGCGCTCCGTGGGCGATCCGCTCGCCGAAGGGCGACTCTTTCATCCGCTCGGCGTCGGTGTGGATGTGGTTGAAGTCGCCGCTGACACCCGCGAAGTTGGTCACGTCGGCCTCGGTGATCGTGCGGGCCTCCGTCACACGGGCGTCGCCGACCTCGACGCCGGCGAAGAAGCTGTCCCCGCTCATTCTTTCCCCGCGTGGTCGACGTCCTCGAACATCCGGTAGGTGGTGCCGCCGGTGGCGACGACCTTCTCGGAGCCGTCGGGCGCGGTACCGGTCACCTCGACGTGGGTCATCCCCATCGACTCGCCCGCCCGGACCACCTCGGCGTCGACCGTGATCGTGGAGGTGGCCGGCCGGACGTACCGGACCGTGAGGTCGGTGGTCACCAGCATCGGGTCCAGCGGGTCCGGGAACGTCGTCCGGAGGGCAAAGGCCGAGCAGCTGTCGATGACCGTCGCGGTGACGCCGCCGTGCAGCGAGCCGCCCGACCAGTTGGCCAGCTTCTCCTGGTGGGGAACCCGCATCACGGCCCGGCCCTCCTCAACCTCGACGAACTCGATGCCGAGCCAGGAGAGGAAGCCGTGCTGGTCGAGCACCGCCTGTGCGGCCTCCAGGTCCGTATGCCGGCCGGACCCGAATTCGCCGTCCTCGGCGGGGTCGCTGACCTCCCCGGAGGCGTCGGCCTCGTGGTCGGCGTCGACCTCACCGTCGGTGTCGGTCATCCCGTCACTTCCCCTCGAACTCGGGCTCGCGGTCCTCGGCGAAGGCCGCAGCGCCCTCCATCATGTCGTCGGTCGTGAGCAGCAGCGAGAACGACTGGCTCTCCAGGTCCAGGCCCGTCTCCAGGTCCTGGTCCTGGCCGCTGTTCATCACGCGTTTGGCGTGCCGGAGCGCGACCGGCGGGCCGTTGACGAGGTCGTCGATGAACTCCCCGGCGACCTCCTCGAAGTTCTCGTCGCTGACGGCGCAGTTGATCAGCCCCCACTTGTGGGCGCGGTCGGCGTCGATGTGCTCGCCGCGGAAGACCAGTTCCTTCGCGCGGGCCTCGGTCAGCATCCGCATCGCGCGCTGGGTCCCCCCGCCGCCGGGGATCAGCCCGAGGTTGATCTCCGGGAAGCCGAACTCGGAGGACTCGGTGGCGACCCGGAGGTCGCAGGCCATCGCGAGTTCGAGCCCGCCGCCAAGACAGTAGCCGTCGATCTTGGCAAGCGTCGGCCGCGGATACGAGGCGACCGTCTCGAAGAACTCGCCGGGCTCGGCCTCCTTGGCCGGCTCGATGTCCGAGAACCCGGAGATGTCCGCACCCGCACAGAACGCGCGGTCCCCGGCGCCCTCGAAGGTAACCGCCCGGACCTCGTCGTCGTCGATGGAGTCAAGCAGGTCGACGACGGCCTCGGTCAGGTCGCCGCTGAGCGTGTTCATCCGCTCGGGCCGGTCGAGTTCGACCTCGAGCAGGCCGTCCTCGGAGAGCTCCCAGTTGATCGTGTGGTAGTCGCCCGGACCGCTTCCGGTGTCGTACTCGTAGAAGCCCTCGCCGGCCTCTTTACCGGTCTTGCCGTCCTCGACGAGTTCGACCAGGTAGTCGGCGGGCTCGTAGCGCTCCTCACCGGTGGCCTCCTGCTGGTCCTGCAGCGTCTCCAGCACCGTATCGAGGCCGAGCTTGTCCGCACGCCGGCAGGGGCCCTCGGGGAAGCCGGTGCCCAGCCGCATCCCGGTGTCGATGGCCTCGGGGGTGGCGACGTCGTCGCCGATGAGGCGGGCGGCCTCGTTGATGATCCGCGCCTCGACCCGCAGCCAGTCGAAGTCCTCGGAGACGTCCTCGGGACCGTAGTCGGCGCCGTCGCCGTTCTCGTAGTCGTAGTAGCCCTTGCCGGTCTTCTGACCGAGTTCCTCGGCCTCGACTTTCTCCTCGACGACCGGCGGGATCGGGTCGCCGGCCTCCTTGCGGACGTGGTAGCCGACGTCGATGCCGGTCAGGTCCGCGAGCTCGAAGGGTCCCATCGGGTAGCCTCGCTCGTGGACCATCGTCGCGTCGGCCTCACGGACAGTGGCCTCGTCGTTTGAGACCATCCAGGCAGCCTCGTCGCCGAACGGCCCCAGGACGCTGTTGACGACGAACCCGCGGACGTCCTTCCGGACGTAGATGGGCGTCTTGTCGATGGCCTCGACGAACTCGTAGGCCGCCTCGGCGGTCCCGTCGGACGTCTCGGAGCCGTAGATGACCTCCACGAGGTCCATCTTCACCGGCGGGTTGAAAAAGTGCATCCCGACGACCTGCTCGGGTCGGTCGGTTGCCTCCGCGATGTCGGTGATCGGCAGCGAGGAGGTGTTCGAAGCCAGGATCGTGTGCTCGGGGGTGAACTCGTCGAGGTCTTCGTAGATGTCCCGTTTCAGTTCCAGGTCCTCGGGGGCGGCCTCGATGACGAGGTCGGTGCCGTCGACCGCGGTCTCGAGGTCGACCTCGGTCTCGATCCGGCCGAGGACCTCCTCGGGCTCCTCGTCGAGGCGGCCGCTCTCGCCGAGTTTCTGGAGGCTCCACTCGATGTCGTCGTAGCCGTCCTCGACCAGTTCCTGTTCGATGTCGCGCATCACGACGTCGTAGCCGGCCATGGCGACGACTTCCGTGATACCGTGCCCCATATTCCCCGCGCCGAGAACCGTGACGCGGTCGATGTCATCTACGTGCATGACTGTCAGGAGGTGCGTCCGCATCTCGTAAAGTTCCACCGGATGCGGATTGCCGCCGCTCGGGCCCGAACCGTCCGCTGTACGGCGGTATTGGGCGTGGTTGATGCGTAGAAACGGAAAACTTGTTTCGTGTTTCAGCCGCCGGCTACGCCGCCTCGCCGCTCGGTCGTCCGGAGACTTCCCGTTCGCTTCGCTCAGTCGGACGTCTCCTGCTCGGCCTCGCGGAGCTCGAACTTCTGGACTTTCCCCGTCGTCGTCCGGGGGAGTTCGTCGACGAACTCGACCTCCCGGGGGTGTTTGTAGGCGGCCATGTTCTCCAGGCAGTACTCCTTGATGTCCTCGGGAGCGGCCTCGGCGTCGGGCGTCGGGACGACGAACGCTTTCACCGTCTCGCCGCGGCGCTCGTCGGGGATGCCGACGACGGCCGCGTCGGCCACGTCGGGGTGCTCGAAGAGGAGTTCCTCGACCTCCCGGGGGTAGACGTTGTAGCCGCCGGTGACGATCATGTGCTTCTCGCGGTCGATGACGTAGAAGAAGCCGTCCTCGTCCCAGTAGCCAAGATCCTCGGTGTGGAACCAGGTCTTGCCCTCGGCCTCGGTGAACGCCTCCTCGTTTGCCTCCGGGCGGCCGTGGTACCCCTTCATCACGTTGGGGCCGGAGACGACGAGTTCGCCGACGATCTCATCAAGGTCGTACTCGTCTTCGTCGATAGGGCCCTCCTCGACACGGGGCATCTCGTCGAAATTGTGGTCGACGATCTTCGCGTCAACACCGGGGATGGCCTTTCCGATAGAGCCCTTCCGGCGGGCGTCCGGGCGATTGGCGTGGGTGATCGGGCTGGTCTCCGTGAGCCCGTAGCCCTCGTTGAGCTGGAGGCCGTACATCTCCTCGAAGCGGTCGATGACCTCGATGGGGATCGACGACCCGCCGGAGTTGACGAAACGCAGCGAGGAGAGGTCGTAGTCGGCGGCGCCGGGCGTGTTGATGATGTCGTTGTACATCGCCGGGACGCCGTGCATGATGGTGATCCCCTCGCTCTCGATCAGCGAGAGGGCCTCCTCGGCGTCCCACTCGGGCATCGGGTAGTACGTCGACCCGTTGTAGAGGCCGGCGTTCATCACGACGGTCATCCCGTAGATGTGAAACAGGGGCAGGACGCCGAGCAGCTTGTCCTCGGGGCCGTAGTCCTCCTCCATCACGTCACCGGCGTGGCGGGTCATCCACCCGAGGTTGTGGTGGGTCAGCAGGACCCCCTTGGGCGTGCCGGTCGTGCCGGAGGTGTACGGCTGGGCCGCGATGTCATCGTCCGCGCGGTCGATGGTCTCCATGGGCTCCTCGGCCAGGAACTCCTCGAACGGGGTCGCGCCCTCGGCCTCGCCGCCGACGGAGACGACCGTCTCGACGTTGTCGTTCACGTCCTCGTCGTCCCGGACCGCCTGGATGAAGGGGACAAGATCGGCGAGACCGATGACCGCCTGTGCCTCGCTGTCCGCGAGCATGTGGCCGATCTCGCGGGCCTTGTACTGTGGGTTCATCGGGACGACCGCACCGCCCGCCCGGAGCACGCCGTAGTAGGAGACGACGAACTGCGGGAGGTTCGGGAGGTAGACCCCGACGCGGTCGCCGGACTCCAGGCCGGCGTCGGTCAGCGCCTTCGCGAGCTGGCCGGTCCGGTGCCAGAACTGCTCGTAGGTCATCTCCTGGCCCCGGAACGAGACCGCCGGCTGGTCGGGATACGCTTCGACCGTCTCCGCGACGTCGGTGACGAGATTCGTCATCGTCTAGAGGAGGCGGGGATGGCCGGATAAAAATTGCTGTATCGTCCGCTCGCCACGGTATCAGCGCGTCAGCGCCGGAAATTCGACGGCGATTCGCGAGGAGTGATACCACGGCCCGTGACCCGCGCGGACGCTGCTCGTCTGCGGGTGTGTGTGGCCGAACCCCACACATTTTCATGCATCCACCGTGGAGAGAGCACCATGGCAGAAGCCGACGACTACTTCGAGCGCCTGGTCGACGTGGACAAGCTCCAGGCCTTTCTGGAGGAGGAACTCGGACCGACAGACAGCTACGGCGTCGAGCGCCACGAGGGCGGCAACTCCAACGAGACGCTCACCGTCGAGTGGGGCGACCGGGAGTTCATCGTCCGGCGGCCGCCGCCGGGCGAGACTGCCGACACCGCCCACGACGTCCTCCGGGAGTACGAGGTGATGAGCGCACTCCAGGACACCGACGTCCCGGTTCCGACGACGGTCGCCGCCTGCGACGACCACGACATCATCGGCTCCGACTTCTACGTGATGGAACGGGTCCCCGGCGACGTCCCGCGGGCGGGCGTCCCCGAGCGGTTCCAGACCCCCGAGGGACGCCAGAGGGTGGGCGAGGAACTCGTCGACACGCTCGCGAAGATCAACCAGGTCGACGTCGAGGCCGTCGGCCTCGAGGACTTTGGCTACCCCGAGGGGTACACCGAACGCCAGGTCGAGCGCTGGCACGAGCAACTGGAGTGGGCCTTCGAGGTCACCCGCGAGGAGCGGGAGGTGCCCGCGCTGGACCGTGTCGGCGAGTGGCTGAGCGAAAACACCCCCGAAGAGTACCCCCACACACTGGTCCACGGCGACTACAAACACGACAACGTCATGTTCGCGCCGGGCACCCCCCCGCGGCTCAACGCCGTGCTGGACTGGGAGATGTCGACGCTGGGCGACCCCTTCTTCGATTTGGGCTGGATGCTCTCCTACTGGCGGGACGCGAAAGACCCCGAGCCCGTGCTGCCCGAACTCGTCACCCGCTTCATGGAACACGAGGACTTCCCCACCCGGAAGGAACTGGTCGCGCGGTGGGAGGAACGAACCGGCCTCGACTACGACAACGACCGGTTCTACCGGACGCTGGCAGTCTACAAACTCGCCGGCCTGGGCGAGATGTTCTTCCGTCGCCACCTGGAGGGCAACGCCGACAACCCCATGTACCCGAAGATGCGCGAGCGGGTGCCCGCGCTGGCCGAGCGCGCCGAGCGGATCATCGACGGCGAACAGCCGCTGTAGGCCGCCTTCTCACACGACACCCGCGGCACCCCGAGGTCACGCATCCGACCGCCACAGCCTGGACAGCCCTCCGGCCGGTGGTCGACCTCTCGCTCCCCTCTGTACTCCTGTGTGACACGAGCCGGGTGAAGAGCGCCGGCGGTTCCCGTCCACCGGGAACTGCCAGGAGGGAGCGTAGCCCTACACGCCGAAGGCGTCGGCCAGCCCCTCGCGGTAGCCCTCCGTCCGGTCCTCGACGACCCAGTGGAAGGCCTCCTCCAGCCGGACGACCTCGCCGTCGCCGGCGACGTCCTCGACGAGGCGTTCGCCGTAGCCCAGGGGTTGCATCACGTCGTCGACCCCCCACAGGCAGGTCACGTCCGCCGTGACCGCCGCGTAGTCGAGTTCGGTCGTGTGGTTGGTGTTGGTGGCGACGGCGTCCCGGGAGAGCGACCGGCGCCCCTCCTCGGTGAGCCAGGGGGCTTTCATCCCCTCGACGAAGTCCTGATGCTCCTCCGCGTCGCCGTAGAGGCCGTCCCCGAAGGCGAAATCGAGCTGTCCTTCCAGCTCCTCGAAATCCATCTCCGTGGTGTCGGGCAGCCCGAGGTTCGAGACGAACTCGACGGGCCAGGAGTCATAACAGACGGCGTTCGAGAGGACGAGATGCTCGACCGCCTCCGGTTCGTGGGCGGCCATCCGGAGGGCGGCGCCCCCGCCGATGTCGTGGGCGACCAGCGAGACCGGCCGGTCGACCCCAAGGTCGTCGAGCAGATTGCCGAGCATGTCCTCCTGGGCACGGACCGAGCGGTCGAAGCCGTCCCACATCGCGGAGTTACCGTAGCCCGCCATGTCCGGCGCGAGGACGTGGTAGTCGTCTTCCAGTACTCCGACGACGTCCCGCCAGAGAAAGGACCAGGTGGGGATCCCGTGGAGGAAGACGACGGTGTGGTCCGCGGGGTCGCCGCCCTCGTAGTAGGCGACCTCGACCTCGTGGTCGTCGAGTCCGACTGTCGTGCTGTCCTGCCGGTCGGTCCACTCCTCGTGTGTCGTCATGTGCGGGGCGTCTCGCGGGACGGTTGTATGTGTTCCGGCGCGCCGGCCGACCCCGCCGCAAGCTGTCAGCGGCGGACCCGCCGGACCGACTCCGCGACCAGCACCGGGTCGGTCGTAGTGTTCGGTTCCACGGTCTCCGGGTAGAAGGCCACCCGCCCGCAGGTCGTGTGACACGTCTCGAAGGTTGGTGCCTCCGGAACCCCGAACTCCGCGGGCTCGCGGTAGTTGGCCGCGATGGTCCAGCGCCGTGCGAGCATCCGTCCGCAAGGGTCGCGTCCGGTCATCAGCGGCGCCGGCTAGTCGATACCCGACCATACGTCACACCGCCAAGTACTCGCCCATTTTAAGTACGGCCGCCGGTGTGACCCCCGGCGGTCCCGGCGACGACGGTCCGCGTACGCCGGAGAGGGGGTCCGGGATCCGGTCAGGGCCGCTCGGCCGAGAGGACGTTCACACAGGAGATGCTGCCGGTGGCGTTGCGGCCGATGCCGGCGTTGTGCTGGAGGCCGTACTCGGGGTCGTTACCGACCTGGACCGCGCCGGCCTCGCCGCGCAGCTGTTCGTAAATCTCGTTGATCTGTGCGACGCCGGTGGCGCCGATGGGGTGGCCCTTCGCGAGCAGGCCGCCCGACGGATTCACGGGCGTCTCGCCGTCGAGTTCGGGCGCGCCGGAGTCGATGAACTCCCCGCCCTTGCCCTTCTCACAGAAGCCGAGGTCCTCGTAGGTCACGAGTTCGGTGATCGTGAAGCAGTCGTGGACCTCGGCGACGTCGATCTCCTCGGCGGTGATCCCGGCCTCGTCGTAGGCCTGGCTGGCGGCCTGGGTGCTGGCGGGGAAGCCCACGAGCGCCTCATCGTCGCCGCGCAACAGGCTGTCAGTCGAGAGGCCGGAGCCGGCGACCCAGACGGGGTCGTCGGTGTACTCCTCGACGACGTCCTCGCTGACGACGATGGTCGCGGCGGCGCCGTCGGTGACCGGACAGCAGTCGTAGAGGTTCAGCGGGTAGGTGACCTGGGGGCCCTCGACGACGTCCTCGACGCTGCAGGTGAACTGGTAGTGGGCGTGGGGGTACTTCGCGCCGTTCTCGTGGTTCTTGACCGAGACCTTCGCGATCTGCTCGCGGGTGGTCCCGTACTGGTGCATATGGCGGGTGGCGCGCATCCCGAAGAAGGCGGGCATGGTCACGCCCCGACCCCGCCAGACCTGGTCGAGGGCGGCGCCCTCGATCAGCCCCTCGGCGGAGTCCCGCATCTTCTCGGCGCCCAGCACCAGCGCCACGTCGGCCTGGCCCGCTCGGATCGCGGTGGTCGCCTGCCGGAAGGCCGTGCTCCCGGTCGCACAGGCGTTCTCGACCCGGCTGGACGGGATGCCGAACAGCCCCGTGGAGTGGGAGGCCCCCAGACCGCTGGAGGCATCGTTGGCGATGTCGAGCGTGCCGAAGAACGCGGCGTCGATCTCCCCGGGTTCGATCCCGTGGTCGACGTCGTCGACCGCGTTCATGAAGGCCTGCTCGGCCATCTCGTCGAACGACTGCTCGAACAGTTCGCCGAAGTCGATGATGCCGGCGCCGGCGATGGCGACGTCCCTCATAGCCGGTCACCCCGCGGGCGCTTGAACTTGAAGGAATTCACCGGCAGGCCGTCGATGTCGAACATGGTCCGGAAGTCGGCCTCGGCCTCCATCCCGACCTCGACGTCGTCGGGGTCCGTTTCGGTGAACAGGCCGTACACCCGGGCGGGCTCGCCCCCGTCTTCCTGGGGGATGTCGACCACGGCGACGGGCAGTGGCGTCTCGAACTCGTCGGGCAGGCGCTGCTGGACGACGTAGGACTGGACCGTCCCGCGCTCCTCGAGCTGGACGTCGTTCCAGTCGGGGTACGCGCCACAGCGCTTGCAGACCTCCCGCCGTTCGGGGATGGTCACGTAGCCACAGGAATCACACTCCCAGGCCTCGAGCCGTTCGTTCGCCGCGCGGTCGCGGACGAAGGGCGGCTCGTGCATCAGGCGTCACCTCCGAGCTGTTCGCGGAAGGAGAGGTGTTTGGCGTACGTGACGTACTCCTTGCTGTCGAGGTACTCCTGGACTGTCATCTCTGGTGTCGTATCTTCCGAGACGTCGACCGCGATGGCGTCGCTACCGCCGGGGCCGTACGAGGCCAGCAGGACGCGCTCGCCGGCCGAAGCCTCGTCGAGCGCCGCCGCGAGGTCGAGCAGGACGCCGCCGGCACCCGCGTACCCGACCGCGTCGAAGGTGCTGTGCAGGTCCGCATCGAGGTCGACGGCGCCGGCGGCCCGCTCGCCCCAGCCGCCGTCGTGTTCCGGGAAGACGCCGTGGTCGGCGTCGGCGTCCTCGAGAGAGTCGACCGCGCCGGTGACCGCCTCGAGGTAGTTTTTCCGGTTGAACCGGCCGTCGCCGGTGACGGGCGAGTCGTCCCGCTTGAACCGGCCGACGTAGCCCGTGGTGTGGCTGGCGGTCGCCTCGATAGTGCCGACGCCCCCGTTGCCGAGCACGAGCGCGCCGGCGCCCGCGCCCGCGGTCTGGAGTTCGCCGCTGTCGGGGTCGGCCCGGAGGACGTCGGCCGCGACCACGAGTGCGGTTTCGCAGTCGTTCGCGACGGCGTCACGGGCGGCGAGCACGGCGTCGGTGGCCGCCCGCGCCGAGCCCTGGAAGTCGCCGGTCCGGACGTCGCTCCCGGCGCCGACCGCGTAGCCGACGTGGGCCGCGACGCCGCGCTCGTCGAAGGGGTCGGAGGTCGTCGCGGTGAACACCGCGTCGACCGCCTCGCCGTCGGCGCCCGCGTTCGCGAGGGCGTTCTTGGCCGCCTGTACACCCAGCGTGACGACGTTCTCGTCGTGGGCGGGGACGGCAGTCTCCCCGCCGCCGGCGTAGCCGCCGTGTTGCTGTGCGATGTCGGCCCGCTCGACCCGGTAGAGCGGGACGTACGCACCGTAGCCGCGTATCCCTGTCATGTTACCACACGCCACTGACGCGGCCGCCGATAATAAAGCTCCGTGATGCAGGTCGGCCCGACCGGGGCGGTGTCGGTCGTCCGTGTCGGGGCGGTGTCGGTCGTCCGTGTCGGGGCGGTGTCGGTCGTCCACGTCGGGACGGAGCCGTGCGGACACGGAGTCAAGGCCCGTATCGGACCCGGCCGCCCGGACTGACGCCGTTCAGTCGCCGCCTTCGCTGATCCGCGGGACGCCCTTGGCGGTGACCGTCTCGCCGATGAGGTAGGAGGCGGCGTCGCTGGCGAGGAACTGCGCGAGGTCGGAGATCTCCGCGGGGACGCCGATCCGGCGGTCGACCTCCTCGCGGTCGATGTCCTGGGCCTCGACGCCCATCTGGGACTCGACGCCGGGGGTGAGCACGAGGCCGGGCGCGATGCAGTTGACGCGGACGCCCTTCTCGGCCCACTCGACCGAGAGCGTGCTCGTGAGGTTGATCACGGCGGCCTTGGCGGCGCCGTAGGGGCTCATCTCCGGGGAGCCCTGCTGGCCGGCGACGCTGGCGAAGTTGATGACCGTCCCGCCGCCGTCGGCGAGGTAGTCGCCGGCGACCTGCGTACAGTGGTAGGTGCCGTGGAGATTGATGTCGACGATCGTCTTCCAGCCGTTGGGGCTGAGCTCGTCGAAGGGGGCCATGAAGCTGGCGCCGGCGTTGTTGACCAGACAGTCCAGCCCGCCGAACTCCTCGACGGTCGCCTCCACGAGCGCCTCGACGGCGTCGCGGTCGGTCACGTCACACTCAATGGCCAGCGCCCGGCCGCCGTCGGCGTCGTTGATCCCGTCGGCGACCTCGTCGACCTTGGACTGCTCGCGCGAGCAGACCACCACGTCGGCGCCGTCGGCGGCGAACTGTTCGGCGATCTCGCGGCCGATCCCCTGGCTTGCGCCCGTGACGATCGCGGTCTGTCCGTCGACGCTGAACCGGTCGAGGCTCATCGGATATCACTCCTGTGTGTCATTGGTGCACCTACGACTGCGTGAGGTCGGCTAATAAAGGTCCGCCACACCGCCCGGCGGGACACGACGCGGCCGAGAAACGGCTCTCGCTACGTGTTTCTGTTTGAGAGGGCGGTTTTGAGCCGGTCGAGCCCGAGTGTCGCGACGAACAGGACACCGCCCAGATACAGGAGCGACTGGGGGTTCGTAATGAGAGCGTTGCCGTAGCCGACAGCCGTACTCAGGTACCCGAGCAGGGAGGCCGTCCATCCGACGCCAGTGATCCCGGCAACCTGGTCGAGGGCCTCCTCGTTCACCGTCAGTTTCGTCTTCAATAGGCGGATCATACGACGCGTAAGGTTCGCTTACCGGAGCGGGGATATGAAGCTACCTTCGCGGTACTGGCAACGTTGTTGCCAGTCGGCGTCGATTGGAGACGGGACACTCTCCGGAAAGTACGTCACGCGCGCTGGTACTGTGGACCGCGACGGGGGACGGGGGTACGCCAATCCTTCCCCCGGACAGAGGCGAAGAGAACGCGGGCGAACGGCCGCAGTCTAGAGGATCTGGTCGGCGATGATGTTCTTCTGGATCTCCGAGGTGCCCTCGTAGATCTTCGTGATCCGGGCGTCGCGGTAGTACCGCTCGACGGGGTGGTCGGTGACGAAGCCGGCGCCGCCGTGCACCTGGATTGCCTCGTCGGCGACGTCGACGGCGTGCTCGCTCGCGAACAGTTTGGCCATCGAGGCGTACTTGGCGGCCATCATCTCGTTGTCCTCCTCGATCTGGGCGGCGGCCCGGTAGGTCAGCGACCGGGCGGCCTCG
>Ga0207714_1000932_pt1 | contig 19611 bp, 15 predicted proteins | sample PonA232FremontCA_2_FD_187270 | JGI IMG/M metagenome (GOLD analysis project Ga0207714, IMG submission 187270) | Marine sediment microbial community from Fremont, CA, USA - Pond A23 Sediment 2 (SPAdes) | ecosystem: Environmental > Aquatic > Marine > Unclassified | place: USA: Fremont, California...
GTTTGACCCCGGTTTGACCCCGCTTAGCGGGGTCTTTTGGCAGTTTGACCCCGCTTAGCGGGGTCTCTTGAACAGGGTTTGTTATCATGTAGTCGGGCAAGGGGCCCAAACCTTACAGATAAAAAAAGACTTTTTTGTCTTATAATCTTCTCGATAAAAGGCCGCGTTTGAAGGGAGATTTCACCTTTTATAACATCCAATGCCTAATGGAAGTGACCTTTCAATAGTTCTCGCGCCTGATACGAATTGTTTATTTAATAAATGAAGCGTTTCGTCTTCTGAGAGGTCCGGTTTATGTAAAATGTTCACCCTTCCAAAAAAATTCTTCCTGCGTGCCTTTTTTCTACAATTTTTTTCAGTAATTTTACTGTAAGAGATGTAAAAAAGCTGACAGTTAGTATTCTGTGGAAGTTTAATAAGGCGTTGAGGTAGTTTATAAGGGAGCGTTAGGATACATCAATGGGTTGGGATAGAAGGAATTGTTAGGATACTTCTTTGAGGTAGCATGCGATTTTGAAGCGGGGGGCAACTTTTGGGGTTCCCCTTTTTTTTGCCGGTCTGTGGTTAATTCAGGTTTTAATGGTCGTGCTTCGTAATTTGTGCGGTTCAACAGCCCACCCACGCCCCCGTGATCTTGAAACAGGAGGGCCGGCAATGTCTGAGCAGGCAGCCTGTGCCATTAAGCGGATGCTGATTTTTTCAACCTCTATATGTTTTTTCTACTAACCTAAATTTTACTGTATGAGAAAGACTTTTACTGTATTGTTTGTTTTATTGACATCCTTATCCTTTGTCCAGGGGCAAGGGTATGATGTTGAATCCGCAAAGGCGGATAGCATTGAAGACTACGATGGCAACAAGTATTCGGTGGTTGCCATAGGCGAACAGCAATGGATGGGAGAGAATTTGCGGGTGACCCATTACCGCAACGGCGATCCCATTGCCAATGGGGCTGGCATTGATATTGCATCGGGTGAGCGGGGTTATTATCTTTTCTATGATAATGAGCCTGCCTATGCTTCGGATTACGGATTGCTTTATACCATTGATGTGATTAAAGAGGAGCGGCGGGTATGTCCTGACGGCTGGCGGCTTCCGAGCCATGCCCAATGGAAAGTGCTGGATATGCAGCTGGGGATGACCTGGAAAGAGGCCAACAATTGGGGCGTTTGGAATGGCAGCGATGAAGGGGGGCAACTGAAGGCCACCGGGACCGACTACTGGGAGCTGCCCAACAAAGGGGCAACCGATGAAAAAGGTTTCTCTATGCACGGTGCCGGCTCATGGAATGAAGGTTTTTCTGGGCTGCGTGAAACCGCTAGCTTCTGGACTTCAACCTTATTGGACCACCGTTATAAGATAAGAGAATATAATTTCAACCGGGCCAAAACGTATCATAGATCAAGTTTTCGTGGTGGCCGGAGCATCCGGTGCATTCGCAACCATTCGGACCAGTCGCCACCAACTATCCAAACCGGAGGTGTGTCGGATGTTCAGCCTACATCGGCTGAGGTAACCGGCGAGGTTACCGGTGCAAATAATGCCACGGTGGTGGCCCGGGGCATTGTCTATGGGATAAGGTCCGAGCCTGTTGTTGAGAGGCAGATGGATTTTTTCTTTACATCGGATGGTGAAGGAACAGGTTCTTTTACAGGGGAACTGAGCGATCTGCGGCCCAATACCAATTACTATGCCCGGGCCTATGCGGTTAATGCCAGTGGCATCAGCTATGGCCAGGAGGTTTCCTTCCAAACATCCCCGGGCGATGTTCCTCAAGTTGGTGATGTGATGCAGGAAGAGAAAAGTAAAACCGGCCTGAGCGTTGCGGCCAGTATTTTGGATGAAGGCGGAAGCAGCGTTTCCTCCTGCGGATTTGTATGGAGCAAAACGGATGCCCCTACCCTGAAGGATCATGTTGCAGAAGTCGGCTACGACAGCCAAATAAGGGCGCAAATCGAAGACCTTGACCCCAACACCTATTATTATGTCAGGGCTTATGCCGTTAATGAGGCGGGAGTTGCTTACTCCTCTTATTCAGCGGTCATGCAGACCCGGCCGGTGAAAAAACGCCCGGAAGTTTCCGGGCCAGTTGTTGACAATATTACCAAGACCACAGCAGCTGTGGAGGTTGAGTCGGTCAAAAATCATGGATATGAGATACTGGATAAAGGCATTGAATACAGATGGCAGGGCAAGACAAAGACAATCAGTGCCGGTCAAGCCAGCGAAGCTTTCACTATTGAGCTGAGTGATCTTTTGCCCAACCAGGAGTTTCATGTACGCGCCTATGCAGTGAGTGAAAATGGTAAGGCTTACAGCCCTTCGGTGGCCTTCAGCACCTCCTTTTCCACCGCTGATCAGGCCCTTTCGTTCCTTCAAAAGCAGATCTACGACAAGATGTATGCTTATGAGAGAGGCGGGCATGACGATTTTGGCATCAAGGCTTTCGATTTGACCAATGATTTGATGGGCGAGGATATGGCCATCGCTACTCAGGGATACGGATGGTTTACCCCTCACTATGGTTATAACGAGCACAAGCTCGATGACAGCCAGTGGAAAGCTTCGATCTGGGATCGTTATTATAAGAGGATTAAACGGGCCAACCGGCTGCTTGCCGATATAGGTCAGGTGGCAGGTGATGCGGAGGCCAAGGAGAAAATTCGGGGGCAGGCCCTTGCCATTCGTGCCTTCACCCATTTCCACCTGGTGCAGGTCTTTTCGCATGCCTATGCGCATGATCCTGGCGCACCGGGTATACCTTATCTCACCAATGAAACGAAAGGAAGCTTCCCGGAAACACTTTACAATCGAGAATTAAAAGAAGGAGATGCTTGTGCAGCTGAGCCCAGGAAAGTCCGGGGCCTGCTCCAGTCGAGCCGGGATGGTTTGAATCTTCCGGATAACCGCAAAGGAACGTCCGACATAATGAAAAGGGGTACCGTAGAGGATGTATACACCCATCTGGCCAACGATTTGGACCAGGCCATTGCCCTGTTGGAGGGTCATGGCGAACAGTCGGACCCGTCCCGTATCGATGCGGCCGTAGCCCATGGGTTGCGGGCAAGGGTTGCCCTGGCGGCCGAAGACTGGCAGCTGGCTATAACCCATGCCGAGCAGGCCGTAACCATCAGCGAGGCCCAAGGCAAAGAGCTTTATAGCCCCTCGCAGTATACTGCAAGTGCCTTTAATTCGGTGCAGGCCAGTGAATGGATGTGGGGCTCCGACATCGGTTCGGAAGACAATACTGCTTATGCCTCTTTTTACAGCCATATGGATGCCCGGTTTATGAGTTATGCCTACCTGGGCCTCCAAAAGCTCATCACCCAGGAGCTTTATAATTCCTTTCCTGCCAGTGATGTGCGAAAAGACCTTTTCATTGCTCCCGGTCAGGGAAGTAGATATCAGCCGGATTACTGCCAGATGAAGTTTCTCACACCGAACAGTGGGTCTTTTGCGGGTGACTATTTGTACATGCGCCTGTCTGAGATGTATTTGATCTGGGCAGAGGCCCTGGCTCATGCCGGGGATGACGGTTCAGCCCAGCAAGTGCTCTACGAGCTGATCAGCCAGCGCGATCCCCTGTATACCCAGTCGAGCCAAACCGGCTCCGCCCTTCTGGATGAGATATTGATGCACCGCCGGATGGAGCTTTGGGGAGAAGGCCATCGGGTACTGGATATCCGCAGGCTGCAGCAGGATTTGAGCCGCCCCTTAGATGACAACCATAAAACCGCGCTGGCCCAGGTTTTCAATGTGCCCGCCAATGACGACCAGTTCCTGTGGACCATCCCCTACCACAGTTTGCTGGATATTACCGTGGAAGCCGGCGGCAGTGTGCAGGCAGACGGGGAAGCCTACAATCCGCCCCTGTTGATTGCCGATAACGGGCAGGTGATGCTTCAGGCTACGGCCGACCAGGGATACGTGTTCCAGAACTGGCGCCGCGATAGCATGATCATAAGCAATCAGACACAGTATAGTCATGAAATGGGAACTGAAGATGATTCGCTGAAAGCCTGTTTTGCTGCTGCGGATGCTGCCCTTTACCAGCTGAACCTGGAGGCCGGACCAGCTCAAGGTGGTACTGCTATGGGCAGCGGTAAGCTCACCGCGGGCGAACAAGTTAAGGTGGTTGCCCTTCCCGCCAAGGGATACCATTTCGTTGAATGGACCGACGGGGCTGGCAACCAGATCAGCACCGATACGGCTATGGTTTACGCCATGCCCGCTGAAGATACCACCCTGGTGGCCCACTTTGAAATGGACCCCGGTAAAAATCCCCTTGCCCTTGAGGCAACACCCTCCGCCGGTGGCGAAATATACGGATCAGGCGTTTATAAGACCAATGAACCCATCTCGGTCTCTGCCATTCCTGCCCCCGGATATGACTTTGTTAAATGGACGCATAAGCAGGGGGCAGAGGTAGAAACCAACAAAGGCTTCGTTTATCAAATGCCTGCTGAAGCAGATACCCTCGTGGCCCATTTTACCGAGGAACCTGATACCAGTATGCTTGTTGTTAAAGCCAATCCGCAGGAAGGCGGTAATGTTGCCGGTGCAGGCGAATATGTGGAAAACCGCCAGGTGACCCTGACAGCCACACCGGCAACCGGGTACGAATTCGTTAACTGGACCGGCCCTGATGGCAACCAGGTGCATACCGATTCCCTCTTCACCTATACCATGCCGGCAGAGGACGATACCCTGACCGCCCATTTTGCCCTTAAAACCTACCGCGTTACCTTCGATGTGGACAATCAACAGGGTGAACAGATAACCAGTGCCGTGGTTACTTTTGCCGGACAAACCAAGCCGGCAGGCGAGTATGTCTTTGAAGACATTGCACCGGGTCAGTACGATTTTGCCATTGCCGTCGATGAGTACGCCGGGGTATCAGGCACCCTTCAGGTGGTCGATCAGGATATTACGGCCCATTTTACCCTGGAAAAAACCGCCACGGGCATTGCCGGAACCTCCAATGTTCAGCTCTCGATTTATCCGGTACCCGCCTCCGATCAATTTAACGTCGAGTCGGACCAGCCGATCCAACGAATCCAGCTGATCGATATCCGCGGGCGCATGCTGAAAGATGTTCAGGCCGATGCTTCCCTTACCCGACTTGATGTAAGCGGGTTGGCCCCGGGCGTCTATTTTTTGAAAGTACATACTGCCGATCGGGTGATCAACAGAGAAGTGCAGATTGGTCGCTGATCGCTTCCCAAAAAAGGGGCAGGCCGATTCAGGCCTGCCCCCCTCTTCAGGTCTTCCCGCCTCATTTTCTTTTATACTGTTTTATTTTCTTTCTTTTCTGCGGATTTAAGGAACCGGGCCAGGCGCACATTGGGTTTTGGTTGGGCTGTTTGTTCCGTTATTTTTTACCTGAACCACAGGCTCGCTTGAGTTCATAAGCGAGGTCTCATAGCCGTTTGTTCCATTATTTTTTACCTGAACCACAGGTTTTGCAGTAGAGCATCCGGAGGGGTTGATAATCAAGGATCTGGAAGTTCACCCGTTCATTCCCGGTGAACAGCCTGCACCATTGCTGATCCGATAGCTTTTTGCGGGCCCGGATGATCTCCCGGTAATAATCAAAATCTGCATTTTTATTGTAATTGCCATAACGAATGATCAGCCATAGTCTGTAAGCCCGGGGTTCATAGAGCGGCTCTTTGGTTAAGGGCTCCAGGACCTTCAGGGCATACTCCCATTTGCGGAAGCTGACAAAATAGCGGGCAAACTTGATTCTGTCGCGGCGCGAGAGGTTTTTAACGGGATAATGGTTGAAGATATAGCGTAGGGAACGTTTGGCAGTTGTTGTATAGGGATTTTTGCGGTAGGCTTTGTTGGCCCGGGCAAAATGGTAATACAGTTTCATGCTCCGGTAATCTTTAGGCGGCACTTTGCCTTTGATGTAGGAGATGAAGTGCTGCAGTTTCCTCAGGTCTTTTTGGTCGTAGAAGACCGAAGCCAGGGTGTTGATTTGGTTGATCTGGTAGGTTTGGTAGTTAAATTTAACGTTGGGGTGGGTATTGTCCAGGCCGGTGAGGTATTTCAGTCGTTTAACCCTTTCGGGTTGGCTCATGGTGTCGGAGCCAAACTGCAGCTGGAAGCGGTATTTGAATTTTTTGAGGTGGTCCAGTGGGTCATTCCGGTCTTTGTGTTTTACGGCTTTGTGGCTCAGCACGACCGGCAGGGTGGCAATTTTTGCAAACTCCACCTTACCGTTGCGGTGTTCCTGCAGCAGCCATTTGTATATTTGGGTAAGGCGGTCCATCAGCTTGGGATGGAGGTTTTGGCGGGGCCGCTGATATTGGGTTTTCAGTGTGCGGTACACTTCGGTGTATTCGCCGATGGCCAGTTGGTGGATGTTATCGGGGGTTATCCGGGTGAAGTAGCGCATGATGACCCGGACAAAACGCTGGGCGTCCAGCAGCCTCTCCATTGCTGCTTTGTTGGCCGGTTGGTTTACGAACCTGCGGATGCGTTTTTCGTCCAGCCCTTTGAGGAAGGAGAAATGGTTTTTATCGAGTTGCCTGGAGAGCTTTTTCCAGTTTTCCGACTGGTGCCTTTTGATCCGGATCGAGTCCTGGTTATTGAGTCCCAGCAGCTGCACCACGTTATCGGCCCGCTGGCGGAACAATTCCTTGTTGTTGGTTTCGTGGCCTTCGATGCTGGCGTAGGCATCTATGCGGACCAGGTCCACCTTCAGGGTTGAATCGTTTTGTATGCGGTAGAGCGATTGGAGGCTGTCGCGGGGGATGTGTGTTTCATTGGGCTCGAAATAGACCCTTTCTCGCTGGTAATGGGGTGTGAGGTTGGGGATGTACTGGAGGGAATCCCAGTTAAAGTGCAGGGGGAGGGGATCGATGCTCTCGCGGTAATGCCAGAGTCTGCCATTGACATGGAAGAAACGGTGCACCCGGCATATTTTGTTGTCCTGCAGGGCCAGTACATTGATTTCATAGAGCTGGTCTTTGAATTCGTCCAGGCTGCCCAGGTAGGGGAAAAATTCATCCGGGGGACGGCCATGGTCGTCTTTTTTGAAGAAGAGGGTATTGAACATGTTGCGGCGGTAGCGGGGTTTGCGTATTTTTCCGTTGAAGGCGCATCCGCCGTTGCTGCGCCTGGGCAGGGCTTCATAGAGACAGGTGTCGCAGCGGTAGTAGGAGAAAGGTACGATTTCGAGGACCAGTCCGTCGCGGCGCTCGTCAAAAATCCGCTCGGCCCGGTGGTATCCACCCCAGAGCATATAGGCTGAATCCCGGTTGTGTCGCAATTCCTGGTTGCCAGCGGGTGTAAGCCGCTGGTATTCCTGGCAGGCTTCACAGTCGGGTTCGTAGGTGATGGCGAAGTCATGCCTTTTGTGGGGGTAATAATAGTGGGGATCGGTCACCTGCCCCCCGTTGCGCATAATATGGCGGCGCAGGCGGATGTTTTTTTTCAGCCGGTCGAAAAAGTTGTTGGAGCTATTCAGGCGGATTTCGGACACATCGCCCCGGGTGCTTTCCCTGCCCGAACGGCCCCCGATGTTATTCGTGTGGCTTGTGTTGGCTGATTCCGATCCGTCCCGGTCGATATTGTCCCGGTGCGGCTTTTGATAGGGAAAATATTTCCGGCTGGTTTTGTCGGGGATATAGCCATTACGCACCATCCCGAAGGTCTGCACGGCATTGACCGCATCATTTTTGCGGTTGTAGCTAACTGCCATCCCTGTGATGCGGTAGCCTTCGGTGATGATGTTCTGGTAGTGGGGCGGGCTGTTGACCCATCCCTCGGCCAGCTGCCGGGCAGCCTCCCGGTATGTGCGGATCCGCCCCGTCCTGCCCGATGCCAGGCGGGTCTTGCGGTGGATGTAAATCCGTGCCACATTCTCGCCCGTACCCGGGTATCTGCCGCCATAATACTTGATCCGCAGGTCCGGGGTGGCCTTGCGGTCAACATCCTGCACATGCCCAATCTTTGATCTGCCCCTGAGGTAGCGGGCATGATCCTTCGCCGCCCGGTACAGGATGCTGTCGTTATATAGCCTTTCCAAATTATGCGCCTCCCGGACGCTGTCGATCATCAACTTGGTGTGGTGCTCCAGCAACTTCGCATTGAAAGCCTGCGGATCAATAACCCGCCGCGGTTGCGCCTGTACCCTTAAACCGGCAAAACACACCAGAATACCTAAAAATATAAGCCCACTCGAAATATGTTGGGAGGCTTGCTTCAAACTGTACTTTTTCCTCGAAAGATATCAAAATTGTGGGGAATGGTCTAAAATATACCTGATCAATTCCCTTATTTGTCGCCTTTACGAATCCTTCCTGAATCCTGTTCACCCATCTTAAAACCTTCCGTATATTCATTATGAAGATGGCCTGCCGGTTTTTATCTATTGTCTTCCTCTTCAACTGTTTGACAAAAAGGAATGGTTGTTCAAGTCATTAAATGGCCGATAAAAATTACTGCTTTGTGAAATCCGGAAAAATTTGAACGGGTATTGTGACTTTTTTCAATCCTTTCGTCTTAAAAGATGGTTTATTCTTACCGGTACAACGCTTGATGCATCTTATAAGAAAAGGTTGACCACAAGAGACGACCTAATACCCTGTGGTCTTGTTATCATATGCCGGAAGGGAAAAGAAAACTTATCACAATTGTGTATGAAACGGATTTAAAAATACATTAGAAAATACCGGGGGGCTCTTTAGTGAATATTTAGCTGATCATAAGCCATTTAAAAGGAATAACCTCTGCAAAGGCATTGAAGATATAATTAATTGACAGAAAGAAGTTTACTGACTGAATAAAGGGGTTTCAAAAAAAATCATTTACGCGAAAAGGTTTAATTCCGTAGCGTTTAAGATTGATTGCTCTCTGGTCCATCGGATTAGTGGTTGCGTAATGTGTAAAAAATCCCTATCTTATCAAACAACCCAAGCATGAATCAAAAAATAAGAAAAGCCAAAATATTGCATTCGTGACCCATTTTACCAATTATAGCGACAAGGAACTAATCGTTCTTATCACCCAAAAAGGTGAGATAGATGCCTTTGGAACACTTTATGACAGGTATATTAAAGTGATCTTCAATAAAGTAATGTTAACATTTGGCCATCGCCAGGACTCAGAAGATATAACCCATGATATCTTTCTGAAGATATTCCTTCGGCTTAAAACATACAGGGGCAATGCAGCTTTTTCATCATGGGTCTATTCCATCACGAATCACCATATAATTGATGTGATTCGCTCAGCAAAAAACAAAAGCAGGTATGACCATGAAACAGATATGGCGTCTTTAACTGAAGAACCCGCTGATGAACAGATGTTAATGATTGATTCATCGAAATTGATGCAGATAATGGAACAATTGGATGAAGAGGACCGGATGATTTTGATATTGAAGTATAAGGATCAGATGTCCATGAAGGGCATCATGAATGTTTTCAATATTAAAGAGAGCACAGCGAAAATGCGCGTTAGTCGAGCAAAGAAGAAAGCCTACCAACTATACAAAGAGCAATATAAAAACATTGAAGTATGAGAAAAAAGCGCAATCCATTCAAAGAGATACACCAGGATGTCGAACCTCCGGAAGAACTTAAAAAACGAATCATACACGACATCAAAATGCATCAGTTGATTGCTGATTCAGCAGAGCTTTTTACGGTGAAATTCGGAAAAACCCTGGGAGATCTATTCTTAAACAGGTCAAAAAAAGACACAAACAATAAAAACGATCAAGTATGACGCAACTGGAACAATGGAAACAAATCGTAATCAACTCGTTAACAACATTGGGTGAAGAAATCATGCGCATTCTGCCTGGAATCCTGGCAGCGGTCTTACTTTTAGTAGTTGGCTGGCTTCTGGCAAAGATATTTTCACGGGTCATTTCCCGTTTGTTTCGCCTGCTGCATTTCGACAGGCTGGCAGGCCGGATCAACGAATTGAAATGGGTGCGCAAATCAGAATACAAAATCGTGCCCAGTAAAATTATAGGCAAATTTGTATATTGGATCATCCTGTTGTTGTTTATTATTACAGCCACTGACACGCTTGGATGGAGTGCTGTTTCGAGGTCTTTCAATCAGTTAATCACTTACCTGCCTCAATTATTTGGTGCAATTTTGCTTTTTGTGGTGGGCTTTTATCTAAGCAACCTCATAAGAGATTTCATAAAGACTGCTTTAAAATCCTTTGAGGTTGCTTCTGCTTCAGCTCTTGGAGAGATAGCCTTTTATGCCATTATGGTCATTGTAACCATCACGGCACTGGAACAAGCCGGAGTTGAGACCACGCTGCTTACCAGCAATATTACTATAATTGTTGGTTCTTTTCTGCTGGCCTTCGCCGTCGCCTTTGCCATTTCCTCGCGCGATGTGTTTAAAAATATTCTTTCCTCCTATTATGGGAAGGGTAATTTTTATGTTGGCCAGTATATTAAATACAACAAATTACAGGGGGAGATTATAAAAATCGACCGGATGCATGTGACCATCAGGAACGGCAAAACGAGTCATGTTATACCTACTGCCCGCCTGATATCAGAAGAGTTTGAAATTATTGAAAAATAGGGATCCAGGCTCATACCCACAACGGAAACAGATTGCTGAGTTTTCGCCTCCAATATCCTGTCATGCGTGCTTTGGTAACACCAAATCAATCTTTATAATCAATTAAATCGCTAGTGATCATGAAAACACAAAAAGGAAACAAACGATTCATCACCAGACTGGCCATTGTGCTTGCTTTAGCCATTTTTAGCATTGGCGGGTGTAAAAGCCCTCAGTCCGAAGAGGAGGCAGAAAAGCTGATTCAGAAGCAATCTGAAGCCCTCGAAAACCAGCAGGAAGCTGTTGAAGAGACATTCAATGAACTTACAGCTGTCAAAGATTCCCTGGAAGAGCAACAAAAGAAACTGATGGCTGAAAGAAATCAGATCAATGAAGAGATAGACCAGCTTACCCGGAGTCAGGAAGAATTTGCAGAGACCCGGAAGCAGGAGCAAATGGAACGCCTGAAGGAGCGGAAAAAGTCAATGCAGACCCGACTCACCAGGATGAATGACAGCCTCTCTGACATTGAAAACCGGATCAGCAGTCTGGATATGAAGAGAGACACCCTCATGGCCCGGGAAAAACAGGTCAGTGAACAACAACAACAAGCCCGGAAAAAACTTGTAACAGGAGTGGATGAGATCGACAGCCGGCTCGAAGAACTCGGGGAAGAAACCCGTATGAAGGAAAACCAGCTTGAAATTCACCGCCAGCAAATCAAACTTTCCAATCAAAAGATGGATTTGTTGGAGAAGGAGAAGGATCAGTATATGCGGCAAAGGAACCAGGCCCTCAAAGAAGGGCAGGACGATGCCCGGCTGGAACAGATCAATCTGAAGATCGAAGAGATCAATAGTAACATTGAAGATGAACAGAATGAAATCAATACTGCAGAGAATTCCATTGCTTCCATTCAAGAGTGGATGAGTAACGTGGAGCAACTCAAACAGAGGCTTCGTAATATGATGGAGCAGGAATACAGCAGGAATGAGATGATCACTGAATTCAGCAAGGAACAACAGGAACGGCTGAACAGTGAAATGAGTACCCTGAAGCAGCAGCAGGAGGAGCTTGAATCGCTGAAAAACACCCTGGCAGAGCAAAAATCGCAGATCAGCCAGCGCCTGGACTCCCTGAACACCGAGATTGAAATCGTCAAAAACCAGGAGTTGTCTAACATACTATCTGATAAATCGGCCCTGGAGAAGGAGCAAGCCGAGCTTGCCCGGAGAGAGGCCAAACTCCTTTCGCAATCCGGCGAATCTGAGCCTAAGAAAACTGAATCGGGCGAAGAACTGGAAGGTTCAGAAATGCTGAAAAGCCTGGAAAAAGAAATCCGCAACAAAAGGCAACGCATTGAAGCCTTGCAAAAGGAAATTGCAGAAGATCGCCAGGAACTCGCCCAGCAGCGTGCCGAACTGGAAGCCAGGCGTTCCAAAAATGTCCGCACAGCCCGTAATACGGTCCTTATCATTGTCCTTGCCGCAGTGGCCGTTTTGGGATTGCTCTATTATCTGGGCAGCAGGAGAAGAAAAAAAGCAAGGCTAAGTCAGTGATCGCCGGAGTACAACAACCGCCATGGAATCCGCATGTTTTATCTATCACCTTATTGTGAAAGAACGTGCATGCGGTTTTCATCAGCCAACCAATGATTTGCAAATCATCACACGAATATTAACCCTTAAAACAATTGAATCATGGCAGCCAAAAACACATCCAATAACACCGGAAAAGAAGAAAAAAATAATACGACCGGTGAAGAGCAAGAAAAAAAACATGCTCAGCAGGAAGAGCAAACCCCTGAATCGACCTCATCGACAGTGAATGAATCGCAGGAAGAGTCGACAAGTAAAGGAACCGGTGAAAAGACCCAAATAACAGGAAAATCAAAAACCGGAAGTAGCAAAGGCACTCTTTCAGAATCGACCGATAAAGCCAAAAGCCAATCCGCTGGAGAAAGCGAAAAAGAAGACGAAAGCAAAGAGAAACAAACTGAAGACAAAGAAACCCGGGAGAAATCCGAAAGTCACGATTTCTGGAAAGAAGCGGGTGAAAATATTTCCGAAGGCTCCAAAGTGCTCAATGAGGAAGCAAAAGTGATCGGGGAAAAATTGTCTTCTTATTCGGAAAAAATCTTCGGTACCATCAAAAAAACATCGGCAGAAGCTTATAAAACCGGGGCTGAATTGACCAAACATGCAGTCAACAGGGCCCAGGGGCTGGCAGAGAAGTACCGGGATATGTACGAAATGAGAACCCTCAACAATGAAAAGAAAAAGCTGGGATCGCAGCTGGGTATGAAATTGTATCTGGCCATGAAAAACAATGACAATGCCATACCCAACGATTTCACCAAAGATGAAGAGGTCCAGGCCCTGTTGGAGCAGATGGAAGAAGTCGATAAAAAGATCATTGACCTGTCCGGAAAGATCGAAGAACAGAAAGAATAGTCTTCTTTGAAGTGACTTAACGGCAGGGAATAAATTTATGCAAGCACTTGTCGGCTGATCAGCAATAGAAGCCGCCAAGTGCATTGACATAAGTGCATTGACATAAAGGCTTTGACATCAAGACCTTGGCATAAAGTCATTCATATAAAGGCTTTGATATAGCCCCCTTTATAAAGCATCTTCATACATTAAACCAAAACCATTATGACAAAAATTGATTCCGATTATGAAGCATTCTCAATATTAAGCAGGGAAGAAAAATTGAGCCTGATTGCCCAAAACCAAAAAAATCCTGATGGCTTCAAACAGGATATGAAGGCCTGGCGTCTCAGCAATGATTCCCTGCAGAAAAAGCTCGAACAACTCAGCGAAAATGCCATTACCAATTTTCATTTGCCTTATGGTGTTGCCCCCAACTTTCTTGTTGACGGGAATACCTATCACATTCCCATGGTAACCGAGGAAAGGGGGGTGGTAGAAGCAGCTTCCAGGGCCGCTGCTTTCTGGTATGATCACGGGGGTTTTCAAACCGAAGGCCTGGCCACTGCCAAGAGGGGCTACATACACCTGATCTGGTCCGGCAATCCTTCCAGATTGGAATCGCTCTACAATTCATTCATGGAAGCATTGAAAAATAAAAAGTATAATATATCCAAAGACCTGTCTGACCAGGGTGTGAAAATATCAGAGACATGGTTGTCGGATATGACCAAGGAGATGGATCACTATTACCTTATTGGTTTTTCTTTTGAAACGGGAAAAGAAATGGGGGCAGGGTTTATCAATGCGTTTCTGGAGAAAACCGCCAGGGAATTTAAAGACACTGCCGAACAGCAAGAACCTGGTAAGGTGGAAATCCTGATGGCTGTTCTCTCGAATTATACCCCGGGTTCTTATGTAACCATGAAGGTAGAATGTCCGGTTGATGCACTGGGTGTGATTCACTCGTCCATGAAAGGGAGCCAGTTTGCAGAGAAATTTCAAAAGGCCGTACAAGTGGGCAAATACAGTGTATCCAGGGCAGTCACCAACAACAAAGGGATCATGAATGGCATTGATGCCGTATTGATGGCAACAGGCAATGATTTTCGTGCAGTGGAAGCAGGCTCGCATGCCTATTCCATCGTCAAAGGGAAGCCTGAGTCTCTTACGGATTGCCAGGTCAGCGATGGAACCTTTACCTTTCGCATCACCATTCCCATTGCCCTGGGTATTGAAAGTGAAGTAACCCGGCGGCATCCCCTTGCATCCCGGTCCCTTGAGATATTGGGGCATCCTTCGGTAAAAGAATTGATGAAAATTGCCGCTGCAGTGGGTTTGGCAAGTAATTTCGGAGGAATCACATCACTTATTACAGCCAGTTGTTAAATGAGAAATCGTTCACAGAAAATACGTTTGGGGATCTTTTTATTGGTTAGCCTGACCCTTCTCCTTGCAGTGATCGGTTATTTTACGGCTAGGGAATTTTTTGAAAAGGAAGACATCTATTATGTCTCTTATGAAGGGGTCTCCGTTAGCGGCCTGGAAGTGGGCAGCCCGGTCAAATATATGGGCATCAAGGTAGGCACCATCCAGGATATCACCATTGACCCGCAGAACGTCAATAAAGTGATTGTTGAACTTGCATTGAACCCCGACACGCCTATTAAAGAAGATGCCCACGCCGACATCACTTCCATGGGAATCACCGGTTTAAAAGCCATTGAGATCAGCGGTGGCAGCAATGAGGCGAAGTCGCTGGAGCCAGGTTCCTTTATACCGGCGGGTTCATCAATCACCCAGGAGATTACCGGAAAGGCGGAGATCATCGCCCAGAAAGCTGAAAAAGTGCTGAATAACCTCCAATTGTTCACCCAGCCTGAGAACTTGAACAAAATCACTGAGCTGGTGGATCAGATCACCATGCTGGCCGAACAATCCAATAAAACGGTTGTCAAAATCGATACGATCGTGACCGAGAACAGGCAGGACCTTCGTGATGCGATTGCCCCCATGAAAGAGATCAGTGAACGCCTGGATGCCTCCAGCCAGCTGCTTGAAACTACCATGAAAACCATCCATCTCAAAGTCCACAGCGATACCATTGATGATATACTCGCCAATGTAAGGGATGTCTCGGTTGAGATGAAAAAAGCGGACATCAGATCACTGATCGCCAATGTTGCAAAGGCGACGGAACAAACACAGCAATTGCTGATCAAAATTGACAACGACCTGAACAGGAGCAGCCGGGATTTTTCCGAGAGTTTGCATCTGCTGAAATTAACCCTTGAAAATCTGAATGAAGCTTCTATGAAGATCAATAACAATCCTTCCGTTTTGATCCGGGGCATTGAAACCAAAAACCCGCCTGATGAAAAATTAAATCCATAAAAAATGCGCATGATCAAAGCCTTTTTACTGTTCACGGGCACTCTTTTCTTAACCGGTTGCCTCTTGATGGGTTGTATGAGCCAGAAACAACCCACAAACAAGTATTATCTCATTGAAAAACCGGACAGCATCGGGGTTTTAAGTTTTCAGAAGGAGCCTGTTGTTGATGGGTATTGTGAAGTGGCACCGGTGGAAGTTTCTCCGGCATTTGCCAGCCAATCCATTGCCAAAAGAAAGGAAAGCCATGAGATCGTTTACTACAGTTATCATCATTGGGCCGTGCGCCCGGGCGAATCGATGACCTTACTGGTGGAAGATTACATGAAGCAGGCTTCTGTTTTTGAGGGGGCATCAACCAGATACTGGAAAATTGATCCTGCTTTCAGGTTGGAAACCAGGGTGTTGCATCTGGAAGTACTTCAGAAGGAAAAAAAGATGTCTGCTCATCTTTCGCTCAGGTTTACATTGCTCAACACCCGGGAGAATGAATCGCTAATAGTCTGCCAGACAGACCGTAAGGAAATACTTCCCCGGAAAAATTTAAATTTATATGCCAAAACGGTGGGTGACATCTTCCATGAAGAACTTGATCGGTTCTCGCAGAAAATAATAGAGCAGTTGGGGGATTAAAAAACCCGCTTAGCGGGGTGATATAATAGACCCCGCTAAGCGGGGTCAGGTTTTCAGTCAACCCCGCTAAGCGGGGTACTAAGATTTAATCCGGAAACTCATCACAAGCCTCTTGAAAGGGAAAAAAGAAATACGGCCACCAGGTTTGGAATTAAGTGGGAATACCCTTTTCATTAAGGATGTCCTCGTGCTATCCAATGCAGAGTTTTTTATCAGGGATTCGATGAGGCTTTTAGAAGACTTTGACCAGGAGCGCCTGGAGATCAACCTTGATGAACTCGGGCTGATCGACACGGGAGGAGTCGCCGCCCTTGATCTTTTGAAGGAGAAAATGGGCAATAAGGGCTTCGAAGTCGATTACACCGGGGGAAAAGAGGATATTCGAAGGAAGATGGAGATCTTCTCCCTTGATAATCCGATGGTATTCGAGGGCTCGCGAAAGATTTCCTTCTTTGAGAAGATTGGTGAGGGTTTTGAAAGGATAGTCAGGGATTACATGAGTTCCTTTCTTGTACTGACGGCAAATGTCGTATATTGGTCGATTTCGGATATATTTAAATCCAAAAGGCAGCGCAAGGGCGAATTTTACAATCAGGCGGTTTTAATCGGAGTCAATGCCATATGGATTGTAGCCGGGTTAGCCTTCATCATCGGACTGGTCATGGCCTTGCAATCATCGGCTCAGCTGCGCAATTTCGGGGCCAATATATACATAGTTGACCTGACGGTTATTGCCATGATGAGTGAGATGGGCCCTTTGATTACGGCCATCGTGGTGGCCGGCAGGAGCGGTTCAGCTATTGCTGCGGAAATTGCCACCATGAAGGTGACTTCCGAGTTGGATGCCCTCAAGACAATGGCGCTTCAGCCGGTAAGGTTTGTGGTGGTCCCCAAGATGCATGGCAGTGTCATCACCTTGCCTTTCCTCACAATTATTGCAGATATTATGGGCATACTGGGCGGGATGTTCATTGCCTTCGTCAGCCTGGATATAACCCCGCAGGTATTTGTCAACCGGATGGCTGAGACCCTCTATAACCGGGATATTTTCATAGGCATCATCAAAAGCCTTGTTTTTGCTGTGATCATCGTGCTTACCGGCAGCTTTTACGGGCTTCGGGTAAAAGAGGGGGCCGAAGGTGTTGGGAAAGTCACCACCACGGCAGTTGTTGTGTCTATTACCCTGGTTATGGTTGCCGACAGCATCATGGGACTGCTGTTTTATTAAAACAGGAACAGGCAAATGAGGGAAAACAACATCATTCAAGTAAGAAACCTGTCTGCATCATTCAATGGTAGAGACATATTATCAGATGTTTCTTTTGATGTGTTTGAAAAAGACATAACGGTTATTTTGGGAGGCAGCGGGGCCGGTAAATCCGTGCTTTTAAAGCATATGCTCGGACTTTATGAGCCCCGGGAAGGGTCCATCCATATTTTGGGCCATGATATGGCAGGGCTCGAAGAAAAGGATCAGAAACAGATGTACCTCCGGATGGGTGTTTTTTATCAGAATGGCGGGTTGTTGAACTCATTGACAGTGGGTGAGAATATCGCCCTGCCCCTGGAGCAGCATACCGACCTGAATGATGAGCTGATAAGCCGCATCGTATGGACAAAACTTCAGCTGGTGAATTTACCGAACGCCTATGGCCTTTATCCTTCACAGTTAAGTGGGGGGATGTTGAAAAGAGCTGCCCTGGCCCGGGCCATCGTCATGGACCCCCCACTGCTTTTCTGCGATGAACCCGGGGCAGGCCTCGACCCCATATCCCTGGCTTCCCTGGATAAATTGATATTGAACCTGCGCGCACAAATGGGTATCTCGGTTGTGATCATCACCCACGAGGTCTCCAGTATACTGAGGATTGCCGACCGCATTGTTTTTATCGACGAGGGGAAGGTGATCTTCGAAGGAACCCTGAATGAGGGCCTCGAAAGCAATGTCGAACATGTATACCAGTTTTTTGAAAAGGGAAAGCTTTAAAAAATTTGGTCAGAAAATATTTATTGATCACCTTTCTTGAAGCTTTGTTATAAAAAGCATAAAAATATTTTGCGATGAAACCCCCATACAGAAAAATTAGATTTTTATGCGAATCACGAAAAGAGCTGTCAGGAATATATCCATTTTGATTTTTCCTTTTTTAATGATGGTGCTCATTAATGAAGCGGTCAGACCTACCATTGAGGAAGAGCCCTACAGTGTAGCCGGGGTATCGGCCATGAATACAATCCAAAAAAAACACGATCAATGCACCTGGATTTGTCATAACAATACGAATTACTGTAAGGCACATCACGTAAAATATCTCGAGCCCTTCTTCCCTTATACCGATCGGTTGTATTTTGGTGCTATTAATATGTTGAGAGCTACTGGCAATTACGGGCTGGCTAACATTGTTTTACTGGTGGTGGTGATCCCGTTTTTAATGTGGCTTCTGCTGGTCAAATCATTGAATATTCAGGATGAAATCAATAAAATTAAGAACGGAAAATGAGTATACTGATCGAACTGGTTAAATTTGCCATGTGGTTTTACGCTTATTGTACAGATTTTCTGATCAATCTGGCCAACCTTACAAATATTTCGTATTACGAGATCAACTTCATCGTTTTTATTCTGATCTATCCCGGTGTTTTGTTTCTCTTATTTGTGATTTATGGCATTCAAAGGTTAAGGCTGAATATGGTCAGAAAGCGATTTCGTTAAATGTGCCATTATCGATAATAAATCCAATATAAAAGTTATATTTGAAATACGTTTTACTTATTAATTTCAGGGGCTCACAAGGCAAGCCAACTGAGGCAGAATGGATGGGTGAAAACGTACAGGTAGAGACTGATAAAGGAAAAACTTTTCTTGTAAAAGACAGCAGTCTTTGCGAAGAAATTTGATAGAATCAGCCGGGTAAAATTACCGCCTGTAAAGTATCAGCGATAGAATGATTTTTTTAAGTTTGTGACAAAATCCAATAAAAGAAACAGCATGGTTGTACATCAAAATGAAAACATTAAGATCACTTTTGATTCGAAAAAGAAGCGTTTAACCCAGGAGTGGAGTGGTTTTGCAAAATCCGGGGTATTTCGTGAAGCCATTGATAAAACGGTTGAATTTGTTAAGGCGAATCCTGTAGAAACGGTTTTGTCCGATGCACTGAACCAGAGTGTTGTTAAATCGGAAGATGCCGAGTATGCTGCATCCGTTCTTCCCACGATGGTCAAAAATGGGATGAAAGCCATGGCCTTTGTTGTGCCTGAGAATGTTTTCGCCCAGTTTGCCCTGGACAAATTTTCAAACACGGTAGAGGGCGCCCCGACAGAATATTTCAAATCTTTATCAAAAGCAGAGAAGTGGTTGGATGAACATTCCGGGAGCCACTAATTCCCCTTCCGGGATATAAATTAACTTTTGAATATGAATTTAGTCGAAAGGGTGTAATTGTCTTGCCTGGCCTAAGATATTTTCAAACCTATTATTCATAAAACAATAGAGGATACTTAAACCGGGGCAATTTCCACAGAATTGTGAATGGCTTTTACTGAATGGTGGATAGCATTTTTTTCACATGCACCGATGAGCGGTCGAAATGGTCTTGTGTGGAAGG
>Ga0207714_1000933_pt1 | contig 19603 bp, 20 predicted proteins | sample PonA232FremontCA_2_FD_187270 | JGI IMG/M metagenome (GOLD analysis project Ga0207714, IMG submission 187270) | Marine sediment microbial community from Fremont, CA, USA - Pond A23 Sediment 2 (SPAdes) | ecosystem: Environmental > Aquatic > Marine > Unclassified | place: USA: Fremont, California...
AACCTAAAAGCTATAGTTGTAAAAGCAGATGAAAAACAGGTTGAGTATTATAAAGAAGAAATGATGGAAGTTGTAAGAAAACAAACCAAGATGTTAAAAGAAGATGGAGTAACTGGAGAAGGTTTGCCATCTCTTGGTACTAAAGTTTTGGATAATATAATTAATTCTAATGGATTATATCCAACTAATAACTTCCAGTATGGTACTTTTGAAGATGTAGAAGAAGTTTCTGGTGAAGCTTTAGTTGAAAAAGGTTATTTACAATCAAATAAAGGATGTTATGGATGTCCAATACGCTGTGGACGTGATGTAAAACTACCTAATGGTCAGCATGGTGAAGGGCCTGAATATGAAACTGGCTGGGCTTATGGTGCTGATTGTGGAGTAAATGATCTAAATGCTATCACGGAAGCTAACTTTATTTGTAATGAACTCGGTTTGGATACAATTTCAGCTGGAACGACAATTGCCTGTGCAATGGAGTTATATGAAAAAGGTCATATAGATAAGGATGAATTGGAAAATGGCCCTGAATTAAAATTTGGTTCTTCCGAATCAATAGTTTATTATACAAAACAAATGGGTTATCGTGAAGGTATTGGAGATGAATTAGCTGAAGGTTCTTATCGCCTAGCAGAATCAAGAGGGCACCCTGAGCTTTCAATGAGTGTTAAAAAACAGGAACTTCCTGCTTATGATCCAAGAGGAGTACAGGGCCATGGACTTAATTATGTAACCTCAAATAGAGGTGGATGTCATGTTAGAGGATACATGATTTCTCCAGAAGTTTTAGGTGTACCTGAAAAACTAGATCCTCAAGAATTAGAAGGAAAACCTGAATGGGTAATTATATTCCAGGACTTAACAGCTATAATTGATTCAATTGGAATGTGTCTTTTTACTTCATTTGCTTTAGGTCTTGATGATTATCGAGAAATAGTAAATGCAGGTACAAAATTTGACTATACATCTGATTCATTGCTGGAAACTGGTGAAAGAATATATAATCTGGAACGTCAATTTAATTTAGAAGCTGGTATTACTCCTGATGAGGATAAGTTGCCTGAACGTTTTGATGAACCTCTTCCTGATGGACCTCAAAAGGGTATTAATTCAAAATATAAAGAGTTATTACCAAAATATTATAAAAAAAGAGGTTGGGAGGAAGATGGTTATATAAGTGATAAAAAATTAGAGGAAATGGGCATTAAATAAAATATAATTCAGTTAATAAAATCCATCCAATCTTTTAATTAGGGTTGGATGGATTTTCAATTAAAAGAGGATGATAATTATGACAATAAAAGTAAAATTTTATTCTTTATTTAAAATAAATTTGAAGAGTTCAGGGGAAGTATATGAAATTAAAAATCCAATTACTATTTCTGAATTAATTAACAAGTTAGATAATGATTATGATGATTATTTTACCAATAAATTACTTAATGATAAAGGAAAAATTTCTCCAGGGGCAATAATTTTAGTTAATGGAAAAAACATTCTCCATCTTAATAATTTAAAAACTGAGCTAAAAGATGAAGATATTATTACATTATTTCCTCCATCAGCTGGAGGTTAATTATCAAGTTTATTTTTAATCTCTTTAATGAATTCAGAGTTTTTATCAAAGAAACTATAATTACTTTTAATTATAGTTTCAGCACATTTTTTTGCAGTATTAATGTTTTCTAAAGCAACTTCATAATCAGCTTTTACCGTTTTTTTTATTTTATTTTTAAATTTGTTTTTCAAATCAAGCATTTCGGTTGATGTAGTATATATTTCCAGAGGTACTTCAATCAATTTTTTTAAATCTTTTTTGTTAGCAAATTTATTTTTATTATTTTCTTTAAAAACTTTGATATCTTTTTCCATTAAATTTAAAAATTTGTTTTCAGCTTCGACTAAAATATTTTCTATATATTCTCTATCTTTTTGATTAAAATTCTTTTTGCTAACTTCTAGAACTAATTTTAACAAAGAAACACCTAAATAACCATTTAAAGCAGATGTTGTTCCTCCGGCAGGGACTGCATCTTTTTTTTGAGAAATTTTATCTCCTAAATTTTTAACAGAGTTATTATAAATAATTTTAATCACCTCTAAAAATAGTATATAAAATTATTTAGTAATTAGTCAATTTTTTATTTTAATTAATTTTTTTAGTTTTCTAGGGAGGAATATAAAAATTTTTATTTAAATTTAAAAACAAGTTAGTTAGACATCTGACAATTCCTTAAATCTTTAAATCCTAAGGAGGGGTTAAATTAATGTTTGGAAGAAGAAAAACTATACTCACTTTAGCTTTAGTTTTGACATTAAGTCTTGCTTTTACTGCAGGTGCACAAGCAGAAGTTAAGAATGTAATTGTTATGGTTGGTGATGGTTTAGGAATGGGTCAAATTGATATGGCTAGATACTTTGATCAGGGTAAAGATGGTGAGCTTGAATTAATGAAATTGCCTAATACTGGTCTTATGATGACAAGTTCAGTTGATGGAGTTACAGATTCTGCAGCAGCAGGATCAGCAATGGCCACAGGACATAAAACTAAGAATGGTATGGTAGCTATGACTCCTGAAGGAAAAGAAGTAGATTCTGTACTTGATTATGCAAAAAACCAGGGTAAAGCTACAGGTATTATAAGTTCAAATAAAGTGCATGATGCAACACCTGCTGCTTTTGCTGCAAGTGCTAAAGATAGAGGAAAGGATGCTAAACTTACTAGAGATATAATAGAAAACGAAGTTGATGTAGTATTAGGTGGTGGCGGTAGTGATTTTAGTGATGAAGTAATGAATCTTGCTAAAGAAAAAGGATATAAGCATGTCACTACTGAAAAAGAATTAGCTAATACTGATAGTGATAAAATTTTAGGTTTATTTAATGAATCATACATGAATTATATTTTAGATAGAGATGATCTTAATTCTCAGGAACCTACAGTATATGAAATGACTAAAAAAGCAATTGAAGTTCTTTCCCAAGATGAAGATGGCTTTTTCCTTATGAGTGAAGGTGCAAGAATTGATCATGCTGCTCATGCGGCAGATGTTCCAGGAATAGTAGCTGAAACACTTGATTTTGATAAAGCTGTAAAATATGCTGTTGACTGGGCTAAAGAAAATGGTGATACTCTTGTAGTTGTAGTTGCTGATCATGAAACTATGGGACTTTCCGTAACTGAGCCTATAGATAAAGAAGGTTTGAAAAATATAGAAGTTTCTCCAGAATACATGGCTTCCAAAATGATTGAAAATGATAATGGCAAGGGATTTTTAATTGGAAGTATTAAAGATATATTTAAAGAATATGCTGGAGTAGAATTGACAGATGAAGAAGCAAAAGAATTTAACCAAAGTGTTTTACAGGATGATGGATCCCTTAAATATACTTATCTAATAGGATGGGAAATTGGATCTGTAATTGCTAAAAAGCATAATGTAGGAGTTTTAAATGCTGAAGTAAGAGCAAAATCCAGTACTGGTGGTCATACACTTAATTCAGTACCTATATTTGCTTATGGAGAAAAAGCAAAAGAATTTAACGATGTAATGCAAAATACTGAATTTGCTGAGATTTTATTTGAGGCTTTAGGAAAATAAAATAGTTTAATACTATTAATAATAAGAGAGGAGGTTTTAATACCTTCTCTTTTTTTTTAACTTTTTAATTAAGTATGTTATAATTTAAATTAGTGATTGCTTAATTAAATTTAAAAAGAGGTGAAAAGAAAATGAAAGATGAAAAAAACATATCAATAATTAAAACTTTCATGAGACTGGGAAGTTATGCCAAAAATCATTTAGGAAAAATAATAATAGCTGCTTCAGCAGTATTGCTTTCTATAATAATGGGATTAATACCTCCCTGGCTAATAAGGTATGGAATCGATAATTATATTATGAAAAGTAATATTGAAAAACTATGGGTTATTGCCCTAATAATGATTGTAGTTACTTTATTTAAAGGTTTATTTGATTTTATAAAAAGTTATGTATCTGAATATATTGCTCAAAATATAATTCATGATATAAGAGTTGAATTATATGAACATCTTAATAAATTATCTTTTTCTTTTTATGATAGTGCTAAAACAGGAGACCTTATGTCCAGAATAACTTCAGATGCAGATTCACTCAGACGTTTTCTGGCTAAGGTAAGTGTTTATGTCTCTTCAAATATTTTAACTATTTTAGGTATATTAATCATTATGTTTATCTGGGACTATCGCCTGGGAATATTATATATTGTTTTAATGCCTTTAATGATATTTGGGATGAGGATTTATGCTCTAAGAGTTAGACCAATGTTTAAAAGAGTAAGAAAAAGTTTTGCTTCACTTACTCATTTAGTTAGAGAAAATTTTATAGGAATGGAAGTTATAAAATTATTTGGAAGAGAAAAATTTGAAAAAAGAAAATTTAAGAATAAGAATCAAAAATATATTGATATAAACTTAGAAGCTGCAAAAGTATCAGCTTTCTGGATGCCGTATGTTAATTTTTTGATGGGTCTTGGTACATCACTTGTAGTCTGGTATGGAGGAAGACTTGTTATTAGTAAAGCAATAACTTTAGGAACTTTAGCCGGATTTATTAGCTATATATCTATGCTTTTACGTCCTGTTAGACAGACAGGAATGATGATTAATTTTAGTAGTCAGGCTGCAGCTGCAGCAGAAAGAATTTTTGAAGTAATGGATAAAAAATCAGAAGTAAAAGAATTGCCTTCAGCTTCTGAACTAAAAGATGTGAATGGAAGAGTTGAATATAAAGATATTAGTTTTTCTTATGAAAAAAATAAAAAAGTGCTTAAAAATATAAATTTAAAAGTAAATCCTGGAGAAACAGTGGCTATCGTTGGTCCAACTGGTGCGGGAAAAAGTACTCTTATCCATTTATTACCTAGATTTTATGATCCTGACCAGGGAAAAATAGTAATTGATAATCAGGAAATCAAAAATGTAACTTTAGAAAGTCTTAGAGAACAGGTAGGAATTGTTTTACAACATACATTTTTATTTGCTGCATCTGTAAAAGAAAATATTTCTTATGGTAAGCCTGAGGCAAGTATGGAAGAAATAAAAAGAGCTGCAAAGATTGCACAAATAGATGATTTTGTTTCCTCTCTTCCTTTAGGATATGAGACTCCAATTGGAGAAAGAGGAGTTAATTTATCAGGTGGACAAAAACAGAGACTGGCAATGGCCAGAATATTACTTACAGATCCAGCACTTTTAATACTTGATGAGCCTACATCAAGTATTGATGCAGAGACAGAAGAAAAAATGCAAAAAGCTCTTCAGGAAGTTATAAAAAACAGAACAACTTTTGTAATTGCTCATAGATTATGGACAGTTAAAAATGCTGATAAAATAATTGTAATTAAAGATGGTAAAATAGTTGAAAAAGGAAAACATGAAGAATTATTACAAAAAGAAGGATTTTATAGTGAAGTTCATGGTAATCTGGAAAATAATAGTTCTACTAATAACAATCAGGCAGGTGATAAATAATGAGAGGTGGATTTGGAAGACGTATTTCCTCAGGTGATGACGAAGATTTTTCTCTGGAAAAGCTGGATAAAAGAGCTTTAAAATTTCTTTATAAATATCTAAAAAATCATATTAAGAAGTTGATTTTAGCTGTTGTTTCAATGTTAATAGTTACTCTTACTTCACTGGCCGGCCCTTATCTAAGTAAAGTTGCTATTGATAGATTTATAGCAAATGGTGATTTAAGAGGGTTAAATATTATTTTTCTTTTAATGGTTATATCTTATGGAGTTTACTGGTTATTTTCGTATTATCAGACATATTTATCAAAGTGGATTGGAGAAAAAATTGTAGGTTCAATTAGAGAGGACCTTTATGATCATTTGCAGGACCTTTCTATTGATTTTTATAATAAAAGAAATACTGGAGATATAATGGCCAGAGTGACTCATGACGTTAATGCTTTATCTGATTTAGTTTCTGCAGGTTTTGTTCATTTACTTAATGATTTCTTTACTATGCTGGGGATTGTAATTATTATGCTTTTATTGGATCTTAGATTGGCTCTTATAAGTTTTATAACAATTCCCTTTATCTTTTTTGCAGTAAGATTTCTTGGAAAAAGGATGAGAGAAGCATATAGTGAAGTGCGTGAAAAATTAGCTGAATTAAATGCAGATGTTGAAGAAAATTTATCTGGAATAAGATTGGTTCAGGCTCTAAATAGAGAGGCACAGAATGAAGGTGAATTTAATAAATTAAGCTGGCAAAATTTAAAAGCAAATTTAGCAGCAGCATCATATTTTGCTCTTCTTTTTCCAGTGATGGAATTAAGTAAGGTACTTGGAGAAGCACTTGTTCTTGCCTATGGTGGTTTTGCAGTGGTACAGGGAACACTTACTATTGGTGTGATAGTTGCTTTTATGGGCTATGTAAGGAGATTTTTCGCTCCTTTGGCAGATTTAAGTCAGGTTTATAATACCTATCAGGCTGCTGGTGCAGCTCTTGATAGAATATATGAATATATGTCTGAAGAGATTACTATTCAGGAAAGCAAAAATCCTGTTATGATAGATGATGATTTTAAAGGAAAAATTACTTTTTCGGATGTAAATTTTGCTTATAATGAAAATGAAAAAGTAATTAATGATTTAAATTTAGAAATTGAGGCTGGAGAAATATTTGCTTTAGTTGGTTCAACCGGTGCAGGAAAAACAACATTAGTAAAGCTTTTGACTCGATTATATGATGTAGAAAAGGGAAATATATATCTTGATGACCTACATTTACAGGATATTTCAATAAAATCATTAAGAAAAACTATTTCAGTTGTTCCCCAAAATATCTTTCTATTTGATACTACTATCATGGAAAATATAAGATATGGGAACCCAAATATTGATAAAGATGAAGTAGTTAAAATTTGTAAAAAGTTAAATGCCCATAATTTTATTAAAGGATTACCAAAAGGTTATGAAAGTAGAGTAGGTGAAGGTGGAGTTAAACTTTCTGGTGGGCAAAAACAGCTTGTCTCTTTTGCTAGAGCCATGGTGACTGATCCGGATATTTTAATATTGGATGAGGCTACCTCCAGTGTAGATGCTTATACAGAAGTTTTAATCCAAAAAGCAATGGATGAATTATTAAAAGACAGGACTGTTTTAATGATAGCTCATCGTTTTGCTACGTTAAATAAAGCAAATAGAATTGGGGTTATGAAAGAGGGAAAATTGATTGACTTAGGGAGTCATGATAAACTACTTAAAGAAAATAAAGTGTATCAATCATTGTATAATAAACAAAGTTAAAGGTGGTGTTGAAAATGAATAAAATGGTAAAAACTATTAAAGCATTAGGAGATGAGACTCGTTTGAAAATAATAAAACTCCTTTTAATGAAAAAGTTTTGTGTAGGTGCTTTAGCCCGAAGACTGGATATTTCTGAATCAGCTGTTTCTCAACAATTAAAAATACTTAGAGAAGCAGATCTTGTTGTAGGAGAAAAAGAAGGTTATTATGTTCATTATATTGTGAAAATAGATAAGTTAAAAGAAGCAGGAGAATATATCAGTAACTTAGAAAATATTTCTCAGGAAGATGATCCATTTTTAATTAAGCAGGAGATTAAAGAAAAATGCAGAGAAAATGGAAAAAACAAAGATCAGTGAGATAAATCACAGCATAAAGTTGAGCAAAATGCTATACTTTGTATAGTGAAAATAAAGGAGCTGATTAATTTGAGAAATAAATACTTTAAAAAACAACAAACACTTGCTGAGATTACAGATAAATATCCAGAATTGATTGAAGTTCTTGCAAATAAAGGTTTTGCTCAACTTAACGATGAGAAAAAAAGAAAAGAATTTGGTAAAAAAATTACATTAAAACAGGCAGCCAAATTAAAGGGATTGAATCTAAATAAATTAACAAAATTAATGATAGAAGAAATAGAAAATAAAGTTGAAGATGTAGATATTACTCTTAAAGATAAAAGAAAAGAGAGAGAAATAAACATAGAAGGTCTATTACCCTGTCCTGTGAGAGTTCCTTTGATGGAAGAATTGGAAAAAACAACTGACAATTTTTCCAAAACAGTATCTACTGATCTAAAAGCAGCATCACAGGGTTTAGACTGGCTAAAAGAAAGTATATCAAAAGAAAGTTCAGCTGAAGATCTATCGGATATCTTTATATCAGCTGGTTTTGATCTATTTTTTGATAAAAAATTGATGGATAAATTCAGAAGAAAAGGTGTTTTTAAAGATACCACAGGTATAGATGATCTTAACGAAGTTTTCAAAAATGATAATGTTAATCTTTTAGATCCAGAAGGTGATTATTCAGTAATAGGTATTGTACCTGCTGTTTTTTTAATAAATAAAGAAGAATTAGCTGGTCGTAAAGTACCAAAAAGCTGGGAAGAAATTCTTTCTCCTGAATTTGCAAATAGTGTAAGTTTACCGGTCAGTGATTTTGACTTATTTAATGCAATTTTAATAAATATCTATAAAAAATATGGAAAAGAAGGTATAGACAATTTAGGCAGGTCAATGATGAAATCACAACATCCAGCAGAAATGGTAAAAGAAGGTGGCAGGAAGAAAAAAGGTGAGCCTGCTGTAACCATTATGCCTTACTTTTTTACAAGAATGGCTAAAAGATTTCCTCATATGGAATTTATCTGGCCAGAAGATGGCGCAATAATCAGTCCGATATTTATGTTGACTAAAAAAGAAAGTTTACCTGAAATTCAGCCTTTAGTTGATTTCTTTGCTTCTGAAAAAGTAGGAAGAATTTTGGCTGAACAGGGGCTTTTCCCAAGTGTATTACCTGAAATAAATAATAATTTAAAAGATAATTCTAAGTTTATGTGGCCTGGCTGGGATTTTTTAAGAAATGAAGATCCAGGTCAATTAATAAATAAGTTAACTGAACAATTTAATAAAAAAATAAGGGAGGTTAGTTAAGATGAATTTAGTAACCTTTTCTGGACCTCCTTCTTCCGGTAAAACTGCAGTTATTTTAAAAACTATAAAAGCTATGAGAGATCGAGATATAAAAGCAGGTGTAGTAAAATTTGATTGTCTTTATACAGATGATGATGAGCTTTATGCAAAAGAAGGGATCCCTGTTAAAAAAGGCCTATCTGGTTCACTCTGTCCTGATCATTATTTTGTAAGTAATATAGAAGAAGTAGTACAATGGGGAAGAAAAAAAGATCTGGACTTACTTATAACTGAAAGTGCTGGACTTTGTAATCGTTGTTCTCCCTATATTAAAGATATAAAAGCTGTTTGTGTAATAGATAATCTCAGTGGAATTAACACACCTAAAAAGATTGGCCCTATGCTGAAAACAGCTGATATTGTAGCAATTACCAAAGGGGATATAGTATCACAGGCTGAAAGGGAGGTTTTTGCTTCCAGAGTAAGTACTGTAAATCCGAAAGCTATGGTTATGCATATTAATGGTCTTACAGGCCAGGGAGCATATGAATTTTCTACTTTACTTTATAATGATGATGAAGATATTGAAACTGTAAAAGGAAAAGAATTGAGATTTTCTATGCCTTCTGCTATGTGTTCTTACTGTCTTGGAGAAAGAAGAATTGGAGATGAACATCAATTAGGAAATGTGAAAAAAATAGAATTAGGTGATACAGATGAGTAATAAAAATTATCTTCGTAATTTAACAATAAAAAAAATACTTAAAAAATATCCATATACAGAATCATTTTTTGAAGAACAGGGTCTTGATATAACCCAAAAAGATTTAAAAATTAGTGAGAAATATGAAAAATTAACAGTTGATGAAAAAGAAGATATGATAATAGGTATTGAAGAATTCTTAAACAGATTAGTAAGTTATATTGATAATATGCAGGAATTTTTAGGTGAAAAAGAAGAAAAAGTTAAAAGTCTTTCTTTACTACCGGGAACTGATAAGGATGGTCAGGTAGAAAATTATGAAAAAATAGATATAAATAGTGGTGAAGTAATTTCTATTGTTGGTCCTACTGGTTCAGGAAAAAGTAGATTACTTGCTGATATAGAGTGGGCAGCAAGAGGAGACACACCTACAGGACGGCATATTCTTATAAATGATGATGTCCCTGATAAGAAGTGGAGACTTTCTGGAAATAAAAAATTAGTTGCTCAGCTTTCTCAAAATATGAATTTTGTAATGGATCTTTCTGTAAAAGAATTTTTACATTTACATGCTGAAAGCCGCCTTATAGAAAATGAAGATGAAATTGTAGAAAAAATTATTATAAAAGCAAATGAATTAGCTGGAGAAAAGTTTGCTGATGATGTACAGATAACAAGTCTTAGTGGAGGACAATCCAGGGCTTTAATGATAGCAGATACTGCTATTTTAAGTTCTTCACCTATTGTTTTAATAGATGAGATAGAAAATGCAGGTATTGATCGTGAAAAAGCTCTTGATCTATTAGTAGGAGAAGATAAAATAGTATTGATGGCCACTCATGATCCTATTTTAGCACTTATGGGTGATAGAAGAATTGTAATAAATAATGGTGGAATAGCTGATCTCATAAAAACAACTAAAGAAGAAATAAATCTTTTAGAAGAGCTAAAAGTTATTGATGAAAAAATGTATAATTTAAGAGAAGGTCTCCGTTATGGGAGTAAACTACCTTCATTTATTTTGGATTCATTGCAGTCTTCAAAAGAAATGACAGGATAAATTATTATTAAAAACAAATATAAAAAGTAAACCCCGCAGAAAATATGCGGGGTTTTAAAGCTGTTATTTATTTTTCAAGTCCTATATTTTCCCTTAAAACATCAATAGCTGGTTCACCATTAGGTGCTTCAACTAAAGCTAAAAATGTACTTACTCGATAAATATTATCTTTAACCCATTTTTTTGCAAATTCATCTGCGTCTTTTTCTTTTTCACCAATTTGATAACTAAGTAAACTTTGGGTTTCTGATTTTATTATAAAATTTTTCAAAAAAGTTGTAACCTGAGGATGTTCTTCCGGGAAACCCTTTCTGGTCAATGTTTCAACCCAGGAGTATTTATTGCCAAAAATAGTTTCTGGATCTTCTAAATACACCATATCATAAACTGTATTCATCCAGTGTGGTTGCCAGGCTGCCCAGACAATCCATTCTTCATTTTCTATAGCCTGTTCTAATTCAGTCCAGAGAGCAGCAGGGTTACTACTTACTAATTCCCAATCTTCTAAATTGTAAATATTGTCTTTTTGAGCTTCTCTTATTTTTCCATCATAAACCCAGCCGGCAGGGCCTACGTATAATTTTTTATCAAATTTATCGGCATGTTCCTGAAGATCTTCTAAACTGGTTACCCCCTGTTCAGCAACATATTTGGGGACTGCCATTCCTAAAAGACCATTATGCATATTTTTAGTAACAAGATGTTGTTTATCTTGATTTTGAGTTCTGGCTTTCTGTAAAGAAGGCATCCAGGTACCAAGATAAATATCTATATCTCCATTAATTATTCCCTGACGAAGCATAGGGTCTGTAGCAGAAGTCCTTTCAACTTTATAACCTATATTTTCTAAAATATAATTAACTATTGCATTTTTACCTCTTAATCCAGGCCAATTTGAGTCTCCTAAAGTTATTACATTATCAGAATTTTGAGCTGTAGCAAATAGTGAAAATGAACTTATAAGTATTGCGGAAATTGCTAAAATAGTTAATAATTTTTTCATTAATTTAATCCCCCTCAAAATTATAATTGAATTTTGTGATGATTTTTAATTACAACAATAGATATTATAGTTAATTCGTTTAGCTTTGTCAAATGATTAGAGCTATTTATCTCTTATATGCTATCATATTCTTTTATATATTTAAATAATCATGTTTATCTGATATTAGTTAGGGGATATTATGAAAATAAATAAAAAGGAGAAAAATTGATAATATAGAATATATAAAATGTAAGTAATAAAAAAAGAAAGAGGGATTAATATGAGTTTAATAGGTAATATAATCTGGATTATTTTTGGTGGATTTATAGAGGCAATTGGCTGGCTGCTTGCAGGAATAATCTGGTCAATTACAATTATAGGTTTGCCAGTAGGAAAACAGTGTTTTAAAATGGCTAAATTACAATTGGCCCCTTTTGGTAAAGAAGTTGTAGATGAAGGAACATCTTCTCTGGGGATGATAGCAAATATTATTTGGATCATATTTTTTGGCTGGGAGATAGCATTAGCAAATCTAATTTCAGCATTATTTTTTACAATAACAATTATTGGTATTCCATTTGCCAAACAAAATTTAAAACTTGCCAAAGTTTCTTTAATGCCTTTTGGTAAAGAGGTAAAAAAGATTAGATAGAAAAAACCCAACCAGAAAAAATCTGGATTGGGTTTTTCCTTTGAGGAGGCTATTTCATTTCAGAAATTTGTTTAACATCTTTATCACCGCGGCCGGAAAGATTAACAATTATGACTTGATCTTTATTTAAATCAGGGGCAAGTCTAAAAGCTTCTGCTACTGCATGTGAACTCTCCAAAGCAGGAATTATACCTTCTTCTTCAGATAGTTCATGAAAAGCAGCTAAAGCTTTTTTATCATCAATCGTAGTATACCTAGCTCGTCCTGTATCTTTAAGGTAACTATGTTCAGGACCCACTCCCGGATAATCAAGGCCGGCTGCAATAGAATGTGTTCCAGCGATTTGATCATCATCATCTGTGAGCATATATGTTTTAAAACCATGGATAGTGCCAGCTTTACCAAAATTTAATGGAGCAGCATTTTCCCCAGGGCCATCTCCTTTTCCTCCTGGTTCAACACCAATGATATTGACGTTTTCATCTTCTAAAAATGGATGAAATAAACCAATAGAATTACTACCACCACCAACACAGGCCATTAAATAATCTGGTAGTTTTCCTTCAGCTTCTAAAATTTGTTCTCTGGCTTCTCTACCAATTACAGATTGAAAATCACGAACAATTCTTGGATAAGGTGCAGGACCAACTGCTGAGCCTAACATATAAAATGTATTATCATAATTTTCAACTAAATCTTCTAAAGCAACATCAACAGCATCTTTTAAAGTCTTAGCTCCACGGGTTACAGGAATTACTTCTGCTCCTAACAATTCCATTCTAAATACATTTAATGACTGTCTTTTAGTATCTACTTCACCCATATATACATGGCATTCCATATCCATTAAAGCACAGGCTGTGGCTGCTGCAACTCCATGCTGACCGGCTCCAGTTTCAGCTATAACTCTTTTTTTACCCATTTTCTTAGCTAATAAAGCCTGACCAATGGTATTATTAATTTTATGAGCACCTGTATGATTTAAATCTTCTCTCTTCAGATAAATTTTTGCTCCATATTTTTTACTTAACTTTTCAGCAAAATATAATGGATTTGGTCGACCTATATAATTTTTATTATAATAATCTATTTCTTTTTTGAATTGAGAATCGTCTTTATATTTATCATAAGCTTCCTGTAATTCTTTAAGTACCGGTACAAGTGGTTCAGGGACAAAACTACCTCCATATTCACCAAAAAAATCTTCTGTTAAATTTTTATCTTTATTTGACATTTTATTTCCTCCTCTGTTTTTTTAAAAATAAAAAATACCTGCTATAAAGATAAGCAGGTAACAGAGTTGAGAAATATGAGTATGAACTAGTTATCATCAAAAACAAAGATAACCCATATTAAGATTTTGTTGTGCTCAACTCGTCTCAACTCTCCTAAACTCATCTAACATACTTCTAAATATGTAACATAAGTAAGTTAATTATTACAAAACTAGTCTCTGCTCACCCCCTGAATGAATAGATTATTTAAATTATACCAGTAGTAATTTAATATGTCAAATCACTAAAGTATTTATAATATTAAATATCCTATTAATAAACCGATAATAAGGCCGGCATTTGCAAAATGGTCCTGCATGTGATTGGATTGAGGTATAAGCTCATCATTTACAATATATATCATAGCACCTGCAGCGAAGCCAAGAGAACCTCCAATTAAAACAGGTGATATATTAAAAATCAATTTACCGATAATAGTACCAATTGGAGTCATAAGTCCTGCCATTAATGTAAACCAAAAAAGGCGCCAATTATCTATTCCGCCAGCTTTGAGAGGGCCGGCAATAGCCAGGCCTTCAGGTATATTATGAAATGCGATAGCAACTGCTATTAATAATCCAACTTCAGGGCTTGATTCAAAACCTGCTCCAATAGCTAGACCTTCTGGTAGGTTGTGAATAGCTATCCCAAATAGAACCAAATAACCTGTACGTAAAATAGGATCTCTTTCTTTCATTTTTTCCGGATTTTCTACAGCAAGATCATCAGAACTGGATAAATGGGAATGTGGAACTAATTTATCAAGGCTCCACATCATTAAAGCACCTAATAAAACTCCAATAATCATAATTAATTCTGAACCGAGGTTTACTGCTTCTGGCATTAATTCAAAAACAGAAATTGCAAACATTATTCCTCCTGCAAATCCAAGTAGTGAAGCCATAATGTTTTTATCCGGTTTTCCAAATAACATCAAAATAAATACTCCAATTGATGTTGAAGCTCCTGCAAAAAAACTGTATAAAATTGTCTCCATTATTCCAGACCTCCAATTTAATTAATAATTATTACTCTTAATATATATCATATAGTATTTAGCTCAAGATTTAAAGCAAAATTTATGAAGGAGTTAATTAAAATTTGTTGAAAATAAGATTTAAGTAATAATTTTATAATTTATATTTTCATTAGAATAAAGCAGAGGTGATAGTAGTAATGGTTGTGGGTAATAAATTTAAAGAAAATAAAATAAATTTTAAAAAAGGATTTAAAACAGGTCTCCCAGTTGCTATTGGGTATTTGCCTATAGCTTTAACTTTTGGTCTTCTTGCTAGAAATAGTGGGCTTTCTTTTTTAAATACATTTCTTATGTCAGTTATGGTTTTTGCAGGAGCAAGTCAGTTTGTGGCTGTTAATTTAGTGGCTTTAGGAACAGGAATTGGGGAAGTAGTATTAACAACTTTTATTTTAAATTTTCGTCACTTTTTAATGTCCGCTTCTCTTTCCCAAAAGTTAAAAGACAATATTCCTCCAAAATGGTTATTTTTTCTTTCATTTGGGATAACTGATGAAACATTTTCGGTAGCTTCAATGCAAAATAAAGATATAGAAGGATTTTTTCTTTTTGGTCTTAATCTAATATCCTATTCAGCCTGGGTTATAGGGTCTATATTTGGTCATTATTTAGGTGCCAGTTTACCTGAGATTATTCAGTCAAGCATGGGGATTGCATTATATGCTATGTTTATTGGTCTGCTTGTCCCAAATCTGAAAGAATCAAAAACAGCAGTTTTTACAGTTTTAATAACCATTATAGTTAGTAGTAGTTTTTATTTGTTAAGAAATATTGTTGATATTTCAAAAGGATGGGAAATAGTCTTAGTTACAATTATTGCCTCTATAATAGCTACTATATTTTTTCCGGAAGGAGTGAGTGGTGATGAAAAATAATTTTATAATGGTTTTGGGTATGGCCCTGGTTACATATATACCAAGGATGATTCCGTTGGCTATTTTACCTGGAGTAAAATTACCTTCATATTTAAAATCTTTTTTAAGTTTTATTCCAATTGCAGTTTTAAGTGCCCTTATTTTTCCTGCATTTATTAGTTCTACTGGAAGACCACTTACTGCTATTTTGGGAGCCATAACGGCTTTTATTTTAGCTTATAAAGAAAAAAATTTAATATTTGTAGTATTAGGAGCCATTTTTGCAGTATTTGTTAGTTCTTTAATTTTTTAAAAACCATAATATTTAGCTATCTGAATTGCTCAAAAATAATATTTATAATATAATAATAAGAGGGAGGTATAAAATGGCTAAATTCAAAGATTTTAGAAAAATGGATATAAGAGTAGGAGAAATAATTGAAGCTGAAGATTTTGAAAAAGCCAGAAAAGATGCTTATAAACTAAAAGTTGATTTTGGAGAAGAAATTGGTATAAAAGATTCCAGTGCTCAAATTACAGATAATTATGAATTAGATGAATTAATCGGAAAACAGGTTTTAGGAGTGGTTAATTTTCCTCCCAAACAAATAGCAGATTTTATATCAGAAGTTTTAGTCCTGGGAGTTTATTCTAAAAAAGGAGTTGTTCTCATAACCCCAGAAGAAGAAGTTGAAAAAGGTGATAAACTTGGATAATGGTGAAAATTATGAATAAAACAAAAAGAATACGTGATTACAATATCAATGTTGGCGATTTTGAAACAGGTTACAAAAATTCGATTACTGATATTAAAGGAGTAAAAGTCGGACATTATACACTTGCTAGTGGTGAAATAAGAACAGGAGTAACAGCGGTTTTGCCACACAATGGCAATCTTTTCAAAGAAAAAATCATAGCAGCCAGTCATGTAATTAATGGATTTGGTAAGTCTACAGGTCTAATTCAAATTAATGAATTAGGTACAATTGAAACTCCAATCCTGCTAACCAATACTTTAAATGTTGGGATAGCTCATCAGGCTCTTGTCAGGAAAATGCTTGAGCAAAATAAAAAAATAGGAGATAAAACAGGTACAGTAAATCCTATAATTTGTGAATGTAATGATCAGTATTTAAATGATATCAGAGGTTTGCATTTAAAAGAGAATCATGTTTTTAAAGCATTTGAGAATGTAGGGGATGATTTTAGAGAAGGAGCTATTGGAGCAGGAACTGGTATGAGTTGTTATGGTTTAAAAGGTGGAATTGGTTCTTCCTCTAGAAAGATAAGTATTGCTAATAAAAATTTTCATTTAGGGATATTAGTTTTATCTAATTTTGGGAAAAAAGAAGACTTTAGATTAAATGGTATTAAAGCTGGTGAAATAATAAAAAATCTAGAGAAAAATGAAGGTATAAAATCTGAAGAACCAGAACAAAAGGGTTCAATAATAGTGATTTTAGGAACAGATATTCCTTTAAGTTCAAGACAATTAAATAGAATTATAAAAAGGACAAGTGTAGGGATTAACAGAACTGGTTCTTATATAGAAAATGGGAGCGGAGAAATCGCTATTGGATTTTCTACTGCTAATAAAATAAAACATGATGAAAATGATGAGATTTTAGATGTAAAAATTATTAATGAAAATAAAATAAATAAATTATTTAAAGCAACTGCTGAAACAACTGAAGAAGCAATTTATAATTCGTTGATTACTGCTGATACAACAAAGGGTAAGAAAGACAGAATAAGATATTCTTTGAAAAAGTATATAACTAATATAATTTAGGAATAATTAAATAAAGGATGTGATTAGAAGTGGGAATTAAAATAATTGTGGATAGTGCCTGTGATTTGCCTAAAAAAATATTAAAAGAATATGATATAGAAATTCTACCTTTTAATATTCATATAGGTGATGAAAGTTATAAAGATGGAATTGATATTCAGGTTGATCAGGTATATCAATCTATTCGAGATGAAAATTTCCCTAAAACATCTCAAATCAGTCCTGAAGACATAAAAAAGGTTTTTGTTAAAAATGCAAAAGCAGGTTATGATTCTATCTATATTAGTTTTTCATCTAAAATGTCAGGAGCCTATCAATTGGCAAAATTAGTTGCCAGAGATGTAGAGGAAAAATATAAAGAATGTAAAATAGATGTTTTAGATAGTAAAGCCGGTTCTGTGGCTACAGGGATAATAGCATATAAAGCAGCTATATTAGCAGATGAGGGAAAAGATAGAAAAGAAATAATTAAAAAAGTCAAATTTTTTGCCAATCATATTCAACATGTTTTTATGTTAGACAATTTAAAAGCTCTTATGAGAGGTGGTAGAATTAGTAAAACTAAATCATTTATTGGCAATATCCTTAAAATAAAACCCATTTTGCATGTAAATGATGGGGAAATAGAACTTTTGCAAAAAGTTCGCGGATCTAAAAAAGCGATTAATAAAATGATCGATTTTCTTAAAAATAAAAGTTATGATCTAAGTGAGCAAATAATTGGGATAGCCCATGCTGATGATTTAAAACAGGCAGAATTATTAAAAGAAAAAATTGAAGAAATAGGTGGAAATATTTTTTGTATAGAAAAAATAGGTAGTGTACTGGGAGTCCATTTAGGAATAGGTGGAATTGGGATTTTCTTTCTTGATAAAAAGGAAAGTTAAAATTTATTGACAATTAAAAATACTTATGTTATTCTTTAATTGTATACAAATATTCAATGATGCAAAAAAGCAAGAAAACATTGATAAAAAGTTGTTATTTTTGTAAATGGAGGCAGATTTTTATGGAATTAAAGCCGATAAATACTAAAAAAATGTCTACTGCTGATATAGTTTATGAAACTTTGAAAAATGCCATAATAACAATGGATTTGGCTCCAGGTGAAAGATTGATTGAACAAAATCTTTCTAAGCAACTACAGGTAAGTAGGACTCCACTTAGGGAAGCTATTAAACTTTTAGAATTTGAAGGGTTTCTAACAAGAAATGTAAGTGGTGGTGTGAAAGTTAGTAAATTATCTATTAAAGAACTTAAAGATATTTATGAAATGGAAAGGTTATTAGAAAAAGTGGCAGTTGAAAATATTGCAAAAACCTGGGAAGAAGGAGATTTAGATAATTTAGAAAAAATAGTCTCTGAAATAAAAACAGGTTATGATAGAGAAAAAAGTAGTAATTCTCCAATAGCTGATAAATATTTAAAAGAATACAATGAATTTAATGTAAATTTTCATTTTGAAATACTTAATATTTATAATAATTCTCTATTTATTAATACTTATAAAAATTTTGAAGGAAAGCATCTTCGTTATACTCATATTTCATTTTCTAATGATAAAGAAAGATTTTTAAGTGCTTCAAAAGAACATATTGAATTATTTGAATTAATTAAAAATAGAGAAGCTGAAAAGGCTGTAAAAAAATCTTTAAATCATAAATTTAATGCAGAAGAAAAAATAATATCTAATTTAAAAGAATTTTTAGATTAGATTATTTTTTATTATACATTGTATACAAAAATGCAATGCAATTATTAATTTTAGTTTAATTAGTTTTTAAAATCATAAGATATAAGAAAGGAGAGTTCATATGGGTGATAAGAGGATAAAAGTATTAATAGCAAAACCAGGTCTTGATGGTCATGATCGTGGGGCAAAAGTTATAGCCCGTGGTCTAAAGGAATCAGGAATGGAGGTTGTTTATACAGGTCTTAGAAAAACTCCTGATGATATAGTAAGAGCAGCTATTCAGGAAGATGTAGATGTTATTGGTTTAAGTATTCTTTCTGGTGCTCATAAACACCTTTTTCCAGAAGTAATGAAAAAGCTTAAAGAAGAAGGAGCAGAAGATGTTGTAGTAATCTCTGGAGGAATTATTCCAGAAGAAGATCATCAATTCTTGAGGGATTTAGGAATTGAAGGTATTTTCACTCCTGGTACCCCAATTAAGGAAATAGTTGACTTTATAGAAGAAAATGTAAAAGAGGGGGACAAATAAATGTCAACAGAAGAAAAGCATGAAGAACTAAATAAAAGGAAAGAGAAGATAAAAAAAGGCGGAGGAGAAAAAAGGATAGAAAA
>Ga0207714_1000934_pt1 | contig 19591 bp, 14 predicted proteins | sample PonA232FremontCA_2_FD_187270 | JGI IMG/M metagenome (GOLD analysis project Ga0207714, IMG submission 187270) | Marine sediment microbial community from Fremont, CA, USA - Pond A23 Sediment 2 (SPAdes) | ecosystem: Environmental > Aquatic > Marine > Unclassified | place: USA: Fremont, California...
CGTATGAAACCCGCATGCAAGGACTTACACAACAAGGACATGGATATACATGCGGGTTCCATAATGATTGACCACATAATGTCTGTTTTAAGATTCAGATCATGTTGATTTACAAGCTGTTAATTAAGCGATATCCGTATGAATCAGTCTATGATATAAATACAGAAGATTTCCAAAGACATTTGTTATGAGAGCTACCTTTTTATCTTTTCTACCCCTGGCTGCAGTGATTGTTTTCATTATCGCTTCGTGTGAAGAACGGGATCAGCCCCCGACAGGGGCAACGAATAAGTTCCGATTCAAACACTTTTCTGCCGATACGGCAAGTTATGAGGGGGTGATTTTAAATTACCGGCTGGAAAATGTAAAAGATGTTGATATTCAACGCCTTGGAGTCTGTTATGATACGACCACTTCGCCCACTACCAAAGACGATACGGTCTGTTCAGATATTGACACGGTAGGGTACCAATCCATCGATGGGTTATCTCCCGATTCCGAATATTTTTTTAGATTATTTGCCCAAATAGAGGAAACCATCCTATATGGCCCCCAGATTATGGTTAAAACCCTGGCTTATGGCAAACCAACAGTGATTACCAAAGAAAAGCTCAATGATACGGCCTTTACCCGTTATTTTGGCGGGCAGATCTTATCTGACGGGGGTGAGCGGATCACTGATAAAGGCATTTGCTGGAGCCCTTCCCCTTCCCCTACGGTAAATGACAATGCGGTTAGCTTAGGCTCAGGGATGGGCTCCTTCTTATATCATGTCAGTGGGTTGGCCAAAAATCAGTTGTATTATCTGCGGGCTTATGCTACCAGTTCTTTTGGAACGGCCTATGGGGATGAGCTGCCCTTTACTCCAAATGCTGTTTATGAGGAAAATTTTTCGGACTTTGACAATAATAATTGGTACATAGGATTGGATAGATATGGTGAGACCAGTATCGATAGCGGATATTACATCGTTAGATCGAATCATAACTACTACAAGTGGGTCTGGCATAGGATCGATTCATTGAATCAAGACGATTTTTTTAAAATCAAAACCAGGGTAAAGTTTAATTATGCCCATGACAACGATTCCCAGGCAGGTCTTATTTGGGGCGGCTGTTCTGAGGATGATTTTTATTTGTTTTCGATAAATCAGTACCAGGATTACAAATATGCCAGATATGAAAACCAGAACTGGAAAGATCAGATCGGGTTTGAAACATTTCCCCACATTCATTCGGATGGTCAATGGAACGAATTAACAATAATGAAATATAATAACCGCTATCATTTTATTATTAATAATAGACTGGCAGATACATATGAATATGAATCCTTTTCATTGGATGAATTTGGATTTCTGCTGAAAGAAGATACCCGGGCTTATTTTGATTATCTTTTTGTTTATAATTTAAATCCGGAAAACAATAAAAATTTGCCTCAGGAGTCATATACGGATAACCAGCTGCTCATGAAAAATGGGGTGATAGAATAGGGGATTTGGGTTCTGCCTTTAAAAGTGCTATAGAATGATGACCTTTTTCATTTAAACGTTATATACACAAGGCTACAGATTGTTTTTTAAGGAAGATTATTTTTCGGCAAGGTGTTTGCATTGATTTCACCGGAACAGTTTTTCATGAAAATCCGAACATTGTTCATTACAAATCGTATGAGCTCAGGTAAGTCAGGTTTTAGCATTTTTTAAATTTTAGTTATATTTAAATAAGAATGATTTGTTCAACCTAAAATGATCCAGTATTATGAAATTTAGAAGTGTACTATCGATTATTACAGCAATTGCCTTTTTAATGGCCCTCAACGGATGCGGCTCCAGCAAAAAAGGCGTTTCCGGCAGAAAAGAAATTACTGAACCTTTTCAATCGGCCGAATATTACTCGGGCACCGAATATTTTAAGGCTGTAGGCCAGGGAACTTCTCCCAATCTGAGTATGTCCAAAGAGATTGCCGAAACGGATGCCCAGGAGAACCTGGCTTCAGAAATACAGGCCAAGGTTAAGTCTGTGGCTGAAAGGTACCGCCAGCAGCGTAACATTTCGAAAAATTCGGAATTTAACCAGAAAATGGAGCAGCTCACGCGTACGGTTGTGGATGAGACCCTCAACAGTGCCAAGGTTTTTGACCGCAAGACCTTCCAGGAGAGCGATGGTGAATATACCCATTATATTGCCATTCGCATGCCGGTTGACCCGCTCAAGCGCAACCTTGAAGACCGGATTTCCAGGGATCAAAAGCTGCGCCAGGATTTTGAGAAGGAAAAGTTCGAGGAAACCTTCAACAGCGAACTTAAAGAGTATAAAAAAGAGCAGAAAAGGGGCTACAATTAATTCAAGGCTAACGGCTGGATTTAGCCTCATATTGCCAGCCTGAAGCCTCATTTAAAAGGTTTCCCTTAACCACGAAGCATCCCTAAAAACTGAAGGAACAGGGATGCTTCGTGGTTTTTTTGTTGCCACCCGGCTTTTGGCATCGCATTGGTTAAATTTTCTGGATTTTTATATAAGGGTTTATCTTCAGGGGGCTCTGTTCAGAGATCCTGGCTTTTTATGGTGTCGGTGGGCATATTGTTGTTTTTCATGCCATTGCTAAAAGGGGCATCTTTTTCCGTATGGCCAGGCAAATCTGCTCCTTCAAGGGTATCGCCTGGCAAATCGCCTCTCTTTAAGGTATCGGTTGGCAAGGGATTGTTTTTTGTGGTATCGCCTGGCATTTCATCGGTTTTTAGGTCATCACCATCCATTTTCACAGAATCCCGGTCTTGGGCTTTTTTTCTTTTGAGCAGCTGATGTTTCTTATGGGCATGGAGGGTGGTATGATGCATGTCGATGGCCATCCTGTTTTTTAAGATGCTGTTGGAGTTGATTCGGAATCGCAGGGTATTATCGGAGATTGTGCGGATCAGCTCTTCTTTGGAGATGTTGGAATAAATCTGGGTGAGATCTTCCAGGGTAACGGATTTCTCAAGGGATATGCCTGTGATTGTTCTGATCAGGCGTTCATAGTATTGATTCCACAGCCCATAGGGGAAGCGAATGGCATCGTTGACGATGGTGTCCTTTAGGTTCCCGCCGGCTTTATAGTAATAATAATCTTTTGAAACTGACAGGGAAGAGTCATTGTACTGGCCTTTTATGCCATACTTACCATGATAGTTGCGGTATTGATAGGAAAGGTGGTCGGTGGTGCTGTCATGGTGGTAACGCAGATCCATCTCTAACATCAGGTGATGGAGGTTATCGCGGGTGGCAGTCATGGAATAATTAAACAGTTCGCCCGTAACATGGAGGGTATCGCTCTTCTTGATGCTCTTCAAACCTGCCTTTGGTTTGCTATAGCGCATCAGAACCAGGGCCTCATCATATTTTGTGAAGCAACTGTCCAGGACCCGGAAATTGCTGTCGCAGGCCAGCTGGCTCTGAAACCGGGTCATGCCCTGATAGGTCGATTTGTAAGAAAAGCTGGTGGAGCCTTGCTTTTTAAAGGAATACACATCGCGCACGTTTTGGATTTGGGTTCCATGGAGGATGGCAATGATGCCCTTGGCTCGCATCCTGCTTAACTTCATCGCTTTGTTTTTTTTCATCCCCGGATTGGAGATGCCGATCGAGTAAAGGGTATCCTTTGAGGAGGCTGGGGGAAAATGGAACCAGTGCGGGAGGATTTGCGGTTTGATCAGTTTTTGAATCGGTGAAGGTTCCCGCGAACTGTCCGGCCGGGAGTTAGGATTACTGTGCCGGTGTCCATCCCTTATTGCCATCGGTTCAAAGCCATTGGATGGCCTAACAAATGAGGGGTTAATCTTTTGGTAATGAGCGTTATGGATGTGGCCGGACTCCTTGTGTTCCCCGGCATAAGTGCTTTCCAAACGAACAAGGTTTTTAGAGGATATTCCCTGAGATTCGGATGGGCCGGCAGCGCTAGCCCTTTCCCAATGAACAAGCTCTTTCGGCGATGTGTTTTGGTCAACGGGATGCACAACTGCAGTTTGGATGAGCAGGATCAAAAAAGGCAAAAAAGGATAGATGGACCTCATGGAAATGGGTTTTGATGATGACTGGTCACTGTAAAACCGTGAATAAACAACTTTTATGTTGCAGAGCCTTGCGGGCGCCAATATACTAAATCATTCAAAATATACGCCAATATTTCAAAAAATTCTGCCAGCCTCCTGTTTTGATGGAGCCCGCTGAAATGTTACTTTTGCCCGGCCGTTACCACATCGAACGATAGATGGTTAGACTTGTGCTTGTATGATAATCAGAAGATTGGGTTTTACATGTTTTTTTGTTTTGCTTTTGGTTTCAGCGGCTGCCCAGCAAATATCTGTGAAGTCCTTCGAATCACTGCCCCATGATCAGACAGCGCGCATTACGCAGCCCGTGATGGATCAGAATGGCGAGAAATGTGCTTTGATCAAGGTGGTTACGCATCAGCGGGGTTTTGTCTGGGAAGGTGGCATGTTGGGGATCAGCAAGATCCAAAAGAAAACCGGTGAATATTGGGTTTATGTTCCCCACGGGGCGGAAAAGATCACCATCAAGCATGATCAACTGGGCGTATTGCGCGATTATCGGTATCCCGTGGAGATCGAGAAGGCCCGGGTCTATGAAATGGTTTTGACCACCGGTAAAGTACATACGGTGGTTGAATCGCCTGAGGTTCGTTCGGCTTATCTGGTGCTTCAAACCGACCCGGACAGCGTAGATGTTTACATTGACAACACCTATCGGGGCAGATCGCCCTTTAGGGGTAAATTGGAACAAGGGAGTCATACCTACCGGCTGGAAAAGCATTTGTATCATTCGAAGGCGGGAAAATTTGAACTTTCTGCTGAATCCGGCAGAAAAGAACTCAGCTTTTCCCTGGAGCCTCATTTTGGGAGGCTTCAGGTGAATAATACCCCTGAGTCGGGCATGCGCATCTATCTGGATGGCAGTTATACAGGCCGGCGAACCCCGGCCACCCTTCACCGGATAGAAAGCGGGCAACACCGGGTAACACTGAGAGATCAATGGTACCAGCCTAAAAGCACACATGTTCAGGTGCGGGACCGGAAGACTTCCAGGGTCAACCTTTCTTTAAAGCCGGTCTATGGCGAAGTATTTGTCCGCAGTTCACCAGCGGCGGCTATTTATATTGACCAAAAAGAAGTGGGCCATGGTACCTATAAGGGACGTCTGAGGGAGGGCATTCATAGTTTTTCCGCAAGAAAGGCAAAGTACGCCAGTGCCTCCACCGAACGCAAAATTGTTACAGGCCACGACTATACTTTAAACCTGAATTTGGAGCCTAAATATGGGCACCTGGATGTTAAGAGCGAACCCCCCGGTGCCAGGATATCTGTTGGCGGAAAAGATTATGGACGCACCCCCCGTATGATCCATGATTTATTGGTTGGAGAGTATAGGGTGAAGGTGGACAAGCCAGGTTATTTTTCCCGACAGCTGGTGGTCACCATTGACGAAGGCGAAACCACTGCCCGGGAGGTTGCCCTCGACGATAAGCGCCAGGTTCGCCTTTCATCCGATCCCGAAGGGGCCCGTCTTTACATAGAGGGGGTGGAGCAGGGCAGGACACCCCTGAGGGTTGACTTGTCCAACAGGAGGGTGGATATAACCCTGCGGAAAGAAGGCTACCGCAATGCCCATCATACCCTGCGCCTTGACAAAGGCAAGGAATCCTTCCGTTTCGAAATGGAAAGGTTGAAGATTTACAGCGGTTATAACCTGGAAGCTGAATGGGGCCCAGCCTGGGGTTTTGAGCTGGGCTTTTTTGGCGGGCGCTTCTTTCTGTCGGGTTCGGTCGGAACCCTCTCCAAATTTAAGTTTGACAAAGAGGTGGATGTGCAGGATGTACGGGTTAACGACATTGACCAGTATGAACCGGCCGGCTATAAGGCATTTCCAGATAAAGCCTCGGAGGATGAGAACAAAAACACTTATTTTGCTGCAAAAATCGGGTACCAGCTCACCTGGCCGTTCCCTTTCTTTATTCATGCTGGCTATGGAGTAAGGTATACCCATTATTACAAAGAAATTTACCGGGCCACCCACGATTATATTGCTACCGATGACTATTCACCCATCCTGGAAAAAGGGGATTATTTTTCCACACCCGATTACCACGCCGATGTATACAACTCGCCTATCGTGGGGGTAGATGTTCCCATCTTCGACAGCCTGGTTATGGGCGCCGATTACTGGTTTAACACTGAAGTGGGTCCTACCTTTAACTTTTCGTTGGGTTTTATGTTTCGTGAAATAAAAAATGAATGATGATGAAGTGGTTTATTGCTCTGTTAATGCTTGGGTTCGTTTTTTTTGCAGGTTGTGAAGGGGATGACCTTGAGCGGAAGAATGCCATGGGGCATTACATAGCAGATCAACCGGTAAAAATTGATCAGGAAGGCTCCATTCTTTATGTATCTCCGGTAGATAATGCCGGATATACCGAATGGGGGGAACTTTATCAGGATGCCAATGCCCGCGCTTCATCAAACGGCCAGCGCAACACCCGCCGCATTGTAGATACTTTGGGCGCTGGCGATTATGCGGCTTATGTTTGTGATACCCTCTCGGCCTATGGGTTCGATGATTGGTACTTGCCCTCGCGTGAAGAACTGGATGTTATTTATCAAAACAAGGATGAAATTGGCACCCTGCATGATAAGTTTTACTGGAGCAGCACTGAAGAAGACCCCCAGCGGGCCTGGGGGCAGTACTTGGATGACGGCCGCCAGAAAAATCGCTTGAAATACGATTTGGGGCGCGTGCGCTGCGTGAGGCGTCCGGAAAATTAAATCGCCCCTTTATCATGTAACCCCGTTCACACTAACCCCGCTAACCTGACTCCGCTAACCTGACCCCGCTTAGCGGGGTTTTACCCTGACCCCGCTTAGCGGTGTTGTATCCTGACCCCGCTTAGCGGTGGATAAAGTGGTATGGGATAAAAAATTTTTGACCCCTTCGCAGCGTTGATGTATATGCGGATCAATTTTTGAGCGATGAAAAGTTTCCAGCATACCAACCGGCAAAATTCGCGGCGAAGTTTTTTGAATAAGTTGACCGCCGGTAGTTTTATTCTTTTTTTACCTTTGGGATCCCTGGTTAGATGGTTGTTTCCTGACGAAACACCTGTTTCTGACTTTTTAAATCCCCTGGATATGCACTCCAAATCCGACGCCCGATCGATGAAAGGCCCATCTTATGAACCTGGCTATCTTAAGCTACACCGCTCGGGCGAGTTGAAGCGGCGTGGCCAGATACTTTGGCAAATGATGGATATTTGCCGTTTATGTCCCCGCGAATGCGAAACCAAACGTTTAGAGGATCAAAAAGGGGATTGTGGCTCCACTTCTCAGTTGGAAGTGGCTTCATTTCATCCCCATTTTGGGGAGGAGGAACCTTTGGTTGGAGATGGCGGATCAGGCACCATTTTTATGACCCATTGCAGTTTACGTTGTGTATATTGCATCAACTGGCAGATCAGCATGGGCGGTGAGGGCAGGCCCAGAAGCATTGATGAACTGGCCCGGATGATGCTGCGCCTTCAATCGATTGGCTGTAAGAACATCAATGTGGTTACCCCCACCCATTATGTCCCTCATATCGTGCTTGCCCTGGATAAAGCTGCCGGGCAGGGCTTGCGCCTGCCCCTGGTGTACAATACCAGTGGTTATGAGAAAACCCAAATCCTCAAGCTTCTGGATGGGGTCGTCGATATATACCTGCCCGACTTTAAATATTTTGAAGGGGATATGGCTGCTAAATATTCTTCCGATGCCAGAGATTATCCCGATCGTGCAAAAGCAGCCCTTTTAGAGATGCACCGACAGGTTGGCACAGCTCATCCTGCTGATGATGGCCTTATGTACAAGGGGTTAATGATCCGGCATTTGATCCTGCCTCATAACATTAGCGGTACCGACAGGATTATTGCATGGATCGCCCGCCATCTTCCCAGGGATACTTATTTACATTTGATGTCCCAGTATTCCCCTTCCTATCATGCGCGTGAATATCCCAAACTTTCAAGGCGCATTACCTATGGCGAACTGAACCAGGCCATTCAGGCTGCCCGGCAGAAAGGTCTTTCGAACCTGAACGTTCAACAATAAAGACGATTGGATAGAGCGATTGGTCTCCTTCATCGATCCAGGTGCCTTTATGGATAATAGCCAGTCCTAATACCTCGATGTTTCTCTCATGGTCTATTGTGAAACACAACCCTACTTTTTTTGATTGGAGAGCTTCAATGATTTATTCGGGAAAAGGCTGGTTAATAACTGTAGAACAGTATATTACCCCAACCATTTTAACTTTTATTGATTACCTGGCCATAGAACCTGCATGCTTTTATGTATTGCCGTGCTGCGTAATTCCGTGCATGCGGGTTTCATTTCCACCTTTGTGTGGAAGCTGCGGAAAATGTTCATCAAGATTTTGATTCCTTCTGTCATATTCTCTATAACCTTTGTCCGGGTGATCCGTAAAGTGGAAATGTCATTCATATGTATTTTTTTTAGCCTATGATCAAAAAATACAAGATTCACGCCAGGGAGCTGGCAGAGCTGGAAAATAAACTGAATCATTTTTTTGAACGGTATCCCTATATTGATATTCGTTCGATTAATTCTTCCCGGTGTATTGCCACCACTGAATTTGTAAAGGGAATAAATCAAAAACAGATCGTATTTTCGATATTATATGATTGAAAAAGAACGGCAGACCTCTCTGCCGTTCTTTTTTATTTTAGATCCTGACCTGAACCATTTGCATCTTCATAGGGAATTAATTATATTGATGTTTTCCTATAATGAAGACCTGCTGAAATGAAGCGGTTGGTCCGGGTCAAAAACAAGCTGCCCGCTGGTTCCTGATTGGTTAACGTAAATATATTTTATGACGGTCATCATCTGCAGGTTTTTTGTGCACTCCCAACTTCACCTAACCCATCACCCTCCTGAATTTATTGGTTTTGACAGCGATATGCCATGTATATTTAAAAGCGATATTATATGAAGAAAACAAATTTTGTAACCGGTTTGAATGAACGGGATTCAGACCTGGAAAAACTCTTTTTTCATGTGTATTATGATGCCATGAAAGATTTCATAAAAAAATCCAAGAACCGGAAACGTTCCATTATTTTCTTTTCGGTTCTTGCTGTCCTGGGTGCCCTTTTGCTTTTCATCCCGGAGATGTTTGGTTTTGCTATATTTATGGTGATTGCCGGGGTTATCGTGGCCATTTTTTCTGCCATACAGTACCGTAATCTGAAGATCAGTTCCAGGGTAAAAAAAATCGGATTGGTAGAGGTTCCCTTTCTGCAGAGCAATTTGAGGGATAAATCGGTGTTGGTTGATTTATCGGGTTTGGTGGAAGAAACCACTTTTGAATTTCCCAGCCTGGATAATGAACAGATTCAATCCTTAAACCAGGAGAATCAATCTGTCAAACAGCTGGTATATGATTATCCCATTGTGATTTCGCCCGATGAAGAGCGACAGATCAGCCGGAACCAGGATCTCGATAAGGAACACCTGAAGATTTATACCGAGGAGATTGATCTGTTGAATCGGTCTGCTACCATCCAGGATCTAGTGGATAACCCCAGGACGCAATCCGTTTCCCTTCCGGCAATGGAGAATGATCCGCCGATGTTGAATTATTTGAAGAAGCATCATATCAACGGGGATCATCCCAGGGTGGAACATTTGGCCCAGTCTGAGGCCAGAGAGCGCATTCAGCGTATAGATGGCATTGTGGATAGTTCTGTCCCCGGCGATCAGGGTCCCGATATTGACAAGCTCTGCTTTCATCTTCGTGAATTATATAAACAGGTTCTTCCGCGGTATCAATACACCCTGGATAATTCACTCGAGCGGGTAATGAATAAGAGTCACCTGCTGAACAACTATCATTTTCATCACATTTCCAACAACTATTATTGTCCGCATTGCAATGAAGAGGCCCTTCATCAGATTGAATCGGGCGATTATTTGCACAATGACAACAACCAGAGTGGGAAAGTGGAGTTTAACGGGAATACCAGGATGCAACTGATCGATATAGAGAGCCTCAGGTGGAAATGCCCCCTTTGCGGGAAGGAAACCAATGAGCCCATCGCTCGCAATAAACTTGATGATGAATTATTTACCCCGGTATACGATAAGCTGTATGAGGAAAATTTCAAGGAACGCCTGAAGATTTATAATGACATCAACGACCAGAAGCGGCAGTATGCGGAAAAGGCTTCCACCCAGTTTCATCAGGTGCTCAGGGAAAGCCGCAGTAAAGAGGATCAAATTAAGTCGCAGATCCGCAGCATCAGTGCCGAAATAAGTGCTGAACAGAGTTCTGTAGCACAATTGAACGATATGCTGGTCAAATACGAGCAAATCAATCGCCAGCGGTCCCGGGAGATTGAGGCCGATATCAACAACATCAAGAAAGATGTCAAAAAAGAAAATGAGAAGGCCAAGCGTGAAATCAATGAGACCGTGGAAAGTGCGAAGAAAGATATCAGTGAGACCACCAAAAAATATGCTGCCCTGGAGCGGGAAGATCAGGCCAAACGCGATGCTGTTCAGCGTCAGATGGCCGAGGATACCAGGAAAATGAGGGAAGTTGAGGAAGTTCGGGCCGAGCGTGATGGCATGAATAAGCGCCGGGGGCCTTTCGGCATATTGAGAAGTGAAAGACAAAAAACCAGAAACAAACGCATGAAAAAATAAGACATTATGGCTATGGAAAATCAAATCAACCACTTAGGCCGAATCGCTGAGGAGATCCTCGATGTGCTGAAAAAATTTCAGAGCCAGATTATGGAAGCCCTGAACCATCTTAAGAAGCTTCCTGATCTGATGGAGAAGGTGATGAAGACCATTCAAAAGAGCGCCAACGACCAGATTCAGGCTTCCGGGGAGATGGAAATCATCAAGCAAACCGCCAGTCTGGCCGCCAAAAGACATCATATAGCAGCTGAAAATGAAGCCATTGAAGATTTTAAACATCAGCTACAAGAAGACATCGATTACATCAAACAACGCTATTCCCAGATCAATGATGAGCTGGATCAGGAGGCTAAAAAACGCGTCCGGGAGCTCGATGCCCATCTGCTGAATCTGCCCGATCACTTTCCCCGTGAATTTATTGATGGATACCGCAAACGCATCACCCCGCTGATGCAAAAGCTCAAACATGACAATGACTTATCCAACCAACAAAGGGGAGAGCTGATCGGCAAGGCCCTTAGGCAGGTGATTCGCCAAATCGATGCATTTCTTGATGCCCGCAATGCCTTCTTTGAGAAAATCGACGATTATCAGCTCGATGAGAAACTTGACGAACCTGCTACCTATCACCTGCCCCTTTGGGTGATCGAATCGGACCAGGGCAAAAACCTTTTTGTCCCCGGGAAGATGGAAGATGAATCAACGGCTTTTGAATCCAATTTTAAATATAAGCCCGATCAGGCCCTTGAGACTTATTACCAGGAAATTTCAGGCAAAGACAAGCAGGACCGTGTCGATTATATCCTGGATGCCATGGCCTGGAAATCAACCCCTCAAAGTAAGGAACAATTGGAGCAACGCCTGTTTGATTTTGCCAGCAGTCAATTTCCCTCTGACGATGCCCATGTGAAAAGGGCAGTCAAACAGATTTTGCAGCATTCCAATCTCCGAACCTTAAATTCTTAAAACCGCGTTTATGAAACGATCCAAGATACAAAACGAATCGGTCTTCACTCTGGAAAGTGAAGTCTACGAAGCTTCCGTTATCCCGCAAAGAGCCAACGAACTTCAGCGGGTCGTGAAGATATTCAGCGATGTGGATCTGAAAGGAGGTATTTTTGCCCATCAAATCGAGATGACAGCCAATGATATTTTTGTGCGCAAGGCGGTTTATGCTTCTGACAGCATCAGCATCGGTCCGGAAAACAAATCGGGCGAAGTTTGGTTGAATTCGATCGTGTCGGCCAAAAATTCGATCCTGGGCAATCCCGGCCCCGATGGGAAGATACGCTTCAGCAATTCGGTACAGGCCGATAAGATCAACCTGAAAAACGCCATTGTTTATGGCAACTTGTTTGGAAAGGAGATCATCCTTGAAAATTCAATTGTCCTGGGTGGGGTATACTGCGATCACCAGTTTGAAGCGTCCAACTCCATTGTGGGAACCCTGCATGCCAACTTTTTTAAACAAACGGCCAATATGGGGCTGATCAGCAATTTTGCCCAGATGGAACATCAACCCCGGATTTCTCATAAGTTGTTCAGCCTGAATCTGATCGCATACAACGGGACCCAGCAGAATACCATTTATCAGATCGCCAACCGGGAAATTTTCCCTTACTATGATGAGCAAACCGATACCCATAGTTATGTGGTATCACCTTCGCTAAGGATTTTTGACGTGCGGGCTTACGAGCAAACCCTCACGGACAATTTCCGGAAAGTTGCAGCCTTGGCCAATATGGAGGTATCCGATTATAAGAAGGCGAAAGAAGAATTCAAGGCGGTGGAAGTTCCTTTGTTTTATCTGATCAACCAGGAGTTTAAAGTAGACATCAGCTTACCGCGGGCCGGATTCATGGAAATTCCGGCTGATGTATTGGATGATCAACAGGGGGCGCTTTTTCCAGGAGAACCGGAAAAACAGCGGGAGGATGCCTATGGAGAGGAGCCTCCGCCACTTCCCGGGGAAAAAAACGAGGAAGAAGACGAATTAGATGAAGATGATGAGGAAGAGGAAATAAAAGATGAGCTTGGGAAGGATGAGGTGGATGATGAGGATGACTACCTGGAGAATGAAGAGGATGAGGAGGATGAGGAGTGATTCATAGTAGGTAAAACGTGGAAAGCAGGTAGGCTGGGGCAGAGCGTTGATTGAATGCGAAAGCATTTCCTTAAGAAAATCCAAAAAAGGGGTATAATGGCTCACCCCTTTTTTGGATTAGTCTTTAGCCAGATGTGTCATTTCGGGACAAAAACCGGTTCACCCAGGTCATCGATCAAACGGTTGAATTGGGCCACCTCTTCGTTCATGACTTTTTGCAGCCGGTTCAGGAGCTTTTCCCACTGACCGTTCAGTTCGCTTAACCGCTCTCGTACAACATCGGTCGGGGGTATCGGTCCGCGGAACATATCGCTGGTGCCGTTCACATAGCCATATAAGAAAGCGTACTGGCTTTTGAGTTTTGGTGGGAAATTGAGCGGGTCCTGGCGGCTTTCGTTTTTCACCTGGATGAGCTCTTCTTCAATGTTTGTCAGATCGGATTTGATGGTATTTGCAAGTGTTTTTATTTCAGGATTGTCGTGGCCGGCCTTTTGGGCGTTGGATGCCAGCGATTGTACCTGCTTTCTGACCGATCGCAACTTACGAATGGCATCATAGATGTTGTTGAGTGAATCCTGCACTTCAAGGGCCAGCTTGTGCCGGAGCCGGAGGTCATCAAGGGTGACATCCTCAACCCGCGGGTCCATTCGTACTTCAAACTGCTGGGTTTGGGAGGATCCTGTGGCCGTCTTTAACCTGGCCCGGTAGGTGCCGGGAAGGGCCCTTACTCCTTCTGTGGTGGATGTCTCCCAGAAGATCACCTCGCCCAGGGTATCGACCCCCGGCAATAAAAGATCCCAGTGAAAACGCGTGTGGCCTTTCTTTACCGGCAATACGGGCTCGTCGTTTTTTTTGGCGTGCGCGGAGTCACTGGTAAAGGAGCGTATCACCTCTCCGCTGCTGTTGAGTATGTCGAGGGTCACCGTGGTGTCGGGTTTTTCTTTGAAGAAGTAGTCGAATGCTGCGCCACCGGGTCTTCCCTCGGGTTCGCGGTCTTCCGCATCGCCACCCCTCGTTGGGTTAATCCGGTAGGCCGGCTCGGGAGAATAGAGGTGCATTTGTTTGCCGGCAACCTGCTGGTTTACCTGCCGCAGGGGAGAAAGATCGTCCATGATCCAGAAAGATCGGCCATGGGTGGCTACCACCAGGTCATTGTGGTGTACCTTCATGTCGGGCACCCGTGTGACGGGCAGGTTTTTCTGAAGCGACTGCCAGTTCTTTCCATCATCGAATGATACGAACAGTCCAAATTCGGTGCCTGCATAAAGCAATCCCTGGCGGGTGGGATCTTCGCGGACCACCCAGGTGGGATGGTCGTTGGGTATGCCCCTGTTCCCGTCGGCGATGCGTATCCAGGATTTTCCGTAATCGGTGGTCTTGAAGATATAAGGCTTCCAGTCGTCAAGCCGGTAACGGTGAACAGCAATGTAAGCTTTGCCAGGCTGATGGGGCGATACTTCAATGTTTTGAACCGTGCCGTATTGCGGCAGGTTGTCGGGGGTGATCCGGTTCCAGGTGGAACCGTTGTCGCGGGTGATCCATACCAGGCCATCGTCGGTACCGGCCCAGAGGGTTTCTTTGTTGTGCGGACTGACCCGCAGGGCGAATACTGTGTTGTAGACCTCCACCCCGGTGTTGTCCTTGGTGATGGGTTCACCGGCATAATCCTGGTGCTCGGGGGTGTCGGTCGTCAAATCGCCGCTGATGCGCGTCCAGTTAACGCCCCGGTCGGTCGACCGCCATATGTGCTGTGATGCATTGTATACCACATCCGGGTTGTGCGGGGAGACGACGATGGGAGCGTTCCACTGGAACCGCTCCCGCACATCACGCGGTGCCATGCCGATTTGCAGTTGAGGGTAGACCATCACGTTCATGGATTGGTCGGTCTTCTCGTTCCAGCGTGTGACCAGCCCCCCATAGCAGCCGCTGAAGACAAGCCAGGGGCGGTCGGGGTGAAGAGCTATCGGCCCTGTCTCGCAGCCGCCCACATCGGTCCAGTTGCTTTTGGGATGGATGGAGCCTTCACTCCAGGCTGGCAGGCGGATGGTGGAGTTGTCCTGCTGGGGTCCGTAAACGCGGTAGGGGAACTCGTTGTCTACGGTCACGCTGTATATCTCTGCGGTGGGCTGGTTGTGGTAAGTCGACCAGCTTTCCCCGCCGTCCACACTCACCTGGGCACCTCCGTCGTTGGCCACCACCATGCGTTTGGGGTCATCGGGGTTCAGCCACAGGTCGTGCACATCGCCATGGGGCACGCCATACGCTTCAAATGTCTTGCCCCCGTCCACAGATTTATAAAAACCAACATTCAGGGAGTAAACGGTATTTTCATCTTTGGGATCGGCATAGATGTGGGTATAATACCAGGCCCGGCTCAGGTGTTTGCGGTTGTCGTTGACCTGCTTCCAGGTTTGGCCATGGTTGTCGGAGCGATACAGTCCGCCCTTGGGTTCCGGGGCCTCAACAAGGGCCCATATCCGGCTGGGCTTTGCCGGCGAGACAGCCACAGAGGTTTTGCCTACCATCCCTTGCGGCAAGCCACCTTCAAGGCGTTTCCAGCTGTCGCCACCATCGGTCGACTTGAAGATGCCACCTTCCTCTGAGCCGCTGATCATGGTCCAGGGCTTGCGCTCGGCCGTCCACATGCCCGCATAGATCTCCCGCGGATTCGCCGGGTTGAGGGCCAGGTCAACCGCACCGGTTTTTTCGGAGATGTAAAGCACCTTTTCCCAGGTCTTACCGCCATCAGTGGTCCGGAAAACGCCCCGCTGCTTGTTGGGGCCGAAAGGGTGACCGACAGCAGCCACATAGGCCACATCCGGATCACCGGGATGAATCGCCACCTTGCCGATGACACCAGCCTCCTTCAAACCCACAAACGACCAGCTGCGACCCCCGTCGGTGGATTTGTATACACCCCGTCCGGTCATGATGTTGCCACGGATACAGGCCGAGCCGGTACCCACGTAGATCACACTTGGATCGGAATCGGCCACATCGATGCCGCCGATGGAAGCCACATCAAAATAACCGTCGGAGATGTTTTCCCAGTCTTCCCCGTTGTTGGTGGTCTTCCAGACGCCACCCCCGGTGGTTCCCATGTAATAGGTGGTGGGCTTACCTGCCACACCAGTTACAGCCGTGGACCGGCCACCGCGGTAGGGTCCGATCATGCGGTAATCCAGGTCGTTGAACAGGGTGGTGTCGTATACCACATGGCTCGAAGAAGCTATGGGAAAAGACCCGAAATTGTTTTTTTCTGTTGTGGCCTGTAGATTGACGCTGAAAAACAGTGAAAAAACATAAATCAGCAGGAAAGTGGTGAAAAGGTATCTCATGGGATTTCCTCCAGTGATGGTTTTGGTTTCAATGATTCTTTGATGCTGATGGAAAGAAAATGTTTAATCTTATAATTTGTGGGTTACCTCACATCATAGCGGACAAATGCAATGAACGTGCCAGCAAACAGCACCATACACCAGAGCAAAAGATATAAAATATTTCCTTTCGCCTTCCGTAATGTTTCTGAAAAATTGGGCCGCTCGTAAGTGAATTTGGGTAGGGCCTCATAATTTATCGGTTTGGAGGACATCCAATGCGGGGCCATCCAGCTTTCGTTCCAAAATTTATGGTAACTGTCTTCATATTTTTGGTCTCTGTTTCTTAAAAAATCCTTATAAGTGCTGTGGAAGTTTTGTATCTGATGGTAAAAATGTTTATGCCCCGAATAACCGTTATCTGATATGGTTTCTCCGAAAAATCGGAATACCGCATAGGGTGATATTTTGGCAAACTCAATGGCATGATCGGTTTGCTGAAATTGTTTTTGGATGCGTCGATGCCATAGTCTGTTCATTATTTCCTGCTCCTTTTGTTTGTAATGAATGCGTTTCAATAATCCTTCGGTAGGCGCTTTTCCTTTCCAGCTGCTTTTGGATTTCAGGCTGTATTGATTCATTTTCAGTAGTTCCTGCGATTTTCTTGCTATCCGGACTTTAATTGAATGCACCGATTGAATTTCCACCATTTGTTTGGACCACAGCCAGCCGGTTCCCGGAATCACCACCGCAAAGACAAGCCAAACAATTAAACACAGGCTCAAGCTAACCATGGGTTGTTTGGTTAAAGAACTTATAAGGAGGCCTGTCAGCAGGTTTAGGGCCACAAAAAGGAGCATCCCGGTAAAAAAGAGAGCTATAAACGGGCGTGTTTTTTCGATCGCTATTTCCGGAGAAAGCTGATATATGATGATATGGATGATCATACCAATGAGGATGGGAATCATGATCAATGTAAAGAGACCGGTAAATTTACCTGTTATGACCGAGGCACGGGGTACCTGATTGGAAAGGACCAATTGCAGGGTGCGGTTGATCTTTTCTCCTGACAGTGCGTTGTAGGACAAACTCAGGCACAGGAAGCTGATCAGGTAAAAAAGGATGTTTGTCCAGTCCAGGGAGATGAATGATTTGCTGTAAATGTCAAGCGGTTTAAAATATTGGGGATTGCTGATCTCAAAAAAGTCCATCTTGACCCCATTGGGCAGTTTATCGGCTTTGGCATGGGTGATGAAGGATTCTGCGGAAGGCTTCTTTACAACCCGTAACTTGTGAAAAACAACATTGGAGAATTGCTCACATTGTTCTTTTTGTGCTTTTTGTTCAGCCCTGCGGATGCTTTGATAATTTTCAAGCCGTTCCTGGTAATCGGACAGGGAAACCATGGCATTAAGCATAAACAGCACGATAACCCCGCCTGCAAGGAATAAAAACTTAGAAGTAGTGATGTTTTCCTTTATTTCTTTGATGATTATCTCTTTTATAAACATATGCCAGCAATTTTATATCACTTTTGAGCCGCTGAAAAGGTGGCTTCCCAATACAATCAATAGCAGGTTCAGTCCGATGAGAAAAAATATTTCAACGGGAAACTGAAAGGGTTCTTTATAGGTGAATTTTGGACGGTCCTGAAGATCGAGTCTCGGGTAATCCTTCCTGTAATAAGACAGCTGAAAATATTTATCGGGATAATCTTCCATATCATTGGTCATATGGATGGGCTCTGTCTGAGTAAAGAATTTATAGCCGAATCCATCTTTTGACCGGATATAGTCAAGTACCTGTCCGCGAAAACGCCTGGCCTGGTTTCGGATATCGATATCCCTGGCATAACGGTTGGTATTGGCCAGTTTGGTACCGGTTTGTTCCAACAGGTGGTTGGGTAGGGGCAAGGACAACTGATCGACAAGCTTTTGTCGCTGTGTTAATTTACTTCGGTAACGATCCACAGCGCGCATCAGTTTGTTTTGCATTTCGAACAATTCAGGCAGCAAGGCTTTTAACTCTTTTCGTTTGTGTTTAAACACATACTTTTGAGTAACACCAATGAATGTGGTGAAGAATTGACCGCCCTTGTGTATGGTATAGCTTCTGTCTTTATTAAGTGGATGGTTTTGGTAAAATTTATCTTTTGCCTGGGCAAATGCATCATAAAGCTCCGACTTCTTTTTCTCCAATCTGGATAATGAAGGTATTTCCATGTTTTTCTCGACGGTATATTGCAGGGCATTTGGGTAAACAAACACAAGGAGCATCCATACCAACAGGCCATATGTTAATGATCGGGAGCTGGAGGAAGTGGCAGTTGAAATGATAAGTGCCAGCAAGGTGAACACGGATATAAACAACAAACAACCGATCATCATCAGCAACACCCGCAGGAAGAAATCCGGTTCAACCTGAATAAAAGGCTGCAAAGCGACCATTGCCGCAGCCGATACAAATACAAACACCAATGGGATGGAAAGGGTGATCAGGTTACCCAGGTATTTGGCCAGGAAAAACTCAACCCGACCCACCGGATTGGTGTATAAAAGCTGTAGGGTTTTGTTTTCGCGTTCACCGGAAATGGCGGGAGCAGCCACAAAGACGGTAAGGATGCTCAATATGATGATGACGATCCGGGTCACATCAAACTCGGTGAAGATGTTGAGATAGGGGTTTTTCTCATTGGAGCCAACCGTGTCTTTCGATTTTCTCATGAAATCGAAGCGGGAAAATTCCGGCAGGTTCCTCCAGGAAATCGTGATCTCATTGCCCAGCTTTTCCTCATAGCCTTTGGCAAAAATCGACAGGGGATTGGGTTTGATGACAATGGGTATGCCGAATTCGGAAAATACCCGGGCCCTCTGAAGCATGTCCTGCTTGCGTTCAATTTGTTGATTGTATTGTTCTTTGCGATCAGCAAAATCCTGTACCTGAATGTACACGCAAAACACGGTTACCATCAAGGTGATTGCCAGTACCAGCGTGAATTTGAACGATTTGATCTGGTTCTGAAATTCGTGGGTGAGGATGGTTTTGAAATGGCGCATAAACCTTTTTTTGATGAATCAAAATTTTAACAAAATCCTTTCGGCTTTTAATACCAACCCTATCCATTCTCTTTTATTCGCAGGAGTATGACTCAGGGGGCCACTGCCTCCTGCATATAATTGAGGTATATCTTTTCCAGGTTTTCCTGCTCGAATTCCTCCCTGGTTCGTTCAAGCACCAGGCGGCCTTCCTTCATGATGCCGATGCGGTTGGCAATGTCCTTGGCCCGGAAAATATCGTGGGTGCACATTAAGATGGCCTTCCCAAAAAAAAATACCAACATATTTCCCCCCAGAACAGCAACCTGATATTCTGGTTGAAGACCAATGAAACTTACCTGGTGTTGTCCAAAAGATC
>Ga0207714_1000935_pt1 | contig 19568 bp, 13 predicted proteins | sample PonA232FremontCA_2_FD_187270 | JGI IMG/M metagenome (GOLD analysis project Ga0207714, IMG submission 187270) | Marine sediment microbial community from Fremont, CA, USA - Pond A23 Sediment 2 (SPAdes) | ecosystem: Environmental > Aquatic > Marine > Unclassified | place: USA: Fremont, California...
ATGGATTTAAGAGATTTTAAATAAAAGATATTTTGGTTGGTATTATAATAGTTGATGGTGGGATGAGTTCGACCAGCGGATTTCATTGCGCCTGTGGCTTATGAAATCCGGGTCTCACTCACTTACCGATACAGAAATTGGCGAAGATGTTGCCCAGGATCTCGTCGGTGGTGATCTCGCCGGTGATCTCGCCCAGGTAATGCAGTACCTGGCGTACGTCCATGGCGAAGAGGTCGGAGCTGAGTCCGGAATCCAGCCCCTGCCGCGCCCGATCCATGGCCTCGGAGGCACGCTTGAGTGCTTCATAATGGCGCACGTTGGTGACCATGATCTCGTTCTGCTCAAGGGCTGAATAGTTAACGGCATCCAGTAAATAAGATATCAACCCCTCGATGTTTTCGCCAGTTTTGGCCGAAATGCGCAACCACTGATCATCGCAGGCAAGCTCCTGGCCAATGGCCTGCTCGGTCTCCTCCAGGGCTTGTTCATCCTTTACCTGGTCGACCTTGTTGAGCAGGACCAGCAATTTTTTCCCCGTATCCCGGATTCGTTTCTCTACCTTTTGAATGGTTTCCCTTACCGCCTCGTGTGGCTGGGTGGCATCAACCAGCAACAGGATGATATGGGCCTTGTCGATCTGATTAAACGTGCGTTCAATGCCCATGGCCTCAATCTTTTCCCTTGTATCCCGTATACCGGCCGTGTCGATGAAGCGGAATTCCACCCCCTCTATGTTGATCACATCCTCAATGACATCGCGCGTGGTGCCGGCAATATCGGTGACAATGGCTTTTTCTTCGTTTAAAAGCCGGTTGAGCAAAGTGGATTTGCCTACATTGGTGTTGCCGGCTATGGCCACCGGAAAACCGTTTTTCATGGCATTGCCCAGGGTGAAGGAATTCAGCAGCTTGTGAATCAACCCATCAACCTCTTCCAGCAACTGCTTTAATTGGGTGCGATCGGCAAACTCCACATCTTCCTCGCTGAAATCAAGTTCCAGCTCGATCAGGGAAATGAAGTGCAACAGCTTTTCCCTGAGGGTGCTGATCTGCGCCGAAAATCCCCCGCGCATCTGCTGCATGGCGAGCTTATGAGAGGCCCTCGAGGTGGAGGCGATCAAATCGGCTACCCCTTCGGCCTGGGCCAGGTCCATTTTGCCGTTTTGAAAGGCCCGCATGGTGAACTCACCGGCCTGAGCCGCCTGCCCACCACGATCAATCAACAGCTGCAGGATCTTTTGCTGAATATAACGCGACCCGTGGCAGGAAATCTCCACCATATGATTGCCGGTGTAAGAGTGAGGTGCATGAAAAGCCACCACCAAAACTTCATCAACAGTCTGTTCACCATCAACAATTTGCCCAAAATGAACTTTCCGTGGGGTGAGGTTGGCAACATCACCCTTTTGCCCGGCAGGCAGGAAAAGTCTGTTTACCACCGTGAAAACATCATCCCCGTCGGCCCGGATCACTGCTATGGCCCCCGAACCCTGCGGACTCGATATGGCAACTATGGTTTCATTGGTCATCTTCTATTCAAACTTGATTAGATCAGCACAAAGTTAAAAAAAAGCAAAGCTTCCAAAGAACTGGTCTTTGAAAGCTTGCTGTGAGCAGCCAACAGGTTCTAGCAACCTTCAGGGCCAATGGTTTTAGCTCTTGCCCCGCTCAATAAGTGATCTCTACTACCCAGCGGCCTGGTTTGTTGATTTCAAAACCCACCTCACACTTTTTGTAATAGGTTTGAAGCTTGCTGGGGGCTTCGAACAGGATGGTGGCCTGAAAGGGAAATTTGGGAAATTCCACCTTAAAGGGCTGGCTCCGGGTGTTTTTGGTCCCGCTGCTTGCATTCAGCCGAAGGTTCCTGATGTCTTTTGAACTGCCATGCCTTTGCAGAACGATTTCAACCATATTGCGATCTCCGTTGCGGTATATTTTCACCCGGTCAACCCCGTCTTTGGTGTTCACCTCATGATCTTTCTCCTCTTCCTCTTTTTCCGCCCGGGCAAATTGCCCGTTTTTCCACATGCCGGTAACGGTGCTGTCCTGGCCTGACTTCTTATAGATCATCTTGCCTTTGCCATGGCGCTTGCCTTCTTTCCATTTGCCTTCATATTTGTTGCCGTTGGCCCAGATGTATGTCCCCTGGCCATGCGGCAGCCCGTTTTTAAAGTTTCCCTTGTAGGTGTCCTCGCCGATGGCTACTCCGTAACCATGGGCCACTCCATCTTTGCAGTTGCCGTGATACTGGCCTTTGAGCGATGGCATACGAACCTCGCAGTTCGACTGTCCATAGGTGGATGCAACAAATAAACCAACGACCATTACAAAGGTCAGGCTAATGCTTAGGGTTAGGTTTTGCTTTTTCATTGCGATAGGGATTTTATGAACATTAAGTATTGTAAGAGCCGTTTTTTTACCCCTGGTTTGCGTTGATGCCCATGACACCTGCATGCTGATTCCTTTTCTTGTCGTGTAAGTTCTGGTTTGCTTTTATTGGGGAATCTTTTGGATCATACCATTCCAGTAAAACCGGATGCACTTATATTGCAGGTCTCCTTCATTGCCCGGCAGAGCCAAGGCCCATAATTTCATCTAAATTTAATAAAATGTTTCGATGCGCCAAAGAAATGCAACATCTTTCAGCCGATGCTTTGCTTTCATGGATAAAAAATTTAATTTTGAAAGAACGAAACCATATTTTATAGACTATGAGCGTACTGGTCAACGAAGCATCCAAGGTTATTGTACAGGGCTTCACCGGAAGTGAAGGCACTTTTCATGCCCGCCAAATGATGGATTACGGCACCAATGTTGTAGGCGGGGTTACCCCGGGCAAAGAAGGGATGAAACATCTGGAGCGGCCGGTTTTTAATACCGTTGAAAATGCCCGGAAGGAAACGGGAGCCAACACATCGGTCATTTTTGTTCCTCCGCCGTTTGCGGCAGATGCCATTATGGAAGCGGCCGATGCGGGCATTGAGGTGGTCGTTGCCATTACTGAAGGCATTCCCACCCAGGATATGGTTAAAGTACAGGAATTTTTAAAAGATAGAAACACCACCCTGATCGGACCCAATTGCCCTGGAATCATCACCCCGGGTGAAGCTAAAGTGGGCATTATGCCTGGATTCATTCACCAGAAGGGTGGGGTAGGCATCGTTTCGCGCTCGGGCACCCTTACTTATGAGGCGGTTGACCAGGTAACCAAAAAGGGGCTGGGCCAGTCGACCTGCATCGGGATTGGCGGTGATCCCATCATCGGCACCTCCACCCTGGAGGCCGTTAAGATGTTGATGGCGGATGACCAGACCGAAGGCATCATCATCATTGGTGAAATTGGCGGAAATATGGAGACCGATGCCGCCGAATGGATTCACCAAAACGGTACCAAGCCTGTGGTAGCTTTCATTGCTGGGAAAACAGCTCCCAAGGGCCGCAGGATGGGACACGCTGGGGCTATTATTGGTGGCAAAGCCGATACTGCATCTGCCAAGATGGATGCCATGCGGGAGAAGGGCATCATCATCGCCGAATCACCCGCAGAGATTGGAGAGAAGATGTATCAAGCCCTCCATCAATAGACATCAAACCACATCTACGGACTACACAACAGGGCGATGTATAAATCACGGGTTCTATGGTGTAAATCCTTATACCAATGAATAAGGCTTTGTGGCCCAATAAGACCATATTAATTGCTGAGGAAGAGAAGATCAATTATCTGTTCCTGAAGACCATCTTGGATGGAACCGGTGCAAAAGTACTCTGGGCTCAGAGTGGGGAAGAGGCGGTTGATTTTTGCCGCCGACCCGGCCGTGTGGATATGGTACTTATGAATCTCAGAATCAACCAGATGGATGGTAAAGAGGCCACCCGCCAGATCAAGGTCGTGGATCCTGACGTAGCCGTGATCGGCCACACTTCAACCCCCATGTCCAATGACCGGGAAGAGGCCTACCAGGCCGGTTGTACCTCCTTTTTAACCAAACCCTTCAAACCAGCCAATTTCCTGGCCGCCATGGAGCGATTCATTTAACCCCGCTTAGCGGGGTCAAAAAAACCCGCCAAGCGGTATCACTCCGCTAAGCGGGTTAAGTTGAAATGGCTTAAGTTTTTTTTATTCAGACCCCGCTAAGCGGGGTCTCTTTTATCTTTACCCCCGCTAAGCGGGGTGGTTTTGCGGGGTGTTTTTTTATCGCTTTTTGGGTTGGTAGCCCCGTTTTTTCTGGGCCTCCTCCAGCTTCTGCTGCCACTTGGATTTTTTGGCCGGCTTTTTCTTGTTTTCCCTGATTTTCTTGTGGATGGCCTCGTCGTCAACAAAATTACGAATCAACAGGGTTTGACCCAGCGTAATGGCGTTGGACAGAAGGAAATAGTAACTCAGGGCGGATGAGAACCCATTAAAGATGAACAGCAGCATCACCGGCATGAAGTAAGTGGTGAAGAATTTCATCCCGGGCATCTGTTGACCCGTACTGCCCATCTGGGCGCTGTTGATACGGGTGGTGAAGATCAGCGTCACGGCCATCAAAAGGGTGAACAAGCTGACGTGATCGCCATAGAAGGGGATCTCAAACGGCAGCTGTAAAATGGAATCATAAGAGGACAAATCATCGGCCCACAGGAAGCTTTCCTGTCGCAGCTCAAAGGATGAGGGGAAGAACCGCACCATGGCGATCAAAATCGGCAACTGCAAGAGCATGGGCAGGCACCCGCCCAGGGGGTTCACCCCGGCCTTCTTGTAGAGGTCCATGGTGGCCCGCTGCTTTTTCATGTTGTCCTCTTTCTTGGGATATTTCTTGTTGATCTCATCTATCTCCGGCTTCAATACCCGCATCTTGGCCTGTGAAAGGTAAGAACGGTAAGTCAGCGGGAACAGCACCGCCTTGATGATCAGGGTCAGCAACAGGATGATGATCCCGTAATTGGCGATGGAATTGTCCAGCCAGTTGAAAATGGGAATGATGATGTATTTACTCACCCAGCTGAAAATGGCAGGCCCCAGGTTAACCAGATCTTCAAACCCCTGGTCGTAATCCTTCAGGGTGTTGTAGTGATTGGGGCCGAAGTAAAAATGCATGGGCATCTCGTACTGCCCACGGGTTTTATAGGGCACGCCAATCTGGGCGGTCATGTGCTTGAGGTATTCCTTGCTATCACCCAGGGTTTTGAATGAAACCTCGGCGTTGGAAAAGTACTGGTCGGAAACTAAAATGGATGAGAAAAATTGTTGTTTGAAGGCGACCCATTTCAGCCGGGTATTGATCTCTTCGCTGTCCTCATCGTTGGCCCGGGCCCGGATGTCGTCCACATCATCCTGGTAGTATTTGTAACCGATGGTGGTAAAATTGTTTTCGTTATCGGCGCCTTTCTCCTGCTGCGGCGAATTGATGTTCCACTGCAGGTTCATCGTGCTCAGGTTCCTTGGGATGATGGTATTCATGCGGACGAAACGCACGTTGAAATCGAGGATGTTGCTGTTGGGCTTCAGGGTATAGCTGTATTCGATGTAGTTCTGATCGCCGGCATATAACCTCATGTTGACCGTTTGGGCCCGGTCTTTGACGAAGATGGAATCGCGGTTGTTTTCAATCCTGAAGTAAAGGTCGTTGGTGGCAATCCGGCGGTTGTTGGCAAAGAAATTGAAACCGAAGGTATTGCGGGTGCTGTCAAACAGTACCAGCGGTCCGCCCTCGTAGGTTTCATATTTTTTAAGTTCCACCATATTGAGCTTACCCCCCATGGTCGATATCCGGGCTTTGATGCGGTTGTTTTCGAGCACCACCGCTTTTTGTTCGCCCCTGGCACTGCGGGCAAAAGGTCCGTATTCTTCGCGCAAAGCTTTGGTCGAGGCGCTGGTGTCGGTTGGGGCAGGTGCCTGATCCTGTGTGGTGGCCTGCTGTTGGCCTCCGGCTGCCTTTTTTTGCCGGGTCTCCTGCTGCGGGGTGGTATCCTGTCTCTGCTGTTCTATCTTCTGTAGGGAGTCTCTTCTTCTTTGGGCCCTTTCAATCTCTTCCTGCGATGGTTTGTTAAGCAGTCCAAAAACCACCAGTATCAAGGCAATGATCAACAGGCCTATAACTGAATTTTTATCCATCTTGTTATGATTTAAACACCTTTTTCAAATAGGGGCTCAAAGATAAACTTAAATCATAAGATTTTCAAAATCTATTTCCGGGAATGTGTTCCCTCAGGAGCACATTTCTTTTACGAAGGCTACGAACAAGGGGTGGGGGCTAAGCACGGTGCTTTTGTATTCGGGATGAAACTGAACCCCTACGAACCATCGGTGTTCGGGCAATTCAATGATCTCTACCAGGTCGGTATCGGGGTTGCATCCGGAGGCCACCATTCCGGCGCGTTCAAAATCTTCGAGGTATATATTGTTGAATTCATAGCGATGGCGGTGCCTTTCGCGGATATGTTGGTTCTGGTATACCTGATGAACCTGGGTGTTTTCCTTGATATCGCAGGGATAGCTTCCCAGGCGCATGGTTCCGCCTTTTTCGGTGATGTTTTTTTGCTCTTCCATCAGGTCGATGACGGGATAGGGGGTGCGGCGGTTGAATTCGGTGGAATCAGCTTCCGGATGATTTAGAACATTGCGGGCATATTCAATCACGGCACATTGCATACCCAGGCAAATGCCCAGAAAAGGGATGTTGTTTTCCCGCACGTAACGGGCGGCGATAATTTTTCCCTCGATGCCCCGCTGGCCGAAACCAGGGGCAATCAGCACCCCGTTCAGGTCCTTCAGTTTTTCGTGAACGTTGTCTTCGCCGATATCCTCCGAATGGATGGTGTGAACGTTGACTTTACACTGGTTTTCGGCCCCGGCGTGTATAAAAGATTCCTGGATCGATTTATAGGAATCGGGCAGCTCGACATATTTGCCAATGAGCCCTACATTAACCTCTGTTTTGGGATTTTTCAGCTTTTCAACAAATTGCCGCCAGCGCGTCATCTGGGGTTCGTCGCGGGCTTCCAGGTTCAGCTTGTTGAGGATGGTCAGGTCCAGCTTCTCCTGTTTCATCATCAGGGGCACCTCGTAGATGGTCTCTACATCCCTGGATTCGATCACCGAACCCAGCTCGACGTTGGTGAACTGGGCCACTTTTTTGCGGATATCTACGTTGAGGGGCACCTCGGTTCGAAGGACCAGCGCGTCGGGTTGTACCCCGTTTTCCAACAGCCCTTTGACCGAATGCTGAGTGGGTTTGGTCTTGGATTCGCCGGAAGCTGACAGATAGGGAACCAGCGTCAGATGAATCACCACGCTGTTGTGAGGACCCAATTCCCATTTGAGCTGGCGCACCGCTTCAATGTAAGGCAATGACTCTATGTCGCCCACAGTGCCGCCGATTTCAGTAATCACCACATCATACTGATACCTTTTCCCCAGCAGTTTAATGCTTCTTTTGATCTCATCGGTGATGTGGGGGATCACCTGAACCGTCTTGCCCAAATAATCGCCCCGGCGTTCCTTGTTGATCACCGACTGGTAGATCTGGCCGGTGGTTACATTGTTGTTGTGGGAAGTCAATACATTGGTGAAGCGTTCGTAATGGCCCAGGTCCAGATCAGTTTCTGTACCGTCTTCGGTGACGTAGCACTCGCCATGTTCATAGGGGTTCAGCGTTCCCGGGTCAATGTTGATGTAAGGATCCAGCTTCTGGATGGCCACAGAGTAACCCCGGGCTAAAAGCAGTTTGCCCAGTGAAGCTGATATGATCCCTTTTCCCAATGATGATGAAACGCCTCCGGTAACGAAAATGTATTTGGTATGTTGGGTGGTCACAGGCTATTGCTTTGCTATTCTTCGGTATCCATTTGATCGATCAGCTTGATCTTTTCTTCCAGCAGGGCAATCTCTTTGCGCGCCTGATCGATCTTGTTTTGAAAATCATCGATCATAGAGCTGGCCTCACTGGATTCGCCCGAGATGAATCCCAGGTTGTTTTCCCAGGTGATGATGTTGGTCTCCAGCTTTTTGATTTTGTTCATGAACTTATCCCGTTCCTGGCGCAACCGGTTCTCGGCTTTGGGTTTTTGCTGGATATTTTTGATCTTGCTCCGGTATTTATGGAGCTCACGCTGGTTGTCGTCGATATTGAGCCGGTCGTATTGCTCATACATGGCTTCGCGGTATTCCTGCTGGATTTTGTCCTTGTATTTATAGGGCACAAAACCGATGTGGGTCCAGGTTTCTTCGAATTCGGTGAGTTTTTTGAGGTTTTCCTGGGGATCGTCACCCGGTTGGAAGTTGCGGATTTGTTCGATCAGCTCCTTTTTCTTCCTCAGGTTGTCGCTGTAATCCTTATTTTGTCCTGAATCGCGGCTTTTCTTTTTCTGGAAGAACTCATCGCAGGCCGAGCGGAAGCGGTTCCAGACCTGTTCGGAGTATTTTTTGGGTACGGGGCCGATTTCTTTCCATTGTTTCTGCAGCTCGATCAGCTCTTTGGCGGCTTTGTCCCAATCTTCGCTGTCTTTAAGCTCTTCGGCCCGTTCGGCAAATTGCTGTTTTTTCTTCAGGTTATTTTCCTGCCATTCTTTATGTTGGGTATAGAAGACCCGTTTTTTGGCGAAGAACCGGTCGCAGGCTTTGCGGAAGCGCCGGTAAATCTTGTTGTTGTGTTTTTTGGGGGCGAACCCGATTTGCCGCCATTGTTTCTGAAGATCAAGAATCTGGCGGGTGTATGTGTTCCAGTCTTTGTGGGTGTCGATCTCCATATCGGCGATCTCTTCGGCCTGCTCGCAGAGCTTTTGCTTGGCCTCGAGGTTTTCATTCTGCTTCTTGCGCAGCTCTTTGAAGTATTCCTGGTGCTTTTTGTTGATCACCCGGGTGGCCTCCTTAAAGCGCTGCCACAGTTCTTCTTTTTTTTCATTGGGTACCGGCCCGATTTCCCGCCACTGATCATGGTATTCCTGGAGGGTATTGAAGGCCGCTACAATGTCGTCCATTTCATCGAGCTGTTCAGCCTTGCGGCAAAGTTCCTCCTTGGCCTCGAGGTTCTTTTTCAGATCGAGGTCGCGCAACTCCTTGTTGATCTTCACGTAATCGTAAAACCGCTCCACATGGTGGTGGTAGGTGCCCCAAAGGTCCTTCAGGCGGTTCTGGGGTACCGGCCCGATCTCTTTCCAGCGCCGCTGCAGTTCCCTGAACTCACGAAAAGTTTGTCCAAGCGACTCTTTCTTGTTGATCAGGTTCTTCAGCTCCTCGATCACCTCATACTTCTTGCGCAGGTTCTTCTTCTTTTCCTCTTCAATGTTACTGTTGACCTGGGCCTTCTTTTCTTTGAAGGTTTTTAAAAGGTCTTTCAGTTCCTGTTCCAGGGGATCTTTATCCGGGACAAAATCCTCAGGCTGGCCACCCTGGTTGATGAACTCCTTTTTCTTGTCCTCATTCAGGGCCCGTTGTTTCTTATAAAAAGTAGCCTTGATGATATCGACTTCTTTTTTGATGTCGTTCACTTGTTGGGAATGAATCAGGTTTTTCAGGCGTTCAATCAGCTCCTCACGGGTATAGGTGGTATAGTCAATGTTGGATGCAGGCGCTTCCTCTTCTTCCCTGTCGGCCGCAGCCTGCGGTTCGGAGCCAGATTCTTCGCCGGTGGTGGATTCTTCCTGGAAGGTGGATTCTTTTGATTCGCCGGCTGATTGACCTTCCTCAGCCTGTTCGGTCTGAACCTGCTGATCCTCTCCGGTTTCTCCCGAATAATCCTCATTTTCTGGGGTTTCCCCGTTGCCTGAATAGGGTGAAGCTTCCTGCTCATGTTGGGTTACAGAATCAACCTGCTCCCGTTGAGGTTGCTCCTGCTCTGAGTTGAATTGCTGATTGTCCTTAATGTCCATATAAATCCCTGTTTACTTCCCGAATCGCGGATAAGCCTTGATTTAACGGTGTGAATGTGGTTGCGAAAATATTGAAAATATTTGTGATTCAATAAATGAAAGCCGATTGATCAACTAAATTATTACAAAATTCTCAATAATAAAAATAACTGGACCAAGAATAGTCCGAACAAATATAAAAACTACATCAAATTGAAAAAAGGGGGGGGGTACCACCCGCTAAGCGGTGTGAGCTAAGCGGGGTATGTATAGGACCAGCTTATTGTCGCTATTTTCTTTTCCTTCCTCCTGAAGAGTTGGACCGCACGGGAGCGGACCGGCGGATGGGAGGCGTTGATTTTCTGATCCGTACGGGGCGCCGGGTTGGTGTGAATTTTCGGTTATTGGGATGAAAAGGAACCGTATAGCTTCTTTTGTCGGGTGTGTTTTGAGGGATAAATTTCCGGGTAAAGGGTTCAATGCGGCCGGGTTGAGATTGCAGGGGCTTGATGGCCCGGCGGTAACGTTCCGGACGGATGTTTCTGGCGGGAAGATTGGGCCGGGTTTTGCGGCCATCGATGAATACATCTTTGCGTTTTTCGCCAGGAGCTGTTTTGCGCACCCGCTCATATTGACGCCCGGTTGCTATGGGAGGTTTACCTGCAGGTGCTGGGTTCAGGGCTGCTTTTCTCTGAACGGTTCGGTGGTGGTAGTATGGATAATAAGGGTTGTAGTGGTCGTACCACCAGTATCTGTGAAAGGGGTAATGGGCATAATATCCGTAATAGCCATACCAACTCCCGTAAAAATAGGGGGAATAAGGATAAAAAGAATAATAAGGGTTAAACGGATAATGGGCGTAAAAGGGTGCATAAAAGTGAAATTGAAAATAAGTATCAAAAGGCCAGTCTCCATAATAATATGGATGGTAGGGATAATGTTCGTACATCCAGTAGGGGGCACTTTGGATGCGGGGGTTGTCGGTGTCTGATGAACGCGGCTGGTCGGCCGTATCACTTTGTCTGTGAACGGTAATTTCCTGACCAGTCAAATCTGGCGGGGTCTGATAAAGTTCATCGTTCACCGTTCGGTGCTGTACGGTGCAGGAGCTTACCAATAGGGCACCCATGGCCCAAAGGAAAAAATATTGCCGTTTCATTGGAACACCATCCTTTCTGTTAATAATTGAAGGAACCTGACCACTATATACAACGAAATAAGATCAAATTTCATTCCAAATTTACAAAAAAAATGATTCAACGGGGCGTTTTTTTGTGTTGGCACCCAGAATTTTCTTATTGCATTGATAAAGCCTCATCCTATCAGGTAATCCACATGCAGGAGCCTACATAATAAGGGATGAGTGGTTAAAACATGTGGGTTTTGGTGGAGCGATCTGGCAGAATTCAATTGATGCTCGATGTAAAATTTAATCTTCAAAACGTTAAATAACTCTTTATCTAAATAAAAGGGTAGCTCAGTAGGGGGTGGATTTTTCTATGACCATAAAATAAAGAGGGCTATTGAACAGAAAAAACAGAGGGCTCTACAGGAAAGGGTTGAGCTTTTAGGAGTCCTGGAAAAAGCCCTCTATATATAATATGTGTGCCGGGGGTATTAAAACCTGAACCCGGCGGTGAGGATGATGCGGTTGTTTTTCAGGTCGATTTCCGAGAAACCGGGTACGGTGGTAAAGAGGTTTTCTTCTGCGGTATAGCTGCTGGTGACATAGGTCAGATCCACGAAGAATCCTTTTTCCCGGTATCCTATGCCGCCGGAGTACATCACGCGGGCCGACTGATAATCTTCGTAGGCATCGCTGAAAGGCGAGCCATAGAAGGCGTAGCCGCCGCGGAGATAAAAGGTGTTGAATTTTAATTCACCGCCAAGTCGCAGGTTATGGGCCACTCCCAGAATGTTTTGAATGCTGTCGTTGTCCTGAACATGTTCGGGATAGGCATTGCCCTCTTTTTCATCCAGCCGGGCATTGCTATAGTCGAGTCGCTCATAATCGGCGCTGATCATGCCGATATCCCCAATTTTAGCTGCCACTCCGCCGATGAGTTTGGAAGGGGTGGTGAGCTGAAAGGCAAAATTCCGATCATTGCTCTGGAGGCTTGGGTTGTCGCCGTTATCAAAAGACGCGGTCATTTGATTGTACCACCCGTATTCCAGGTTGTTAAAGAAAGTGGGCGAATGAAAGGCTGCCCCAATGCGCAGGAAATCAAGGGGCTTGTAAATGGCACCGATCTTAAAATTGTAGCCCGTACCGGAATGGTCTTCATACTGCTGAAAATTCATGGACTGAAAATCCGGCACCTGGTTACCTTGTTCGCTTTCTGTATAGGTGCTTTTGTAGGAAAATTTGACCCGCTGAATCCCAATGCTCAGGCCCACATACAATTTATTGTTGTAATTGGCACCGGCTGCAATGAAGTATTCCCCGAGGTTGCCGCTGTTCACCACGCTCTGGTGTTGATTGACCCCATCGATGACATCGGTGTTGCTGGTGGTATCCTTGTAATTGAATTCATCGCTGACAAAACTCCAGTATTCAGCAAAGGTGCTGTCATAACGCATCAGGTAGGTTTGCCAGGCCAGTTCTTCGAAGGCATTACGCCATCGGTCATTGTTGGCATTATCGACAAATTCATTGAGTTTGGATCGGTTCCGGTTAAAATTTCTTCCCTGAACTTCCCGGTTAAAATGGTGCAGGGTATTGTAACCCAACCCGACATTGAGGTTTTTCCATTTTGCACTGCCTTTCAGGTTGTAGGAACCAATCAGGCCGGCGTTGTTGATGTTGATCTTGTAATTCAGGGCATCTTCGGTGAAGGTGTTATAAGGCAGAGAGGTGGTGCTTTCCATGGTTTGCTGGTGGAAGGAAGGGGTAAAGACGAACTGCATGCCTGTGTAAACGCCTACTCCGGCCGGATTAAGGCTAATGGAGGATATATCCCCGCCAAGGGCGGTAAAGGCACCTCCCATGCCCATAAAACGGGCCGACCCTTGATAGATGTTCTGGGAATTGCGGATGGCCGATTCAATTTCCACATTTTGAGGCAGGGCATATCCAAATGGAATGATCAATAATAGGGCGGTTATGAGTCGTTTTTTCATCATCTACAAGTTTAAGGAATGAACAATCAGGTATTAAAAAATGCCCCATAACTCCTATGGGGCATAATGTCAATGGTTTTTACGGTTTATTTGCGCGAGCGTCCTGATGAGCTGCCGGATCTTGATGAGCCGGACGAGTTGGATGAGCCGCTGCTTCTAACCGAGCGGCCGCTGGAGCCAACCGATGAGTTGTTGTTATTTCTCCCGCTTCTGCGGTAAACCGAGCTGTTTTTTCGGCCGGAGCTGTTGGTCGAGAAATTATCGGAGCGCTGATCGCGCACCCGCTCATAGTTGGCTTCGCGGTTGGGCCGGTTGTAACGTGGCTTACTCAGGGTGCTGCTTCTTCTTTCCCGAACATAACGGGAAGTACCTTCGGTGTAGGTATCCACATCCCGGGAACGGTCGCCCCGGCTAAAGGCTTCACCTGTTTTGCGGTTGTTGTGGGTGCGGATGAAGGCAGCCGCCTTGTTGGAGCTACCCCCAACTTCTTCTCTGCGCACCCGCCCCGGCCGGTTGGCGTATTTGGCCAGGCGACCCTCTTCGGTCAGGCTGTATTCGCGATCAAGATATTCCTGATAATCATTCGAATTATAGTAATTGCCCCACAGGGAGTTCATTCCGTAATAACTGCTATAGGCGAAGGAACTATAGCCATACGGCATGTAACCGTAAGGATTGTATCCGAATGAGCCATAGCCGTATCGATAAGAGTTTAAACCGTTATAGCCTAAAGTATTGAAACCATAGATGGCGGTCATCGACAGCGAGCTGCTATAGGGACTGAATGAGCTAAACGGGCTGTAGGGATAGTTGTAAAAGCGTCCGTACTGCCATCCCATCCCGAACTGGCTGGTCAGCCACCGGGGCTCAACCCATACCTGATCGCCCATGACGATAACATTGTAGAAAGAGGGGTCATAGGCTGAGGCATAATGGTAGGCATCGGAGAAATACATGTCATACCAGTCAGACATCCCATAAGATGCACTTTGGCTTGCGGTGATCCGCCGGTCATAGGCCGTGTTGTAATCGTCTACCAAAATGTTGGTGTAAGGATTCTGATATGAGCCGGTTTTTTCCTGAACGATCACCGAATCGACACTGGGTTGTTGGGAGTTGCCCACTGCTTCTTCAGCTTCCTCGTAATAGCTCATATAATTTTCCTGCTGTACCTCCTGCTCCGGATTTTGGTACAATTCATCAGCTACTCTTCTCTGCTGCAACGTGGTAGAGCACGAGGCAGCCAGAAACGCAGCTACAAATACCGGTAATATAACTTTAAGTTTCATATCAACAACCTCCTTTTCTAGTTAAATAACGCATATCAAATGATGGATATTATTAGCAAATTCGTGCGGATGCTTATTTTATAAATAGGATTTAATTTGTTTAATTTGTAACCTGTTTTACGATCCATTTGTTCATCGGTTATAAGTAAAAATAATAATACAAATATTATTCCAAAATGTCAAAAGAAATCACCAACCGCAAAGATAATTATTCTCAATGGTATAACGATATCGTCAACAAAGCCGATTTGGCAGAAAACAGTCCTGTTCGCGGATGCATGGTCATCAAACCCCACGGATATTCAATCTGGGAGAAGATGCAGGGGGTGCTCGACAAGATGTTTAAAGACACCGGTCATACCAATGCTTACTTTCCGTTGTTCATCCCCAAGTCATTTTTTTCCAGGGAAGCATCCCATGTGGAAGGTTTTGCCAAAGAATGTGCCGTTGTCACGCATTACCGGTTAAAGAATGATGAAGAGGGCAAGGAGATTGTGGTGGATGAGAACGCCAAATTGGATGAAGAATTGATCATCCGGCCCACTTCTGAGACGATCATATGGCATACCTATAAAGGTTGGATTCAGAGTTACCGCGATCTGCCCATTTTGGTGAACCAATGGGCCAACATCGTACGCTGGGAGATGCGCACCCGCCTGTTTCTGCGCACCTCTGAGTTCCTCTGGCAGGAAGGCCATACGGCCCATGCCACCAAAGAGGAAGCCCTGGAAGAGACCCGCCGCATGATCGATGTATACGCCGATTTTGCCGAAAACTGGATGGCCATGCCGGTTCTGAAAGGCACCAAAACCGATTCCGAACGTTTTGCCGGGGCCATTGAGACCTATACCATTGAAGCCCTGATGCAGGATGGCAAGGCCCTTCAGTCGGGCACCTCCCACTTTTTGGGACAAAATTTTGCCAAGGCTTTTGATGTGACCTTCACCGATCAATCGGGGAACCTGGAATATGTCTGGTCCACATCCTGGGGGGTTTCCACCCGGTTGATGGGGGCCCTGATCATGGCCCACTCCGACGACAATGGCCTGGTATTGCCACCCAAACTGGCCCCCACCCAGGTGGTGATCGTACCCATTTATAAGAAAGAAGGGCAGCTGGAGCAAATCTCGGCCAAGGCCAACGAGCTTAAGCAACAATTGCAGGAAAAGGGCATCAGCGTGAAGTACGACGACCGCGATACTCAAACCCCCGGTTGGAAATTCAGCGAATATGAAATGAAAGGCGTGCCTGTTCGCCTGGCCATCGGCCCCCGCGATATGGAGAATGGCACCCTGGAAGTAGCCCGGCGCGATACCCTGGAAAAAGAGTTCATATCCCAGGATCAGGCCGTTGAACATGTGAGTCAGCTGCTCGAGAACATTCAGTCCAATATTTATGAGAAAGCCCTGAAGTACAGGGAAGATAACACCTATACCACCGATGACTACGAGGAGTTCAAGGATATCCTCAACAACCGGGGCGGTTTTGTTTATGCCCACTGGGATGGCACGGCCGAAACCGAGCAAAAGATCAAGGAAGATACCAAGGCCACCATCCGCTGTATACCCGTCGACGGCGACCAGCAGCCGGGTAAATGCATCTATTCAGGCCAACCCTCCAGCCAAAGGGTGGTCTTTGCACGGGCCTACTAGTATTTGACCGATAATACCAGCCCTGTCCATGTTTGCCGGAGTATCTCGCGTGTTACCCGTGTATTGAACAACAATTCATTTCAGCTGGCATACGTTCATCGATTCTTGCTGGAGTTCCTCATGTGTCGCCCCTATATTGGGCAGTAATTATTTAAAGAGATTACCTGCTCGTCCATGTTTGCCGGAGTATCTCATGGGTTACCCGTGTATGGGGTAGTGATGATCTAAAGATAATCCTGTTCCTCCGAGGTTTGCCGAATTTACTCACCCTTTGGGTCTGCACGGTGAGTGCCCCAGCTTGATTATGAGGCACCGCCTTTCACCGCTTACTTACGGTTATCCCTTCCCGATGAATCTTCCAGGAGAACTTCCATATAGAATTTCCTCTGCGAATATTTGCAAAGAATACTCCCAGTGAAATTTTTCGTAAGCCTTTACCGATAAATCTTCCAGGAAAACTTTTTTTATGGAAAATTTTCTCTCAGAATTTTTGGGGGAATTTTCCCGGTGGAACCGTTCTTAGGGGAAGCCCTTCCCCGAAAAAGTTTGCTCAAACCGGCTTCAACTAAGATTTTGATGCCGATGTGCATCACTTTTTTACCGGAATCGTCTTTTCAATAGTTGCGATGTGTTCATAAGCGAACATCGGTTGTTTCAATTGCGTTCATTCCATGGATTGAAACCGGTTGGTTTTTTTCAATTAAAATATTGATAGTGAACAACCTGATATTTTCTGGCATGAAATATGATATAGTAAGCATAAACCACAAAAAAATAAACGTCATGAAAGTTGATTTGAAACCCAATGAAGTTGTTGTTAAAGCTGGCGATTCTCAGCATATTAACGGAAAAGGCAATATAAACGGCAAACTGATACTGACCAACCAGCGCGTTTATTTTAAGAGTCCTCGGGACAGCGATTATAACATGGAGATCATGCCCGGTGATATTGAAGAGGTGATTTATTTCAATACCGGCATGTTTGCTTCCAATGGGCTAAGCATTGTTACCAAAGCGGGTTCGCAACTGAAATTCAAGATAAAAAAGCGCAATGCCTGGGGCAAGGCGATCAATCAGATGTATTAAGCCTGGTATCAATTCTCTAACACCTAGGCTCATTCAGACCACAGGCCAATCTTTGGTCAATGATGGATTGCCGGGTTAGTCACTCGGGTATATCCGGATGGCTGTCCCGCCCCCTGGCGCGAGTTGAACCTCTATCTCGCTGCCTTTACGCAGGTCGTCTACCGTGTCAATGGCATAACTGGTGGGTTTGGATTTCCAGTGGGCGTTTTTTCCATCGCGGTATATTTCAGCCTTATAATGCTCACCAGCTTCCAGAAAGTTGCAGGGAAGGGTCAATGACCTTTCTTTCTTATTGGTGACACTGCCGACGTACCATTCTTCGCTGTGGCGGTCTTTCCTGGCAATGGTCACATACTTTCCGATTTCTCCGTTAAGCACGCGGGTTGTTTCCCAATCAACCGGCACTTGTTCGATGAAACGAAAAGCCGGGTGGTCTTCATAATTTTCTACCAGGTCGGAGGCCATTTGCAGCGGGCTGTAAAACACCACGAAAAGGGCCAGTTGTTTGGCCACGGTGGTATGGACGCGGTTTTTTAATTCTTTTTTGGAAACCAGTTTTTTGCGTTTGTTGTGTTGTTGTTCAAGCAGCACGTCAAAGATGCCCGGGGTATAATCGGCCGGACCTGCCAGCAGGCGGGTGAAGGGTAAAATGGTGTGATGGCTTGGAGGATTCCCTTTGCTCCAGGCATTGTATTCCATTCCCCGGATGCCTTCGCGGGTCATCATATTGGGATAGGTCCGGCGTATACCTGTGGGCTTGATGGGCTCATGGGCATCAATCATCACCTGGTGCCGGTGGGCCAGTTCCACCACTTGGCGGTAGTGGTTGACCATGAACTGGCCGTGATGGTGCATTCCTTCGGGCTTCATTTCCCCGGCATAACCTGTTTTAACGGCATGGATGTTGTGATCCTCGAGGTACTGAAATGCTGCTTCCATCTGTTCTTCGTACATGGGTATGTTGCCGCCGGTCTCATGGTGGCCGATCATTTTAACCCCTTTTTCTTCGGCATACCGCATTATTTCTTCCAGGTCATAATCGTTGTAGGGCTCGGTATAGTTTTGTTCATTGTTGCCCGAGAGCCAGGACTCCCAGCCTTTATTCCAGCCCTCTACCAGCAGCCCCTGGATATTATGGGTGGAAGCAAAATCGATGTACTTTTTGGTGTTTTCGGTGGTGGCCCCGTGCCGGGGTCCCGCTTTCCAGGTGTTCAGGCCAATGTGCATACCCCACCAGATGCCCACATATTTCATGGGCTTCACATACGAGATATCATCCAACTTGTTGGGTTCGTTCAGGTTCAGGATCATATTGGATTCAATCAGCCCGCCTGGCGTTTCAGCGATCTGGATGGTTCGCCATGGCGAGCGCATAGGCAACTCGGCCTTTACCTTGATCCCATCGGGCCAGGGCACCAGGTCACTGGTAAAACCATACCGGGGGGCTCTACTTTTTCTTAACCGCATGCCGGCATAATCGGTCAGGGCCGCCTCATGGATGCTGACGTAAAGCTCCTGGCCCCTCTTAAAGGTTACCGGAGTGTTGGCCGAATCAATCTTACTCAGCGGAGTTTCGTTGTAGAGGTATTCATAGGAATCAGGATCCCCCGGTATCCACCACGATGGATGATCGCCGGTGAAATTGAAAGCGGTCTTTTCCTCGATAATTTCCGCCTTTTGAAAGGCTTCGTGGCGGGGAATTTCATAGCGGAATCCCACCCCGTCATTGAATACCCTGAAGTAAAGGTTCAGTCGCAGGTCTTCAGCCGGATTCTTGAGTTGTACTTTAAGTTCATTGTAATGGTTGGTGATGTGCTTTTCTTCCCCCCACGGCTGGGTCCAGTTTTCTTCATGTGAGCTTGTGTTGGCCTCCAGCACTTCAAAATTTTTGTCCATGGCCGGTAGATCATTGAACCGGTATCCCAGGGAAGAAGTGTCAATGACCATTTGCTGGTCCTTGACAACGGTATAATAGGGTTTGCCCTCCTGGAGGAAGAAATCAACCCGAAGTTGGGCCTCAGGAGCCGTTATTTTGTAATGGTTGGTTTGTCTTGCACACATGGTAAAAGTGGTTAGGATAACTACAGCTATTGTAAAAAGGCGCATTGGCCTGCCGGATGATAAAAGTCTTTTGCCTGGTGTGAATTTCATGGGTCTAAAGGCTTGTTTATTTTAAGATCAGTAATATAATGTGGTGAATATCTACATGTTGGTTGATTTTGATGAAGCTTACCCTCCCTTCAGCCAATGCTGGAGGAGGTCATTCATTCAATTGTTCATCATTCAATTGTTCATTGCCCCCAGCCTGCATGGCTCATCCATCTTTTTAATTGGAAAGTCGGTGCATGCGGCTTTCATACATGGGGCCATACAATATCCCATATTAACTTTCAACATCTCATCCCCAATTTCAATTTCCCATCCCAAATGTAAAGAAAAATGGGGAATGGGTCAACCCGCCCCCCCTCGAGCAGCCCTCTGGTGATGCTTTATTGAACTGAAAATGATTGTATTGGTATGCCAGCCTCCCCGGCCTAAAACGATTGCGGTTGGTGATGCTTGATCAGCAATGGCACATTTTAAAACCT
>Ga0207714_1000937_pt1 | contig 19559 bp, 18 predicted proteins | sample PonA232FremontCA_2_FD_187270 | JGI IMG/M metagenome (GOLD analysis project Ga0207714, IMG submission 187270) | Marine sediment microbial community from Fremont, CA, USA - Pond A23 Sediment 2 (SPAdes) | ecosystem: Environmental > Aquatic > Marine > Unclassified | place: USA: Fremont, California...
GGGGCCGAAGTCGGCGCAGCGCATGACGTTCCAGCTCCTTCAACGCGACCGCGCGGGGGCGCAACGCCTGGCGCGGGCGCTGTCTCGAGCGGCCGAGGATGTCGGTGAGTGCGTGGATTGCCGGACCCTCGCCGAGAGCGAGTACTGTCCGCTGTGCGCTAGCAACGAGCGCGACCGCGCCCTGCTGTGCATCGTGGAGAATCCGGCGGACGTCCACGCCCTGGATGAGGCTACCGACTACCGGGGGCTGTTCTTCGTGCTCAAGGGCCGGCTGTCGCCGCTCGACGGCATCGGCCCGGCGGAACTGGGCCTCGACCGGCTGGAGCAGCGATTCGCCGGTGGTGAGGTGCGTGAGATCATCCTGGCCACCAATCCCACCGTCGAGGGCGAGGCCACGGCGCAGTACGTCGCCGAGATGGCCGCCGAGCACGGCATCGGCATCAGCCGCATCGCCCACGGCGTGCCCGTGGGCGGTGAGCTCGAGCACGTCGACGCGGGCACGCTCTCGCACGCCTTCGCCGGGCGGCGTTCCTATCGCTGAGTGCCGGGGCCCCATGGCCATCGCGCTGTATCGGGGGTGATCGCCCGAGCCCGCGCCGCGGGCCCCTACTAACTGGCAGTTGCTGCCGAGCTCTCGCCGATGGCGACGACCCGGCGGAGCCGAACGGAGGAATTCATGACGCGCTCGTCGCATAATCTGGTATGGATCGATCTCGAGATGACGGGTCTCGATGTCGATCGTGACTACATCATCGAGGTGGCGACCATCGTCACCGATAGCGACCTCAACATACTCGCGGAAGGCCCGGTGTTGGCCGTCCACCAGTCAGCCGAAAGGATGGCGGCTATGGATGACTGGAATACCAAGCAGCACGCCGGCTCCGGATTGACCGAACGGGTGCGTGTCAGCGATATCGACGAGGCGGAGGCGGAGCGCCGGACACTGGCGTTCCTCGAGGCCTGGCTCCCCGCCGGTTGCTCCCCCATGTGCGGCAACAGCATCTGCCAGGATCGGCGTTTCCTGCATCGCTGGATGCCGCGGCTCGAGCAGTTCTTCCACTACCGCAACCTCGACGTCAGCTCGCTGAAGGAACTGGTGCGGCGCTGGGCCCCGGAGCTACTGGACGGCTTTAACAAGAAGGGCTCCCACCTCGCGCTCGACGACATCCGCGATTCCATCGCTGAGCTTCGCTACTACCGCGAGACCTTCCTTCGCCTGCCCCAGGATGCCGGCTGACAACGCTTAGCCGGGGCCGTCTATCGGCGTGTCCCTGCGGTTCCCCCACTCGGACCAGGATCCCGCATAGCCCCGGATAGTGGGGTAGCCCAGATAGCGCAGGACGAATAACGTCAACGACGAGCGATGATGGGTCTGGCAGTGCGTGATGACCATCTTATCGGGAGTCACGCCTAGGGCCTCGAGATCCGCGCGCAGCCGCTCGCTCGACTTCAGCCGAAGATCGCCGTCGTCCATGGCGTGGACCCAGTCGAGGTTAACGGCGCCGGGGATGTGGCCCGCCCTGGCCGCGCGGATATTCTCGCCGCGATATTCCGCCGGTGTGCGGTTATCCAGGATGACGCTCGACGGGTCGTCGACGGCCGCCCGGACGTCGTCGCAGGAAGCGATAAGCTCGCGGTGCTGGAATGCGGGCTGGTAAGTGGTCGGTGTGGCCTCGCCGCGGCCTTGTTCCAGCGCCAGACCGGCGGCGCGCCAGGCGACGAGGCCGCCATCGAGTAACCCGTGGGCTGGATGGCCCAGCGCGGCAAGCATCCAGAGCAGACGGGCGGCGCGGGCGTTGCCCTCGTCGTCGTAGGCGATCACGTAACACTCCTCATCGATCCCAGCTGCGGCGAGGGTCTGCCCCAGCGTCACGGCATCAGGCACCAGGCCCAGTACGGGCGGGGCAGCGTATAGGAGCCGCTCATAATCCAGATGCACCGCGCCCGGCACATGCCCGGCCTCGTGGACCGCGGCGTCCGAGAGATCGACCACCAGCCGCGCCGGATCGTCGTTTTGCTGGGCCAGTCGCTCGGGGCTGACCAGCAGGGGCCTGTGCGTTGTGGGCATACGGTATCCTTATCGGGGTCGGCGATGCTCGGTTTGGGGTTGTACGCGCGCTCTGCCGGATGCTGCGCCCCAGCTGAAGATTGCCGGGGCCGCAGGATAGCGTATTCGCCGCTTATCGGGGGCGTCACGCCGCCGCGGAGCCGGTCCGTGGACGGCTCGCCTCGGGCATGCCATGTGGTAGGATTGCGCCATGCTTAGCGACACTCGAACCAACGCCCTGGAGGTCGATAGCCAGTGCAGCTTCGCTGCACTCATGGAGTTGTACGAGAATAACTACATCTTCATGCGTCGCCTCCTGCCGGACCCTGATCGCAGTGGCGATATCGTGGTATCCCGGGTCAACGGTACCCCGGATCTGCACCTTGAGGTGCGCGAGCGGTGTCCGTATACCACCAGCCTGCGGCTGACGCATTTCTTCGAGGCGGGGGCGGAACCGGAGGTGACGCCCAACCTTGAGGTCCGCATCTATCACGATGCGCGTGTCGCCGAGGTGCTTCCGTCCTCCTGTATTCGGGGGTTTCGTTATTGGCAGGACGCCGAGCCGCCGGAAGCGGGCACGCTGGCGTGGCGCTGGGAGGTAAATCGCTTTCTCAATCGCTGGCTGCGCTACTGTCTCGGTGAGGGCCATGGCTTCGAGGCCCAGTCCGGGCCGGCACCCCGGCCGGCAGCCCGGCGCTGGTCCGTCTAGATGAAGCTATCCACCAAGGGTCGTCACGCCGTTACGGCAATCATGGAGCTGGCCCTGCGCGAGCCGCACGGGCGCGTCACGCTCGCCGCCATCGCGGAGAACCAAGGCATCTCCGTGTCCTATCTGGAGCAGCTCTTCGCCCGGCTCAGGCGCGATGGTCTGGTGGCCGGCTCGCGTGGGCCTGGTGGCGGCTATCGCCTGGCCCGGCCCATGGAGGCGATTAGCGTGGCGGAGGTTGTCCTGGCGGTGGACGACACCGGTGGCGCCGTCGCCGGCAGTGATCAGCGCTGCCTAACCCACGAGCTATGGCAGGATCTGTCGGCGCGCATCGAGGGCTTCCTGGATGGCATCACGCTCGCCGATCTGGCCCAGCGCCCCCAGGTCGCGGCCAGCGCTGGGCGCTACTGAGCCTCGCGGAGGCGCTGCACGGAGCTCGTTTCCACCCCCCAGGCGCCCGCGCGCGTCAGGCGTTGTGCCTCGGCGATCGTGTTGACCTCATAGATCAGCCATCGCCACGGCCCCTGCCATAACCGGCCACCAGCGGTCATTAGGCTGGCGCGGTCGGCGATCAGGTAGTCGGGCGCCATGACCTGGGCCTGTTCCCGGTCCAGCGTGCTGCCCAGCGATACCACCCAGCCAACGGCCGGCGCGCCCATGGAGCGCGCGGTTCGGACGATGCCCGCATCGAAGCCGATGATCACCACGCGCGCGCCGAGGTCGTGGCATGCATGCAGAACCCGGCGTACGGCGGTGCTGGCACCGATGGCGGTTGCCGTCTCGGTCTTGAGCTCACAGATGATACGGGCCTGGGTGTTTGGGTGGGCCTTAATGGTGCTCACCATGGTTGCCAGGCTGGCAACGCGCTCGCCTTCGAAGCGCGTCCCGAAGCGACCCGGCTCATGGGCCGGTAGGCGGCCCTCACGGACGTCGTTGGCATCGTAATCGTCGATGAAACGGCTCAGGCCACCCGTTCGCCGGAGGTCGCGGTCGTGGAGGACGACGGGCTCGCCGTCGCCGGTGAACTGGAGGTCGAATTCCACCCCATCGGCGTCGGCATCCAGGGCGGCCCTTATCGCGGTGACGCTGTTCTCCGGGTGATCGGCGCTGTCACCGCGATGGGCGACCAGATGCGGCAGCGAGGTCATGGCGCCACTCCGGTGTTAGCGGGATGTCGTCCGACGGCGCTCACGGGCGAGCTGCCTGACGGCCGCGCGCAGCTGCGCCAGATCGTCGCGGCTGGGGCGTGGGTAATACCGCAACCGCAGGTAGTACCGCTCGACCTGCCGGATGGTTGCCGCTAGCTCCGGCGCCGTCGCTAGGGCGCGGGCCGCGTAATCGCGCGGACCCTCGCCAGCACGCGGATGTATCCCGCGCTTAGCGAGTTGTCGCTGGGCGCGGCGCCATAAGCGGCTGGCGGGATCGGGGTCGCGCGCGCCCATCTGCTGGCCGATCAACACCAGGCCGAACAGCCCCATGAAGGCCATGACGCCGCCGGCAAGGGCGGCGACCAGCCGCCAGGTTTCGTCCAGGCCGATAGCGGATAGGAAACCGCTCTGACGGCTCGGGCCGTAGCTAATCACCCAGCCCGTCCACGTGGCGTCGATGACGTCCCAGGTTCGGCCCATCGTCCGCAGCCAGCTCGCCTCGCCGCCGCGCGCCATGGTCGGGGCGCCGTCGTCGCTCGATACGGCCGCGCCTAGGCCCGACTCGACGCGCTCCGGCGACACCGCGTTGGTCGGATCGACGCGGCGCCAGCCGGATTCCGGTAACCATACCTCGGTCCAGGCGTGGGCGTCGGACTGGCGTACGGTCCAGTGGTCGCCGGCCGCGGACTCGGTGGCGCCCTGATAGCCCGTGACCACGCGTGCCGGGATGCCGGCAGCGCGCATGAGCACTGCGAAGGCGCCGGCGTAGTGCTCACAGAAGCCGCTTTGGGTCTCGAACAGGAAACCGTCCACGTGATCGTCGGGCAGGGGCTCAGGGCTGAGTGTGTACTCGAAGGGCTGGTTGCGCATGTACGCCAAGGCGCGATCGACCACGGCGCCATCGCTGTCCGCCTTCGCGGCCCACGATCGGGCCAACGAACGGGCGCGTTGGTGCGTGTCGGCCGGGAGTTGCGTGTAGGCATCCCGCAAGCGATCCCCCAGCTCGGGCTGGAGTCGGTATTCGCTATAGGAGCGCCCCGTGTAGCGCCTCGTCTCGCGCACCGGCTCGTCGCTGCGGCGCTCGTGGAAATAGCTCAGTGATCCCGTTCCGGGCCCATTGGCGGGTAGGTCGAGCGCGAAAAGCCAGCGCTCGTTGTGGGGCTCCAGTGTCACCGTGTAGCTCACCGGCTCGGCGCGTTTGCTCACCGGCCGGGGTGAGGCGTCCACATTGGCGTGGGTCCAGTCCTCGCCGTTGTAGTCGGCCAGGACTAGACCCCGCCAGTAGCGCTTTTGAGGCGGCGGCGGGGCGCCATCAAAGCGTACGCGAAAGGCTACGGCATCGGATTGGCTGAGCTGGCTGATCGACCCCGGGCTCATACTGTCCGATAGGCCCGTCACCCCGGAATGGGCATCGTCCGGTAGGCCCCAAAGCGGTCCCGGCAGGCGCGGGAACAGGACGAATAGTAACGCCATGATGGGTAGCCCCTGCACCACCAGGATGGCGGCGAGCCGGCCCTCGGCGGCACCGAGGCGGGCGTAACGCCGCCGGCTGATGGCGATGAGCACGGCGGTCGTGGCCCAGCCCGTAACGAGCATATAGCCCGCGGTCAGCAATGATTGATCGAACAGGAAATGCGTCAGCATGAGGAAGTAGGCGAGGAAGACCGCGATCATGGTGTCGCGGCGGCTTCGCGTCTCCATGAGCTTGAGACAGCTCATGAGGACCAATAGCGCAACCCCGGCGTCGCGCCCGAAGATGGTGCCGAACTCCGCTGTTACCGCCACGGCGGCCAGGCCGGCGCCCGCGAGATTGATGAGCTTGGGTGGCAGATGCCAGCCGCGCCGACTAACGACGCCGCGCCCAACCAACAGAGCCAGCGCTACCGCCGTTAGCCATAGCGGTGCCCGCCACAGATGCGGTAATAACACGGCGGCCAGGACCGTGAGCAGGCCGAGCAGGGTGCGATGCGGTAGCTGGTCAGCGGCCTGACGGCGTAGCATTACACCTCGAACTCCGCGAGGGCGGTCAAACAGGCATCCCGTTGCGCCGGTCCACTAGCGGCCGGCACCTCGCGGCCAGGTAGGGACAGGGCGTAGCGAGCCCCGCGCCGTTCGGCCTCCAGGACCCAGTAACACAGCCGTGACAGACGTTGCTCGGTGCCCGCCAGGTCCGCGGTATCGAGCCAGCTCAGAAGCAGCTCCTCGCTCTCGCCGCCGCTGAACTCCTTGATCTGCAGCTCGCGTGACCCGGTCGCTTTCCAGGCGATTCGGCTTATGGGGTCGCCGCGCCGATACCGGCGCAGGCCGTCGAAGTCGTCGTCGCCGCCCGTGCGCCGGCCGAGGAGACCGCCGGCGGTGGCGCGTCGCGGCGGCGTAGGGCCGTTGGTTTCGGGGGCGGGGTAGACGAGGCAGTGGACGGCGGGATCGACCCAGCTCCAGGCGCGAAAGAGGGCGGCGGGATACTGGGTGTCGAGCGTAATGGCTCCCGTCCGCAGGCGACCACGCCGGCGCGTGATGACGGTAACAACGGCGCGAGCTCGCTCGCCGGCGGGGATGTCGTAGAAGCCCTCAGGGCCATCCGTGCCGACCCCTATATCCGTGCGCGCCGTTCGGGCGTTGTTGTCGAGCTGCAGCGGGAAGCTCGCGGTCTGGCCCGCGAAGACCGGCTCGGCGGCCAGCGGGGTAACCTGGAGGCCGACGAGGTCGCGAAAGGTGTGATTCATTACGGCCAAGAAGATGCCGGCCAGGAGAAAGGTCAGCAGAAAGGCCATGTTGTTGTTGTAGTTAATGGCCGCCAGCCACATCACGATGAGGATGGCCGCGAAGAGGAATCCCTGGCGGGTCGGCAGGATGTAGACGCGGCGGTAGTGGAGGACGGCGCTAGCGCCCGTATCGCCATGGCGTCGTTGCATCCAGCGTCGCAGCCAGACGGGCCATCGCATCAGGGAATAGTGACCTGGTCGAGCAGCTGGCGCGCGCGGTTGCTAGCGCCGGCGCCGTCGTCATCGACGGGCTGCAGCCGATGGCCCGCGACATGGGGGAAGATGGCCTGAACGTCCTCCGGCAGCACCGCTGACCGCCCGTCCAGATAGGCCCAAGCCCGCGAGGCGGCAATCAGGGCCTGACCGGCTCGCGGCGAGAGGCCGAGCCGAAAGGCCCCGCTGTCGCGCGTATGCTCCAGCAACGCCTGGACGTAGGCGATGACGGCATCGGCGCAGTGCACCTGCTCGACGTCGCCTTGAACGGCGGCGAGCTGCTCCGGGGGTAGCGCGGTCTCGAGATGCTCGATGAGGCGTCGCCGGTCCTGACCGCGCAGCAGCTCGCGTTCGGCGCTGCGTTCCGGGTAGCCGATCTCGATACGCATCAGGAACCGGTCCAGTTGCGACTCGGGCAGGGGAAAGGTCCCGAGCTGGCTAACGGGGTTCTGTGTCGCGATCACGAAGAATGGCTCGGGCAGCGCCCGGGTCTCGCCTTCCGCGGTCACCTGGCGCTCGCCCATGGCCTCGAGCAGGGCACTCTGCGCCTTGGGCGTGGCGCGATTGACCTCATCAGCCAGCACCAGCTGCGCGAAGATGGGGCCGGGGTGGAAGACGAACCGATTGGTGTCGCGCTCATAGACGGCAGTCCCCAGGATGTCCGCGGGCAGCAGATCGCTGGTGAACTGGATGCGTTGGAAGCGCATGCCCAGAAGGCGCGCGAGCAGGTGCGCGAGTGTGGTCTTGCCGACGCCCGGCCGGTCCTCGATGAGGAGATGGCCTTGCGCCAGCAGGCACGTCACCGCCAGCCGGATGGTATCGCCCTTGCCGAGTAGTACCGACTCGGCCTGGCGGAAGAGCTCGTCGAGCCTGTGCTGCATGCATCCCCCTCAAAGGCGTCGCCGCAGCGGCGGCGACGCCATCGTGATAACGCCTCATGGACCCATGTCCCACTGGGTTCAATCGAAGATCTCGCGGTAAAAGGCCTTAGTCGCTTGCCAGGAACGCCGATCCGCTTCGGCGTTGTAGCCTACGGGTAGGCCGAACTTGTCGGCGTACTCATCGGCCGCCGGGTTGGTAAACGAATGCTTGGCCGCCGGGTAGCTGTGCACCGCGTAGTCGGCATTCGCCTGGTGCATGGCCGTGACGAAGTCGGCGACTTGGTCGGCCGGCACGAACTCATCCGCGCCACCGGTGTGGACTTGCACGGCGGCCTTAACATCGCCTGGTTCAACCGTCCGGTCGCTCCCGAGGCTGCCGTGGAAGCTGACCACGCCGTCCAGGTCGAGTCCCCGGCGTGCCATTGCCAGCACCACGCCACCACCGAAGCAGTAGCCCTGAGCGGCAATACGCGCCTCGTCCACGCTAGGGTGCTCCTGCAGGCGCGTCATGGCGGCCTTAAAGCGCTGCTCGGCCCGATCCATGTCCGAGAGCGTGGCCTGCATGAATTGCTTGGCCTCGTCGGGGTGATTCGCGCGCCTGCCTTGACCGTACATATCCAGCGCGAATCCGGTATAGCCTAGGCGCGCGAGCTGGCGCGCACGCTGGCGCACGTAGTCGCCGTGTCCCCACCATTCGTGGACCACCAACACCCCGGGGCGTTCTCCGTCTCGGTCGGCATCCCAGGCGATGTAGCCGGTGTAGGGGTCGCCGTTGACCTGGTATTCGATGGTTTCCGTGCGCAGCTCCGTTGCCGTCGCGGTTGCGGCGAACAGACCGGTGGCAAGGGCGAGCAGGGCCAGGGACGTCCGCATGGCTGGTCTCCAGGTGTGTCGCGGTAGTATGTGGTTGGGGCCAACTGAGCGGTATGCTAACGGCGCCGACTCAACGAAACCATGCGTTGGGGACATGGATCGGGGGCTGCTGGTTCAATCGCGGGGCCCCGACAGGTCGTCGATGAGCGTGGGGGTGACCTCGGCGAGGCCGTCCACGCGTGCGTGAGCGCGTGCCAGTTCCGCCGACGTTGGCTCGAAGCCGGGCACCGGTGCAGCGATCGCCCACAGCCCCGCGGCATGCAAGGCCGCCAGACCGTTGGTGGAATCCTCGATGCCGACGGCCTCGGTGGGCGATAGGTCGAGCCGTCGGACGGCCTCGGTATAGATATCGGGGGCCGGCTTGCCGTTGCTGACGGTGTCACCGTAGACGATCGTCGCCATGGCACTGTCGAGCCCACTGGTGGCCATGGTGTAGTCGATGAGATCGGTCGGCGCGCCGGAGGCCAGTGCGACGGTGTAGTGCTCGGCGAGCGCCCGCACGGTCTCAACGGCGCGCTCGCGCAGCGGCAGCGCTCGGGCGTATTCGGCCCGCATGCGCTCGATCATATCGGCGTAGATGGTCTCGGGCGCGAGGTGGGGGGCAATGTGCTGTTGCATGAGGGCCAGCCACTGCTCACTGCCGGTGCCCATCGCCCGGCGTTGCAGCGCGTCGGTCCAGACGGCGCCATGGGCGGCGGCGAATACCTCGCGCGCGCGTTGCCAGCAGCGTTCCGAGTCGATCAAGACCCCGTCGAGGTCGAAGATAACGGCACGCACGCTCATGGTTCGGGTTGCCTCTGGTTGCTGTTTTTGCGGCAGCGGCGTTTTATTCCGTTGCCTGTGACGGCACAATCACGGCTCCGCAGGCCAAACGGGGCGACAGGGTTTATGCACCGCAGTACCGACCGTCGCGTGCGCGCCATCCAGCGCGCGGGCCGGCGCGGCCTCCTGCTGAATAGCCACAAGGGCCTTGAGAAAGAGGGCCTGCGCGTGACGCCGTCCGGTCGCATCGCCCAGAGCCCGCATCCCGAGGCGCTGGGCTCGGCGTTGTGCCATCCGGCGATTACCACGGATTACTCCGAGGCCCTGCTGGAGTTCGTTACCCCGCCCTGTCGGGATGTCGGTGAGCTCATCGAGTTCCTTACGGATCTCCATCGCTACACCTATCACTATATCGGTGATGAACGGCTCTGGGCGACGAGCATGCCCTGTATGCTGGGCGGTGATCGCGAGATCCCCATCGCCGACTACGGCGATTCCAACGTCGGCTGGATGAAGCATATCTACCGGCGCGGCCTGGACTGGCGCTACGGCCGCGCCATGCAGGCCATCTCGGGCATCCACTTCAACTACTCCTTTAGCGACGAGTTCCTGGCCGTGTTGCAGGCGGCCGAGGGCGATCAGCGCGATGCCACGACCTTCCGCTCGGCGGCCTACTTTCGCCTGATCCGCAATTTCCAGCGTTACGGCTGGCTCGTGCCCTATCTCTTCGGCGCGTCACCGGCGATCTGTCGCTCCTTCACGCAGGGCCAGAACCTGCATTTCCACGAGTACGGCGAGCACACCTTCTACGAGCCGTTCGGGACGTCGCTGCGCATGAGCGACATCGGCTACAAGAACAAGGCGCAGGCGGGGCTCAAGGTCTCGTACAATAGCCTCGAATCGTATATCGAGAGCCTGCGCCGTGCCATTAATACGCCGGATCCGGAGTACGCGCGCATCGGTACCCGGGTTGATGGCGAATGGCGGCAACTCAACACCAACGTGCTCCAGATCGAGAACGAGTACTACAGCTTCGTCCGGCCCAAGGCGCGGGCCCATAGCGGTGAGCAGCCGACGGCGGCGCTGGCGCGCGCGGGCGTGGAGTACGTCGAGATCCGGGCATTGGATCTTGACCCGTTCGAGCCCCTGGGGGTCGGCGTGTCGCAGCTCCAGTTCTTGGAGACGCTGCTATTGTTTTGCCTCCTCCAGGACAGCCCACCCATTGATCCCCACGAGCAGGGGCGTATCGACAGCAACCAGGGCCTGGTCGCACGCTGGGGGCGTGATCCCCAGCTGACCCTCTATCGCGGCGACGGACGGCGCGTGTCGCTGAGGCAATGGGCGGATGAGCTGTTCCAGGCCATGGCCGGACCGGCGGAGCTGTTGGACGAGTGCCGCGACGAGGCGAGCTATGCCCCTGTCCTGGCCCACTATCGCCAGCGGGTCCAGGACCCGGATCAAACGCCCTCGGCGCGCGTATTGGCGAGCATGCGCGATCATGATGAGGAGTTCATCGAGTTCGCGCAGCGGTTGTCACGTCAGCACGAGCAGCTATTCAAGCAAACCGCGTTACCAGCCGAGCTCGAGCAGCGGTTGTTAGCGCAAGCGGCCGAATCCCGGGCCGCCCAGCAGCGGATCGAGGCCGCCGAGGAACTGAGCTTCGACGCCTATCTGGCCCACTACTTCGGTGCTGATTAGGGCTGTGGCGATCAGCCGAGGCCGGGCCGGCTGTTCTGGGAAACGCTGAACAATTCGCACGAGCCTCTGGCTGCTGGACGCGCGGGCAGGAAAAGTGCCGGTGAGGCACGCTGCACTGGTAGTGCGGCCAAGCCTTGCGACGCCGCCATGACGCGCAGAGGCCGGCGAGAATTATTTAGCGTTTCCCTTGCGGGCTAAGCCGTTGCGGTAACCAAGAGAGTGATGGCTTTATATGGGCACGTTACGTCGGTTGGTGTATCAGGGTGTGGCGCTGTTTTTCGTCGCACTGGCGACCGCTGGCGTATTCCTGCCCCTCGTTCCCACCACGCCATTCCTGATCGTCGCCGTCTGGGCGGCTGGTCGGAGCTCGCCCGAGCTCAAGCGGTGGCTGCGCGAGCATCCGCGCTTCGGGCCGGTGCTGCGGCGCTGGGAGGATGAGCGGGCGATATCGCGGCCCTCCAAGCGCAATGCCGTTATCGCTATTATTCTGAGCTGGTTGATCGTACTGGTGACGACTTCCGGCTATCTCCTACCCATGGTTGCCGGGGCCGTGATGGTCGGCGTTGCTGGTTTCCTGCTGACGCGCCCCACGGGTACGGACACGAACTAGGCAGTGGCGAACCAGCTGCCTCGGCGAAGTGCCACTGTTAGCCAGGTGGCGAGACCCGCACTACGCACGAACGTGAAGGCGCTAAAGGCGAGCCAGAGCCCATGGTTGCCCAGATCGGTGGTGGCATACCAGCAGGGCAGGTAGACGGCGAGGGCGATGATCATGGTCTCGCGCATGGCGTTCGTGCGCGTCGCCCCGACGAACACGCCATCCAGGAGGTAGCTGCCGGCGGCCAGTATCGGCATGGCGACCATCCACGGGAGATAGGCGCTGGTGCTCGCGCGTACCGCCGGGATGGAGGTCAGCAGGCTGATCAGTGCGTCACCGCCCAGGAGGAAGCCGAAGCTCGCCGCGATGGCCGTTACGGCTGACCAGATGGTGCCCGCGGCCAGCCGCCGTTCGAAGGCCGGGCGATCGTTGGCGCCGAGGCTACGACCTACCAGGGCCTCGCAGGCGTGGGCGAAGCCATCGAGGCCGTAGGACGTGAGCAGGATGAACTGCATGAGTACGGCGTTGGCCGCTAGGACGGTATCGCCGAGCCGCGCACCCTGGGCATGGAAGAAGGCGATGGCGAACAGCAGGCAGAGGGTGCGGATGAATAACGCGCTGTTGACCTGGAAGAGGCGTCGATAGTGCTGCCAGGCGGCGAGGCCGCCGGGGCGGCGCGGCAGCTGCCAGCGATGGATCGCCCGTATGGCCCAGCCGCCACCGGCCAGCAGGGCGCCGTAGTCCGCGAGTACGGACCCCAGGGCTACCCCCTCGACCGTCATCCCCAGGCCCATGACGAACACCAGGTCGAGCACGATGTTGAGGCCGTTATTGACGATCATCAGGGCCAGGGCCACGCGGCTGCGGCCGAGTCCCAAGGCCCAGCCCAGGATGGCGTAATTGGCGAGAACGGCCGGGGCGCTGGCAATCCGAATACCGGCGTAGCGGTAGGCGAGCTCGGTGACAGTGGGACTGCCGTCGAGGAGCCATAGACCCAGCGTGATCAGCGGCGGATGGCAGGCGATGAGGACCAGCCCCAGGATGGCGGCGATGATCAGCCCCTGGAGGAGTAGCCGCGTGACGCTGGGCCAGTCGTCGCCGCCGCGGGCCTGGGCCGTCAGGCCGGTGGTGCCCATGCGCAGGAATCCGAAACCCCAATAGAGGAAGCTAAATAGGGTAGCACCCAGCGTGGCGGCGCCCAGGTAGCGCTCCTCGGACAGGTGGCCAAGGACAGCCGTGTCCACCAGCCCCAGGAGCGGGACGGTGATATTGGAGAGGATCAGCGGCCAGGCGAGACCGCCGACCTCGCGGAGCTCGTGGGTTGGTAGCGAGCGAGCGCGCATACAGCGGTGGCCATCAGGGCAGTGGTGTCGCCGGAGTCGTAGGAGCCCGCTGTGATCTTGGCGGGGGTGATCACACCGGTCGGTCGGGATACCACACCAGGGGCTCGGCGCTACGCTCACGGTCGATGACGAAGCCGTGGCGCTTGTACCAGGCGAGCAGCGCCTCCTGTGTGAGGCCATTTTGGGTGTAGGCCGTGGCCTGGCCGAGCAGGGTGATCCGGTAGTCGTCGCACAAGGCCTTGATGTGCTCGATGAGCCGGCTGGCGTAACCTTCACCGCGGTGATTGGCATCCGTCTCGATACGGCAGAGCACGAGGTACGCGGAGTCGTTATCGAGGACCGCATAGGCGTGGCCGAACTGGCGGTAGTGGAGCCCGTCGTCCGGTTCGTGGGGCGAGGCGGGCTCGGTGTTCGCTAGCCACGCCTCGAAGGCGTCGTTGATGCTGTCTACCGCGGCCATGATAGCTCTCCTCTCGCCGAGACGCCGATTGGCGAGCGAACACTACCATTCACCCGGCCTCGGTTCGATAGCGGTTTGTCCTGACGGATCGTCGGAATCGTCCGACGGACTCAGCCGAAGAAGCCGTGGATGTACCAGTCCTGCCGGCAACGGCGGTTACGGTAGATCCAGAGCTGTTCGCCGGCGGGGTTAACGGCGATGTAGTAGTCGCGGGTGATATCGCCACCGTCCCACCAGCCGGATTCGATGCGCTCCGGCCCCTGCTGGATCGTTAGCGGGCCCTGCCAGACGGGGCCGCGCTCGTTGAGGCCCAGGCGGATGGGCTCGTCGAGAAGCCATAGGGGGCGTGGCGGGGTCGCCAGCTCGGCGCTCGCCTTGCCCGGTGCTTGGTAACACCAGGCCCGTTCCGGGCGGTGCTCGGGGTGAGTGCCGAGGCCTTGGATACACGGCTCACCGAGCCGGGCCGCCAGGCGGTTGATCAAGGCCTCATCATCGTCTCGCCCCGCCGCCTGGTTGTCATCGAGGAGAGGGCGCTCGGTAGGCGGGGCGCGCTGTATGTCCCGGCATTCGAGCTGGATGCCGATTACCGGCGCCGGCAGATGGATGCGTTCCAGGCGCTGGCGTAGCAGCTCGAAGAGGTGATCGAGGTCGCGACTTGGGGTAAGCAGCCCCAAGCCGAACGGGGTCGCGCTCTGGTATGGGTGCTCGAGCCGGAAGGTGATGCGCTGGGTTGCCGTCTCGGTGCCCTGCAGAAAGTTACATAGGCCCTGGATGAGCCGCTTGAGGCCGAACACGAGATGATCGCTGTTGGCTACCTCGGCGGGCAGTTCCAGGCGATCCGTGTAATGGGCCGGAGGCTGCCAGCGCGAGCGCGGATCCGGCGCGTTGCCGAGGGCTCGGTCGAGCTCGTCGATCAGGGCCGTGCCGAAGCGCTGGCATAGGCCGTCGCGCGGCAGGGCGAGGCAGTCACTGAGCCGCTCCATACCGAGGGCATCGAGTGCCTGATGCTGGCGCGCTGTCAGCGACAGCACCCCGATGGGCAGCTCGCCCATGCCCTCGGCGAGCTCCGATGGCGTCAAAAGGGGGCGCTCATGGCCTGCCCGCGCCCGCAGACGGGCGGCCGTGGGCGTGGGGGCGATGCCCAGGCGGGCGCTATGACCGAGCTCCGTAAGCGTGCCCTGGATACGACCACGCAGCTGCTCCAGGCCTCCGAAATAGCGCAGGCTGCCACCGATCTCCAGCAGTAGCTCGGCCGGCGGGGCTGGGCTGATGTCGCTGCTATAGGCCAGTAGGCCGGCGCTCAAGCGCTCCAGTAGCTCGCCCTCAGCCTGCTTATCGCGCTCGCGCACGCATAGCGACGGCACCAGCGCCTGGGCGCCGGCCAGGCCCAAACCGGGGGTGACGCCGCCGCGTAGAGCCGCCGTATTGGCCTGGGTGACCTCCCGGCCATCGATGACCACCAGCGGCTCGTTGTTGCCGTTACCCCGCTCGAAGACCGTGAGGGCAAGCCAGGGTAGATGGATGCCGAGCCAGAGCATGCGTTATCAATCGCCTCGGCGAGACATTATCGATGCCTGTCCCTCGTCCTTGCCCGCTTGGTCGGCGCTAGCGCCGCCGAGGAGGCAGCCCCTGCTCGCGTTCGCCGCGAGGGGTTGTGTTGGCGTCGCTCGCGGCGGCCAGTGGCAGATCCATCTGGGCGGCACGCCGGGGGGTATTGCTGCCCCGCCGTCCAGAGCGTCGGATGCTGGTGCTCGGTGTTCGCTCGGATCGTGACGGCGCCTCGGGTTGGCGGGGCATCGCTGCGGGTTCCTCATCGCGGCTCCCCGGTGTTGGGGGGTTGTCGAGGTCCAGCGCCAGATTGTCGTAGCGGGCCCCGCCGCGGCATTTCAAGATATGGGCATGTGGCGTCTCGCCCGGTGCGCGGGTTAGCCGCAATCGCAGGGCGGCCGGCGAGGGTTGCTCCGCCGCGCGCGTCTCCCGGAAGAGCACGCCCAGGGTGTCACCGGCCTCGGCGGCGAGTTGGAGCCGGCGCATGCTCTGGTCGTCGATGCAGCGTGGCCAGGCGAGGACGGCACCGCAGGTGCCAGTTCGCAGGGCCTGCTCGACGGCCCACAGGCTGTCCGTGCGGTCATCGGGATGGATGAGCAGCAGGCGCGACAGGTCGATGCCGTATTGGCGCAGTGCCGGGGCATAAGGGATATGGGGCGGCGCCACCAGCGCGATCCAGCCACCCTGGTGGCTCAGGCGGGCCAGCGCGGGCATGAGCAGGCTCAGCTCGCCGATGCCGGCTTGATCATACAGGATCTCGGTCAACGCCCCGCGCGGCCAGCCGCCACCAGGCAGGACGCCGTCCAGGGACGGATGCTCGCTGGCGATGCGAGCGGTGTCATCGTGGCGGGCCGGCTCGCCGGCTCGCCAGATGGCGGGGTTGTCGAGCAGGGCGTCCAGGGAATCGTTCATGGCGGACCTCATTGGCTGTCTCAGCTAGCGGCTGACGCTAGAGCGAGGCTCGGATGACACCGACGCCCTGACCCTCGATGGCCAGGCCCTCGGTGCGCAGATCCAGCTCGATGGGCTCGAACTCGGGGTTCTCCGGTAGGAGATAGACCATCGGGCCCTCCTGCTGGAAACGCTTGACCGTGACCTCATCGTTGAGCCGTGCCACCACGATCTGCCCGTTCTGGATATCGGATGTGCGGTGGACGGCCAGTAGGTCGTCTTCAAAGATGCCGATGTCCTTCATGCTCATACCGCGTACGCGCAGCAGGTAATCGGCGCGTGGCGAGAACAGATCGGGCGTGATCGGGTAGCGCCAGTCGATGTGCTCCTCGGCGAGGACCGGGCTCCCGGCGGCCACGCGGCCTACCACTGGCAGACCGCTGTCTTCGGCATCCGTGGCGTCGTTCGTGCTACCGGCGGGCTGGAGCAGTAGCCGGATGCCTCGCGAGGTCCCCGCGCGAATCTCGAGAGCGCCCTTGCGCTCCAGGGCGCGGAGGTGTTGCTCGGCGGCGTTGGGGGAGCGAAAACCGAGCTCCTGGGCGATCTCGCTACGCGTCGGTGGGTACCCGGTTTCCGCAATGCAGCGCTGAATCAGCGCGATGATCTGTTGCTGGCGTGGTGTTAGCTCATCCATAGCGATCGCCTCGAATGCTGTTTATAAATACAGTAGTCGTTTGCGCCGTAGGGTGCAAGGGTTGAACCCGGAGCAGGTTCGTGTGGTCTGCGAGGGCGACAGTAATAAGGCTTCGTTAGTATCATGCAGCAGTTGTCGCGAACCCACGCGGTAGCGAGTCAGGTGCTACGAGAGCCGCTCAATAGGGGGCCATACGGGATGGTGCAAGTCTCCGGCGAGTTCGAGGACACCACTGAGCTGCCCCTGGCATTCGACAGCTGGGTCGAGCGGCTGCCGGTCGCTCTGGAGCCGGCGGAACGGGCGTTGCTCGAGCGGGCGTGGTATCACGCCGGTGAGCATCTCGGAGACCGCTATCGCCGCGCGGGGGAATCCTTCTTCAGCCACGCGGCGAGCGTGGCCAGCATCGTAGGCGGCCTCAAGCTCGACCGCGATACGCTGGTGGCCTCATTGCTCCACGATCTGCCGTGGTTCGAGGGCTTCGACGGCGAGGCGCTGGCGCGTACCTTCGGCGACGACGTAGCTACCCTCGTGGATGGCACCGCTCGTATGGTCGTGGTCAGCGATCTCCATCGCGATCCCAAGAACAGCGACAGCGGTGATCGCGTCGAGGCCTTACGCAAGATGCTGCTGGCCATGGCGCGCGATATCCGCGTGGTCTTCATCGTCCTCGCCGAACGTCTGCACGACATGCGTGCGCTCAAGGGCCTCGATGATGCCGAGTGCCGCACCATCGCCCGCGAGACCCAGGATCTGCACGCCCCGCTCGCCAATCGCCTGGGCATCTGGCAGATCAAGTGGGAGCTCGAGGATCTGTCTTTCCGCTACCTCGATCCGGTGACCTACAAGCGCATCGCCAAGCTCCTGGCCGAGAAGCGTGTGGACCGTGAGCGCTACATCGCCCAGGTGCGCGATCAGCTCGCGGCCGCCCTGGACCAGGCCGGTGTCGAGGCGGATGTGGCGGGGCGGCCCAAGCACATCTACAGCATCTGGCGGAAGATGCAGCGCAAGGGCCTGGGCTTCCACGAGCTCTTCGATATCCGAGCGGTTCGGGTCCTGGTCAACGATGTCGCCCAGTGCTATGCCGCGCTCGGTGTGGTTCATGCGGTGTGGCAGCCCATCCCGGGCGAGTTCGATGACTACATCGCGACGCCCAAGGACAATAACTACCAATCCCTGCACACGGCCGTGGTTGGTCCCGAGGGTAAGAACGTCGAGATCCAGATCCGCACCGGGGAGATGCATCAGCACGCGGAGCTGGGCGTGGCGGCCCACTGGCGCTACAAGGAGGGCGTGGGCGCCGATCCGTCGTTCGATCAGAAGGTTGCCTGGCTGCGTCAGCTCCTGGAGACCCCGGCGGATGACCAGGGCGAGGACGACCTCATCGACCGCTTCAAGGCCGAGGTCTTCGAGGACCGCGTCTATGTCATAACGCCCCAGGGCGATGTCATCGATCTACCGCGCGGTGCCACGCCGCTAGATTTCGCCTATCAGGTTCATACCGAGATCGGCCACCGCTGCCGGGGCGCCAAGATCAACGGGCGGATTGTGCCGCTGACTACCGAGCTGCGTAACGGCGATCAGATCGAGGTGCTAACGGCGCGCGAGCCGCGCCCCAGTCGGGACTGGCTCAACCCGGCCCGCGGGTATCTGCGTACGCCGCGAGCGCGCGCCAAGGCGCGGGCCTGGTTCAAGCGCCTGGATTTCGACCACAACGCCGCCGAGGGCCGCCAGATCCTGGATCGCGAGCTCCACCGTCTCGGGCTCACGGGCATGAAGCTCGAGCACATCGCCTCTCGGGCCGGTTATGCGCAGGTGGCTGAGCTATTGGCCGCGATCGGACGCGGCGATATCTCGGGCGGTCAGATTGCCGGCCTGGTCAGTGATTACCTGCTACCGGCCCAAGATGACGATGCGCTTCCGGTCCGGCACTCACAGCAGACGCGCCAGTCCGGCGGGGATGACGATGTCACCATCTATGGGATCGGCAATCTACTCACGCGCATGGCCGGCTGCTGCCAGCCGGCGCCGGGAGATCCCATCATCGGCTTTATCACCCAGGGTCAGGGGGTGACGGTGCATCGCCATGACTGCGACAAGGTCCAGCGCTACGAGGAGGCCGGCGACGAGCGCCTGATCGAGGTGAGCTGGGCCAACGGCCAGCGCCATCGCTACCCCGTGGCCATCCAGGTCGAGGCCTTTGATCGCCAGGGCCTGATGAAGGATATTACCGCGGTCCTGACCCAGGAGCGGATTAACGTCACGGCCACGAATACGCGCGCCGACCCGAATGATCAGCTCGCGCGCATGACGTTAACGCTGGAGGTCCAGGATGTGGCGCAAATGAGCCGCGTCATGGATCGCGTGGCGGCGCTTCGCAACGTCCGCGATGTCCGCCGGGTGCCTAGCGGCTGAGTCATGCCCCGCGCTTCGATGGGACCGGGCGCCGGGGCGAAGGCCATCCGAGATGCCCCGGCGCGTGTTCGGGGGCGCTCGGCTGCAGCATCGAGCCACCCTACCGGTTGCCATCCGGTGGAGCGGCTACAGGGGCTGCGAGTCGCTAGTCGGCCACTGGATGGCAGCCTGCAGCACGCCTTCCTGCGGGTATCGGAATTCGAATCGCGCATTAAACCGTTCAGTGATGCTGCGTACGATTCGCAGCCCTAGGCCATCGCTACGCCCGGGGCTGTGAGCCGGGCTGGTCTGGGTCCGGTTGGTTACCGTCATGACGAGTTCGGAGCCCATCCTCTGGGCCTGGAGTTCCACCGGATCCTCGCCAGAGCCGTGGCGCAGGGCGTTTTCCAGCAGATTGCGTAGGGCTGCTGTAGCCAGTGGTGCGGGAACGGCCAGATCCGGTAGGCACGGTCCCGCCTCAACCCTGATCCGGTCCCCATTGGGCAGGTCCGCCATGGCCTGGTGGATAACCGTCTCGGCGGGC